>Ga0315328_10000993_pt1 | contig 12880 bp, 22 predicted proteins | sample M120032315metaG_FD_203462 | JGI IMG/M metagenome (GOLD analysis project Ga0315328, IMG submission 203462) | Ammonia-oxidizing marine archaeal communities from Monterey Bay, California, United States - M1 200m 32315 | ecosystem: Environmental > Aquatic > Marine > Intertidal zone | place: USA... | reverse complement strand
AGCAATTCTGGTGAAGTCTTATCAGTAAAGGGTGATGATGTAACAATCAGACCGACTGCTGTTAATAGACCAAATAAAGTCAAAGCAAAAGATATTTCTCATATGGATGTTCATAAAGCAATGAAGAAGGAATCAGTTGAAGAAGGCAAAGGATTTTTAGAATACGATGAATGGTTGAAGAAAGAAAAGGGTATTAAAAAGGGAGCAAAAAGTCTAAATTCTGCCAAACACAAAAAGTATGCAACAGAATGGCGTGCTTATGTAAAAGACTTGTTTGGAAAACTTCCACCCCTGCCTTCAATGGTAGAATCCAAATTGGATGATGAAGAAAACGAATTACTAGATAAGGACTCTGTTGAAGAAGCAAAACCTTACAAGGGTGACAAAGAAAAACTCTCTCTAATGAAGAAATGGAATGTAAGAGCAGACAGTCTGCTTGGTCGGGCAATTAGAATTGCAGTAGATATGGGCGGAGATATGACTGGCGCAACCAAGAAGATAGAGAAGATAAAACGTGGTATAACTAAACATAAGGCTGTTCAGGATGCGTTACGATTGGCCAATGAAGAAGTGGTAGAGGGGAAAATGCATAGATTTAAAAGTTTCAATGAGGCAAACATCGTGAAAGTAGTTGACGGATTAGTTGACAAAATCGCGAGCAGTGGCAATTTTAAAGGTGCAATCGCATGGCAAGAATATGAGGATACTCGTAAGAAAAATTCTAAATATGACGCCAAAGATAAAAAGAAGGCATTAGAAATTATTAAGAAATTTAAGATAAAATAGTATGTGTCCTATATGTTGGACAATTGCTCTTTTGTCGTTTTTTGGAATTGCTGGGACTGGGTTTGCATTATGGGCTGAAGCAAACACAACGTTGATGTTGATAGGTATGATGTCAATATCTGGTATCTTTTGGGGACTGGTTTATAATTATGTTTCCTCTAGACAATGTAAATGTAGGAAGAAAGGTGAGATATGTCAATGTGGTCAACGGAAGCAGTAACAGGATTATTAGACGAAGGTCCAGTAAGACTGAAGATGAAATTCACCGATGGTGAATTACGTCAATACACTAGGCATACTGAGACTGCAGATACTTGTGATTGTAAAGGTGGTATAAAGAGTTGTGGGTTTATCGACATAGATGAGTGGGAAACTCGTTTAAAAAGGATGGACAAAGACGGCAGGATTGCCGTATGGGACATAGGCAATGCATTCTTCACTAATATATTGGCAGAAGACATTGATAAAATTATCGGACATAATCAAGACGTTGAACGTTCTTGTTGTAGTTCAAAGGAGAAATAAATGACAAAAACAGAATTAGTAAAACAGTTGAACGCAGGTGTTGTTCGAGTTAAAGTTGGTGGAGTTCTAAAGCAATTTACTCGTCTGGCAGCTATGACAAACTTAAATGAAGACATTGACAATAATGTCATCACGAATGCTAAAATTAAAGAAACGGACTCTGGTGCTACGATTGGAGTTTTTGATATTGGTGAGGGTAGATTTGCTACAATAACTAACGCAGGAATTGATGAAGTCATAGGCAACTATGACCCAACAGCATAATGTACCCAGTAGAGTAATTAAATAATTAATCAGGAGAAATGATTATGGCGAAAAAGAAAGTGAATGCAAAAAAGGCTGCACAGAAGTTGAATGACGCAATTAAAGCAAACACAAAGTATGCAGAAGAACCTACTGTCGTTGCAGACAGTCCTGCACCACGTAGTTCAAATGATATTATACAGGAGTTAATCGACAATGAGTAAAGATAAAAAGAAAACAGCAAAGTCATCTAAAGACTTGTTAAGAGATGCATCTACAGGTGTTTTTTATGAAGGTACTAAACCAGCAAATGCAGGTTCACCTTCTGGAAAACGTGGTGGAGTGCCTTTCTGGGAAGTGTCTAAGTAATCATGTTCATCAAGGTAGTAGATACGATTGTTACTCAAGAACAAAAAATAGACGAGGATTTACATAATGATACAGAACTTGAGGGAAGTCGACTTTCCGATCCTCACGAAGAAGAACTTTCTGACGTACATGGCGAGCCATTACGGAAACAGCCTGGCGGATGATGAAGAGGATTTGTATGATGATTTACAGAGAATCAAATATATAAAACGGTTATTATCGAAGTATAAAGAGAAAGGGGTATTGAAGACTAGATTGATGATAAATCATATAGTCATTTTAATGAATACTCTTGGACCATTTACTACAACAAGAGTTTTATTATTTAAAATTGCTCCAGAACATCATGAAGTGCTATCTACCTTTTTACATGAATTGAATGCATTGGATGAACGTCTCTCAAGTGAAATGACATATGATGCAGAAGTATTAAAATTAATTAGAAACGAAATGAGATGAGTAATAAACTTAACGAAGCAGGTGGCGGATCCGCAGCATTAGATATGTACTTTGTGTACAAATTTGCTAAGTTCATATCAATGGACTGGAAAGACTGGGAAGCATATAAACTCGGAATTATTGACGAGAAAGGAAACGTCATTAAGAAGGCATCGGAACGTACATTATCAACGGAAAAACATAACTATACGTTCTTCCATCGTTTATTGAGAAAACTCAAACAATTAATGGAGAAACTCCCAGGAATGAAAAGTAAGTTGGGCAAGGCTGCTGCAGCATATTTTTTATTCAAAGAGGAATTGGTCAAACATGGTACAAATGCTGAAATGTTAGATGAGGCATTTATTGATTATTGTAACGACACAATGCCATTAAATGAAGCAATGCAAATGAGAACTATTCTGGATAATCATTTGATGCTGAATGAAGTGATAGCAGAATTGGAGTAAAAATGAACTGGTTAGAAATAGCTGAAAAACAAGGCATCTTGCAGAAATTAAAGATGCTTCCGAATAAGAAAACATATGTTCGGGCAGCAGATACTTTGCATAAGATGTTGCAAAGAAAAGTTAAAGAAAATGATGGTCATTGGAGACATGCTCTAGGTTGGTATGTGTCTAAAATAGCAAGTAATTTCAGGGGAGTAGATAGTAAAATCCTACAGCAATTTTACTTGGAAAATTATAAACAAATCATAGAAGCAGATGAAATGATTACACTTAAAAAGGGTAAGAAGATGGTTAAGGTTCCCAAACATAGAGTAGACTTTTATCTTGGCCAACATTATAAAATTGTAGAATCAGTAACTGTCGGTGATGGTTCTGGTCCAGTAAATGTCCAAAAAGACGTCCCACTTTTTACGCAACCAAACGGCAAAGCATTTGGAAGTGATTATTTCACTGCTCCAGATGCAGATACTTATCATAATGTCCGACTTGGCAAAAACAGGTACAAACGATGGGACTCTTTCGTAGGTAATGGTAAATGGGGTAGAAACGTTGCAGCATTCGCCAAGGCAAACCCAAAATCAGGTATTCTAGTGAAACATCCAAAAGATCCAGCATTTATGGTAATAAGACGGTAAAAACGCTTTACTTTTAGGTCAAAGTATAGTATAATAGACGTATTAAAACCAAAAAATGGGTGATTGAATCTTGGATTATATATCACAAAAATATATCGGCATAGTTGGTGTTCGTCTAGAACAGTTTAAGAAAAGAGGAAAGAACCTCTGGAACTGTAGATGCCCACTCTGTGGCGACTCTCAAAAAGACAAAACAAAAGCACGTGGTTTCATATTTGAATATGAAGGCGATGTTTTGTACAAGTGTCATAATTGTGGTGTTGCAACTGGATTATCCAACTTCTTAAATGAGGTAGACCCAAATCTAAAAAAGCAATACGTTCTTGAGAGGTTTGGTAATAAAACCAAACGGGAATCACCGACAAAAGTAGATGATTTCTTCAAGACCGACTCTAAGATAAAATTCGAAACACCATTGAACGAATTAGAAGGGTTAGTGAGAGTTGATAAGTTAGAATCAAATCATGTCGCACGACAATACTGCGACAACCGATTAATCCCTGTTGAATCCCAAAAAAGATTATACTGGACAGATACGTTCAAGCAATGGGCACATTCTAAGAATAAAAACAAATTCCCCAATATTAAGAGAGATGAAGCACGATTAATCATCCCGTTCTTTGCAGAAGATGGTCATTTAATAGCATTTCAAGGTCGTACTCTGGATCCAAGCAATGAATTACGTTATATAACTATTAAGGTAGATGAGACAGTTTGTAAGTTGTTTGGTCTTGAGAAAATGGATACATCAAAACCTGTTTACGTTTTAGAAGGTCCAATTGACTCTTTGTTTATTCCGAATTCTATCGCAATGGCAGGATCCGATATGAACAAGAAATGTATATTGGATAAGTCAACAGAATTTGTTATGGTCATGGATAATGAAAATAGGAACAAAGAAATTGTTCACAAGATGAAGGTATTTATTGATGAGGGATTTCCTGTCTGTATTTGGGATGAAAATATTAAACAGAAAGACGTTAATGATATGGTATTGAATGGTATGAGTGCCGATTCAATATTTGAATCAATTAAGAAGTATACATACAAAGGACTACAAGCAAAAATGAGATTATCTAAATGGAGTAGAGTGTGATATTTGACTTAAATCCAACACCATACTTATTAACAAAAGTAGACGGTTGTGAAAAATTAAATAAACATTATGATGAATTATTAAAGTCTGAAGAATATAGACCCCAAATCAAAGATAAACATAGTAAGGTTAATTCTACATACGCACACACTGGTGCCGAAGACCAGCAGGATATTTATGACAAACTAATGGATTCTATTTTCCCATATTTTGCTAAATATATTAACTCATTTGGGTTATCTACCAATAAAATTAATTTTGGAATGGATGTATGGCACAATATTTACAATAAGGGTGATCATCAAGCGGTTCATAGTCATTGCTCTTGTAACAATGTATTTTCATTTATATATTTCGTAAAACTTCCTCCTAACTCAGGTGACGTTTGCTTTTTTGGAAATGATCTAAGTAAACATTTTTATTATACTGGATTTAATGATATTTTAATTAACCCTATCACCGATAAGTTTGTCCCGAAAGTTGAAACTGGAAGTCTAATTATATTCCCAAGTCACAGGGAACATTATGTCTCATTTAATGAGAGTGGCGACGAAAGGATAACAATATCTGGAAACATAGGAGTGAAATTAGATGCCGATATTTGAATTTGAATGTCAAGAATGTGGTAATAAGATTGATGAAACAGTAAAGTGGTCAGAAAATATGGCAGAACTACTAGATCCGTGCAAATGTGGTAAGAAAAACTGGAAAAGAAACTACACAGTTGCACACAGTAAAAACAGAGATCCTGATGCTGACCCAGCAGTTAATCAGGCAAACGAAATGATGTACGGAAAGGGGTGGAGGTAATATGATGAGTAAAGCATTTGAAGATGTAATGGCTTCCTTCTATAGACAATCGGCAAAACGAATTGCCCATAATGCTATGAAGAAAGATAGGTTCAACAAGGTTTATGGCAAAATCAAAGGGAGTAAATACCATTGCGATGACCTAAAAGCTGCGCACGACAACGGAGGGTTTATTATAGATTTAAGAACTCCAGCAGAATATTCTGCGGGTGGGGTAATATATAATGCAATAAATGTACCTTTAGAACATTTTTGGAGATGGTTTGTTTCATCGGCACATAATGAAAATACTCAAATTCTGTTATACTCAAAAAATGGAATGGACTCTCAAACCGTGTTCGAGGAATTAACAAGTGCACCATATAATTACACTAATGTAAAAAATATTGGAGATGCCATATGGTATTCGGAGTGTTCTCATTAATCAGTTATAAATAAGTTATTTAGTATAGAGGAATTTATTATGTTCGAAGTGCACATCCAGTGTGAAGAATGCCGTGCTACTTGTGTGATACAACACCACTTAGAACCCCATAAATATGAAGTTATAGAAGTTTGTCCCTTTTGTGGTTCTGAAGAGATAGAAATAGAAACGGAAGAAAAATAATGATAGTAGGAATAGACTACTCAATGTCTTCCCCTGCTATATGCGTATGTTCTGGTGATTTCAAATATGAAAACTGTAAGTTCTTATTTGTAACAAGAACTAAAAAATATGCCCAACCATATAACACTCAAATCACTGGTGAACCTTTAGGTGAATTCAAAGACAATATAGAAAGGTTCGCACTGCTCTCAGAAATTACTTATGATTTTATTTTTGAGAATTTCCCCGAAAATGAAAACGATGAAGACGTATCAATAGGTCTTGAAGGTTATGCAATGGGTGCTCAAGGGCAAGTATTTAATATCGGAGAAAATACTGGTATTCTAAAACACCGATTGTGCTATATTGAAGATTGGAATGTAGATGTTCATTCTCCTTCTACGATAAAGAAGTTTGCAACAGGAAGGGGTAACGCAAACAAACAAGATATGTACGAATCATTTATTAAAGAAACAGGAGTAAATCTAAGTGCCCTCATTGAGCAATCAGTCGACCCAAAAGTCTCAAGTCCAATCAGTGATATTGTAGATTCATTTTATATTGCTAAATTACAATCAACCATGTAATTACCTAAATATAACATGAGTGACAATATCTTTGACTACAATCCAACACGTGAATGGAACGGACAAGTTATAAATTTCGGAAACATCAGTCTATCTGATAATCTGACTTTAACTATGGTTTGTTTCGATTCTGAGGGCGCACAACAGGCAACAACACAGGTAAGTACAACCAAGTACAACGCATCCACATACCATGAGATAAATGAAACCATCCGTAAATTCTTTGCTGGTGAAGACCTGCCAACTGTTAGTTATACTGGTGGGGAACTTGAGGACGCAGAACTTATCTACTCCTTCTTCATTGCTGGTGTAGAAATTCCAATTTACACCTCTTCAGATGGTCATGATATCTTTTTATACAGACCAACACCACAAATCCTCAGGACAACTGGAGAGGTAGATAATCCAGTATCTGCAATTGCTCCTGGGTGTTATGTACCTGACCATACTGGTCCAAAATTGAGTTATAATGATGAGATTTTATGTATTGCTGCAGGTGGTGAATGGATTGTTGGAGTTGACTATCCAGTAACAATGTCAGAAAAGGGTTTAGTGGGTCCAAGAGGATTTTCCACCTGGACAGATTATTCAACTTCTTTAGATCCTGCTCTTACAAATAAGCCAATGGCACACATTAGTTGGTCAGATGGTGCCACTCATGCAAGATGTGGGCCAAGTCCAATTTGGACAAATCAAAATGACTGTGAATCATACAACTATTGGGTTTGTCGTGCGCAACCAAGCTCCTGGACTGTCATGATGACTCCAATCGGTTTCCAATACTACAATCAAACAGCGACTCCTTTGGTGACTGCCATCTTTGACTGGACTTATTATGATGCTAATTATCCTAACCAGTGGATTTCACCGCAACAAGATTGTGAATCACAAAGATATGCTGGTTGTTGGATAAGACATCAAAATTACGGTAATGCATGGCAATGGTGGAACAGTGGTACGTCACAAAATGACATCGCATCTTGTTACTACGAAATGAGAAATTACACCTATGATTGGTATATTATGTGGATTGATCCTGTTGATACGCACCACCAGCCAAATAGTTACCACACTGGACCCAATCATTGGTGGCCTAGTGCAGAAACACAAGATGAAATAATGAGTCAAATAATATATGCCTCAAAAAGTATATATGCTCATCCAACCGAATGGTCGTCTTTAGGAACTGGAGTTTATCAATTAGATTTAGAATACAACGAAACTGCAACTGGTGTACCTGGAAATTCCTGGAATCCACACCAGATGAAAGGTAGAGAAACCATGATATTCCAGGTAGGATATGAGTTGAGAGATACTGTGCGTGACATGTTTATTTGTTCTGATGGTTCGGCAAAGAATCAAGCAGAGTGTCTGGCTGCTGGAGAATGTTCTATTGCCGCAGGAAACGAATCCGAAGCAGTATGTCTTGCTCTGATGAATGATGACGATCCACCAGTAAACGCTGGCGCAACTTGGACTCCCTTCAATTATACTTGGGATTTTGACCTCACTCAAGATATTAGAATCAAAAGAACAATGCCTAAAACTTATAATCAATTGTCATATGGTGAATACCACTACGCTGCGATCCATATGGATGCTCACCAAGAAAGAAATCATAATGATGGCATTGTATCTGGATTGTATGGATATATTGATAACTCTGGAGGAACAAAAATACAGTGGTCAACACCCCAAGTCGGTGTGCAAGGGAGTTGGAGAACATATGGACATCCACAAAAGTATTACGTTTATAAATCTAATGAATATTACTATGGTATAACTTCACCAACTGACTATACTAGAGGCATGAAACATTTCGTTGGAGAGGTTCCACACACTACTGATACTGGTCTTCATTATTTTGAGGAAGATTGGGATACTTTACTAGGTGAGGGTGTTGAAAAAACGCAACCTGTTCGATACTACGTGACTGCTGTGTGGACACTCACTGACCCATTGTACACTACACCCTCTTCAGGTTTGCATTGGGCACGTTATGACCAAGGATACTTTAATGACAACTTGTACTGGTTTGCAACTGGTAACAATGGCTATGCATATACTCCGACATCCACTGGAACTTGGAGTACGATAAATTATTATTATCAAAACTATGCTCAGACCAGTTATTATTCATATAGAGTTTATGGATACTACCAAGCAGTAACAACTGGTAATACTAATTGGTGGATGAGTTCTGATGATTCATCTTGGTTGTGGATTGGCAGTTCAACTCAAAGTGTAGCAGATGTGGAAAATAATATAACATCCTACAATGCACTCATTAACAACAGTGGAATACATCCAGCAACGGCGAAATCATCATACATTTATATGGAAGCTGGAAAATTCTATCCAATTCTCATATATTATGGTGAATATCAAGGTGCTTGGTATAACCAAAATAATGAAGAATTGCGGGTACAAGTCCAACCATATGGTCAAAATTGGGGATATCCAACTTATTCAGCAAATTATTACCAAGATGTTCCACAACTGATTAGTGGTGGCGGGCAACCACATCCGCAAGAAAGAGAAGGGGAGTTCCCCAACAGTGTACAGTCGTCATATATATAATTTAAAGGAGAAGTATAAATGTTTATAGAATTATGGCAACTCGGTATGGTAGTCCTCGTAGCAATATCTGCTTTCTTTTCGTACAGAAAGGGGAACGAGGATGGCATCATATTCGGAGTTCAAACAACCATTTTAGATCTCCATAATAAGGGTATTGTAATGGTGTATAAAGATAACGATGAAAAAGGTATTATCGTCGGAAGATATGATGAAAAGGATTGGGAAGATGGAGCAAGTGAAATTGAGTTCGAAGACGACTAAAAAAGAGTGTGACTGTGGATTCCCACCTGCAGAGTGTATATGTTGTGGTTCTGACTGCGAATGTCACGAAAACACACCAAACCATACAGAAAGTATGGTAATATCAGAAATAAACGAGTCTGGAGGGTCTGGACCATCCGAAAAAATGCTAAAATTACTAAAAATACAGGAAAAATGACTATTTTAGTCAAAAAAGACGTATTTTAGTCAAATATCGCTTTACTTTCTCTCAAAAATAGGGTATAATAGTATATTGAGCATTGAAAAATAGGGTGAAATATGGTACTCGAAATGGTGATGTGTTTGGCCATAAATGTATATCATGAGTCTAGGGGTGAACCGACCTTCGGTCAGATTTCCGTAGCACATACCGTAATGAATAGGGTTGAGTCTCAACACTATCCCGATAATGCCTGTGATGTAGTACATCAAGGTCCAATAGAAGAATCATGGAAAACTAAACAATTTAAAGGTTTAGCAGAATCAGAACGTATCTACTTTCCAGTCAAATACAAATGCCAGTTTAGTTGGTATTGTGATGGGGAGTTAGATATTATTGCCGACGAAGAATCATTATTGAGAGCAGTAGAAGTTGCTCAATATGTTTATTCTGGCAAGAGTAAAGACCCAACTAACGGAGCAACGCATTATCATGCGACCTACGTCAAACCATATTGGGCAAACCACTTGGAACATCAAATAACAATCGGGAGACATATGTTTTATAAATGATTTAACAAAACGCTTTACTTTTGAGTGAAAGTATAGTATAATATATGTGTTGAATAAATTGAAAAGGAAAATTATGAAAGATTTAAAACGTGAAACAGTAATAGAACTATTACAAAAAGAATGTGCCGTAGTTACATTCACCAAAAAAGATGGTACTGAACGTGTTCTTAATTGCACACTTCAGGTAGAATACCTACCATTGCCAGTACCCCCACCTGCTCCATCAGCAACACAAGATGATGGTCATCGTAAAACCAATATAGAAAATAAAACAAAAGATACAAGGGTGGTCAATGAGCATGTCGTTGCAGCCTGGGATACTGATATAAATGAATTCCGTTCATTTCGACTAGACAGTGTCATAACCATCACCGTTAATGGTGTAGAACAGTTTGCGTAAAAACGATGTAAAAGTTCTATCCGAAATCGAGCATGTCCTCCATCGTCCAGGAATGTATGTTGGAGACACCACTCTTGGTGTACACGACAGATGGGTCATGAAAGATGGGAAGATAGTCAAAAAGAAAGTCAAAATCGTCCCTGCATTTTTAAAGTTATTTGATGAGATTATCAGTAACTGTATAGATGAAGGATTCCGTACTGATTTCAAGTACGCAAATGAAATCAAAATATATGTGGAAGATAATGGGAAAATCAGTGTGTATGATAATGGTAGAGGGATTCCCATTGTAGACATTCCAGAGTTGAAGAAAACTCAAGCAGAATTGGCATTCACGAATCTCCGTGCAGGTGCTAATTTTGAAGATGATGGTCATGTCTCAATCGGAACGCATGGACTAGGTTCAACCCTAGTGAATATTCTATCAAAGAAATTCATTGCTCATACTGACGATGGGAAGAAGCATTTCAGACTTCACTGTTCTCATAATTTAAATGAGATAGACACAGAGATAACCAAAACAAAGGGTGTTCTAGGAACTTCTGTTCATTATTACGCAGACTTCGATAGACTAGGTATGGGAAAGATTGATAAAGACCATACGAGTCTTATTGAAAAACGTGTCAATGACCTTGCAGTTTGTTTCCCGAAAATCAGATTTAAATATAATGGTCGTGTTGTTCAGTCTGGTACTTTTAAGCAGTACTTATCTCAAATCAATGATGATTATGTATTATTAGAAACTGATGCTTTCAAGGTAGCAGTAGTCCCTCAAGAAACCAATGACCAAATATCATTTATTAATGGTATTGATACATTCGGTGGTGGTGTTCATATTGATATAGTTTCAAATGCCATTGCCATTGCATTGAAAGATGCTATCAAGAGAAAATATAGATTGGATATTCGTGTACCTGATATCAAGAATAGGTTATTGTTTGTCGTCATAACCAACAGTGTTGGTGACCCAAAGTTTGACTCTCAAACTAAAGAACGACTGACAAATAACCAAAACGACATCAAGGGTATATTCGATGGTGTTGCCGATGAAAAGTTTATTGCTCGAATTCTTAAGAATGAAGAGGTCATTGAACCAATCATTGAAGCATTGTTATTGAAACAGCAACTTGCTGAAGCACGTGCATTGAAAAAGGCATCAAAAGCAGCAAAGAGAAAGAAGGTTGCCAATCATATAAGTGCTAATGGTAAGAATGTAGAAGATAAGATTCTGTTCATAACAGAAGGACAATCTGCTATCAGTAACTTGATTAATGTTCGCCAAACTGCTATTCACGGTGGATTCCCACTACGTGGTAAGGTTAAGAATGTTCGTCAAATCAAGTTAAATGATATAATGAAGAATAAGGAATTGTCCGAACTGATGAGTATTATTGGACTAGAACTTGGTGAACCTGCATTGAATCTCAATTATGGTCGTATAGGTATTCTTGCCGACTCGGACTTTGATGGGTTCTCTATTGCAGCATTACTTGTAAACTTCTTCTCTAACTGGAAAGACTTGTTTGATGATGAACGTATATTATTCATCAAGTCCCCAATCGTCATCGCAAAGAAGAAAGGGCAAGTCAAAAGGTTCTATGACCTGAGAGATTTTGCTGATGCAGGTCTTGATGACGACTGGAAAATAGAATATAACAAAGGACTTGGTTCTTTGAGTGTTCAAGAATATGATTTAATGATTAATAACCCAGTGTATTCAGTTATTGAATATGATACAAACGGAGATAAAAGTTTAGAAACAGTATTTGGCAGAGATTCCCTTCCACGAAAAAAATGGTTAATGAGATAATATATGAAAGAGTTTAAATGTGAGACTTGTGAACACCCAGAAAAACATAAACATCCTCCTCTCTGGCTTGTCAAAGTAGAGTGGTTAGATGCCTGTGTCTATGCTGAGGGGTGGCACGATATAGATGATTTACCAATACAGAACGATTATTTTGAGACATATGGGGTTCACTTCCTAGATGATGATTTGTGTATGTATTTGACGGATACTGTGAGGGAAGATTGGACTATCGGCACCATACAGCAGATTCCAAAAGGTATGATTAAAAAGGTTACTAAAATTAGAAAAATTAAGGAGACCTGGAATAAATGAAAATGATGGTAACAGAGTTAATTGACACACAGTATAAGGACTATGCGAAATATGTTCTTTATTCTCGTGCGATTCCTCATATGATTGATGGACTAAAACCATCTCAACGTAAGATTTTATATACTGCTCTTAAAACGGCAAAGAACTCTAGAATTAAAACAGCATCGTTGAGTGGTAATGTTATCAGTCAGGCAAATTATCATCACGGTGATGCCAGTCTTAATGAAGCAATCACTAAAA
>Ga0315328_10000991_pt1 | contig 12898 bp, 4 predicted proteins | sample M120032315metaG_FD_203462 | JGI IMG/M metagenome (GOLD analysis project Ga0315328, IMG submission 203462) | Ammonia-oxidizing marine archaeal communities from Monterey Bay, California, United States - M1 200m 32315 | ecosystem: Environmental > Aquatic > Marine > Intertidal zone | place: USA... | reverse complement strand
GTGGTCGATAATCTCGTCCTTCGTCACCTTCCGGTTACCCTCAAGGAACTGATCCAGACCGAGTTCAGCAAGTTCCTCCTGCTTCACGCCACCCTTCTTGATCATGGCCAGCATCTGTGCCGCACTGCCCCGCTCTTGCTTGAGGTTGACGGTAGCGCGTTCGGCTGCGCTGAACATACCCAAGGCGTCTTGGCCGCCTACGTCGGGCATGAGGCGTGCGGATGGAGGCGCGTTTCCGCGTGAAGGTTCTGCGAGGAAGTCTGCCCTGCCTTGCGCTACTTGCTCCGGCGTGGACTTCGCTTTGAGGCTGTCCGGCGCGTGTTTGCGGATTGCTTTTTCGACGAGGTCGAAGTACCGCCCACGATAGTCATGGAGTTGCCGAATTCTTTCAGTGCCTCCTCGGCGGTTAATTTCTGATAAATAAGAATCCCCTCTTGGTTGTCTTGCCCAGTCATTTCCAGTGTACTCCGTTACTGCTGGCGCGTCTTTCAGTACCAGCTTTTGTTTCGTCTCTGTTTTCCATCCGTCAATCAGCTTAAAAACTTTTTTGGCAGTTGCCTCCGTAAGACCAGCAATCAATAAACCTTTCTCACCCGGCATCGGATGAGCCGAAAATCCTTGGAGGGTTTTCTCGCCACCCGTCTTTTTAACATATGCCATCAGGCTGTCAACCTGTTTTGCGGACACTCCAGAACCGTCGATGTTCCTCACCACTATAGCACGTTTCGACTTGCCGCCCTTACCAAAATTTACAGATATCGCTCCAGCCTGCTCTGAGATATAAGCCAGACTGTCCCGAAAGATTGCCGCTGCTTCCGGTGACCCAAGCAGAAAAGCCTGCATCGAGGGTGCCTTCTCGCCATGCCAGTAACCGTCTCCCACAGACATTTGCCTCACGCGCAAACTGCCGCCAACGATCCGTGCCACATCCTTAACGGTGCGTGTCATTACCTCACGGGTAACCTGCACCTGCGCCTTGGCTGGTAGCGACGTGAACTCAGGGAAAATCCTCGGAAGCACATTACCTGATCCGTAATTCACTTCGGCTGAAACGCGATGAGTGTTGGCGAGCAGCGTCTCAGCAACAGTAGATTCAGGCAGGCCGTACTGGCGTAGCACCCGCATCCACCCAACTGCCTGCACCTCTGCGGCTGACCAGTTTCCACCTTCCCACTTCTCGGTGTTCAACGCCTTGGTGAGGTTATTGCCCCACACGCTGATACCTTCGTATTGGGTGCCGGATGGACTGCTGCTCATGTCGGCATCCAGTGTAAACTTTTCACCGCCAACCGTAACCTCGACCTGTGTTGGCACCTTCTGCGATTTGCCGCCCTGTATCAATGTCTTGGTCTTCGTGATCGCAATGGAAACAGGGTTGCCGTCAATAAGCAGTTTGCCGGATGTTGCTTTAGCAACCAACCTACTCAGTGTCGCGTGGTCGAGATGCCCGGAGTCACGTCCGGTGTGAACGTCTGCCACAAACGGCTCGCCTCCTCGTTTGTCACCCCCTACATAAGTTCGGGTTTTACGTAAATACCCTGAGTCAACAAAGTCACTGAGTTTAGCACCGAAACCCTCCTTTGGTGTTTTGCGTCTCAGTATCGCATCAATCTTTGCATCGGCTAGGCCGCCTTTCTTTCCTGATATAATTCCACCCAAACGATCTTCAACGCGGAACACGTTCTGCATAGCAGTAAGCGGTGATGCGTTTTGCTGTGCGCCGAGCCATGCCATCATCATCTTATCTGCATCGCGCTTCCCGAACTCTTTTGTAAATTCGCCACGCAGTTCACTGTACCACGCACGGAAATCCTCAATCTCTTCAGGTTTAAGCCACGCCTTCACCTCCTCCTTCCATCCCTCAAACGATTTCCCGCCGACCGTCCTGTCCGCTCCAACGTAAATAGGGCGACCTTGGTCATCATGGAAACGCCGCAACGGATTCTTCGCCACCCCGGTCATCGGTCTACGGGTTAATGCCTGCCTTAAATTCTCAGCCGAATCGCCAACCGCCTTAATGTGCTTCCCTACGTCGGGCATATAACGAATCTCTGCCGGAACGACATTCGCTTTCTGCTCCGCAAATGAGCGGTCTGCCGGGTGAACCCAATCAGCGTCCTTTGGCCTTGGCAGGCTGCCATCCTTGCGCCGTAACTGCCTGCCGAAATTCACCCAAGCATTCTGCGCCAATGTCTCAGCCGCCAACGCGCCTTGTGCGGATTCACTGAACAATCCGCTGTGTTCCTTGAATGCGTTGTACTCGCCACGCGGGCCAAACTGAAACCCTTGCTGAGTGTGACCGTAGTAATCATGCACAACGCGGAACACGTCATTTAACAACATCGGCTTGCCGCCCAATTCATGTGGCAGCACTTCAAGCATTGGATGATCCAACGGGAGTCCGGGTGTTTCGCCAAAACCGTTCTCAGTGCGGAAGAACCAGAGATGCCCGTTGTCACGAACATCCGCCATCATCTCCCGGCTACTGGCGTATGGTTCGCCCTTGCCGTCCCAAGGTTCAGGACGTACCCCCGCTTCAAGCATAGTCTCGTATTGGGCCATAACCTCGTCCCTGAGTGACTTATAACTGGCCCGCACTGCCGGGTCATCCGGGCGGTGATCGGCCTTCTCCATCCAATCTGCGAGTTCCTTGAGGTGCGCCTCATCAGGCAAAAGGTAGTCAGTATGCGGGCGGTACTCGATGCCTGCACGTTGGGCGTATGCCGCTGCCGTTCGCCGTGAGTTCAGGTTGGCATCATCCGGCATATACCGAGCATCCTCTGAGCCGTCATGCCGACGCATGACACCCTGCTCACCCGTGTCAGGCATGAAGCGTCCGGTCGGCTCAGTGATAGTCCTCTGAATCGCTGAACGCATAGGCTGGTGGTAAACGGCGTACCCGGCATCCTCGGCCCAACGCTTCACCTTGCCACTCTGGCTGCCCGTCAGGGGGCCGTCCAAGTGTATCTCTTTTCCGAAGCTGCCATGTTCGTACACCCGCGTCAGGCCGTTGCGATACGCAAGTTCGTGAACTCGCTCTAGGTTACCCCGTGGGCCGAACCCCTTGTTCAGTTCCTTCGCAAGCCTATCCTTCCCGCGATTAGCCTTCGCCCATTTAACGAGTCCGGCTTCGTGAACACCTTCCCCTCTGCCGAGGTTAAGGAACTTGCCGTCAGGGAAAAGCCAACCCGATCCACCCTTGAAGGTGCCGACCTTGCCGACCTCACCCGTGTCGGGCATATACCTACGCTTCGTACTCAAGTCCCACGCTTCAGGATTCATTCTAGCGCGTTCGCCGGTAGGCGTGATGCCGTCCATGCGGTCGAGGCGGAAGTTCTTAACGTACTTACTGCCGCCACGGTGCTTCTTCGCCATGATGTCGTGCATGAAGTCCGCCTTCGCCTCACCGAATATCTCAAAGCTGCGCTGCCTGCCGCCGGTTGCCAGATTGGTCAGGTACGCCGTGAAGTCGTTAATGAATGCGCGAGGGTCGTTGCCCCACGGCGAAAGTTTCTTTTTGCTGGCGAGGGCGATGATGTCGTTTGTGAGTACCGTCCAATCAATCGCCTTGCCGAAGAAGTTACCGGCCTTACTTACCTCCAATGTGTACGGCAACATATTCCGATTGGATTTCTTTATGCCTGAACTGTACTTGCTCCGATACCTCCCGGTAGCGCGGTTCTTTTGTGTCTTGGTAGCAGCGTAGTAGTCCATGTTCAGGATGTCACCATCCAGCACTGCCTTGGCAAGTCTACCGATGTTCTCCTTAACCGTAGGCAGGATGGCCGGACTATTGTTGATCGCCTCAAGTTGCGCCGGACTGAACGTCCGACCTGTCACCACGTTCTCAACCTCGCCGGTCTTCTCGTCAACAATCCGCTCAACCTTAAACCCGTCCGGGTCTTCTTTTGTGAGGATGTCCATCAGGGCCGTCTCACTCAAAACCTCGGTAGCCTCAATATCCTTATCGTCCTTTAACACCCAATCGCCCTTCTCGTTTTGCTTCACGAGTCCCTGCCGTTTCAGTTCGGGCAGGCGGTGCTTCAACTCACGCTTCGTGATGATGTCCGGGCGAACGTCGGATACCTCGATCTGTTTGCTTAAATTATTCCGTGCGCGGATCAGGTTGCGTAGCATCGCGTTAAGTTCCGGCGGTGCCTGCTCCATGTTCTTGAAGAGCATCGAGTCATACGGATCGATGCCCAAGTCCGTCAGGCGTCCGATCATCCCGCCAAGCACGGTGCCTTTATATTTCAGCAATGAATAATCGAGAACACGGCGGGTGACGGAACCGAATCCGCGCAGTCCTGCGTCCGGCCCCGCACCCTTGATCAGTCGGGCCATGTGTTCAGCCATGATTTCGTCCGCAACGTACAGCGCACGTTTCTCAGCAGTGCTGTGCTGCTTCATAAACTTATCCAGCGCGTTCCGGTGTTCCTCGGCGTGGATACGGCTTACCTCCTCTTTGGAAAGTTTTGCACCTCGCTTTTCGGCCCTGCCGATGATGCGCCTTGCTCGCTTTTTAGCCTCACCCTTGGCGAGTAGGTGCATATACTCCACATAGCGCGTTTCAAGTGCGAGTGGCGTCATGCCGCCTTGCTCTACCATGTTGCCATCAATCCACATCCCGGCAATCTCCTGCCTGATCTGGTGCATGATAGGCTGAAGGTCTTCGATATGATCCAGACCATGAACAATCTCGTGACCGACCGTGTAGTCCGAATCCATCTTGGCAAGATTGATTTCAATCGTTGGCTTGCCTGCCGTCATGGACGGTGCGTCTACCCTTCCGCGTGCTGCGGACGGATTGAAAGTGAACTTCACCGCCCCGTCGCCAAGACGGCCTTCCATGAACGCTGCCCAATCCAATATGCTCGCCGCAACGTCAATGCCTTCACGCGCAATAACCTCGTTGAACATGGCTGCCTGTTCCGGCTCCATCGCCTTGATCCGGTTCTGGACATCGTTTGCCCGCTTGGCCGTCATCGCGTTCTTGCCACGCGCCAACTGGCCGACACCTACCACGCCACCGATTGTGCCGCCCATGCCGAAGCCTGCGCCGAAACCGGGGCCGAAGCCTTCCGGGCCAGCGTGCAGGAATCCGAGGCCGCCGCCTATCAGTCCGCCATGTATGCCCGCCTCGGCGGCCTGACCGGCAATCGCTATTGGCTTGTCAGCCATTCCGATACCTCTGGCAAGTGCGTACTCCAGAGTGCCTTTCTCCAGATCATGCGCTACCTGCTTGAAAACTCCACGGCGGGTCGGGCCGCCTGCCATCACCTCACCTGCCTTGGCAAGCACGGTTCCGACTGCTTCGGTTGCGCGTGCGCCTGCCAACCCGCCTGCTATTAGCTGACCGCCGGGTGTGGTCACACCAACGGCTGCCGCGCCTCCGCGTATTATGCCGGGAGATACGCCGGTTGCACTCTTGACGGCTCCCTCGGCAATCTCACCAGCCGCAATGCCTCCCCGATATATACCGCCACCTGCGCCTCGCATGACCTTGCCGGTGCCGCGTAGGGTCGCCCCGGTAGCCTTTGTGCCTAGACTTACACCCTTGCCCGCTGCGCCAAAGCCGGGAATCAGCATGGACGGATCGGTCACATACTTTGCGCCTCTAACGAAGTCCGAGTTAACCAGTTCTTCCGGCAGCATACCCTTCTCCCAACCAAGTTCCTTCATCCGCTTCTGCGTGTGCGGGTCATCGAAATCAAAATTAAGGCGTCCCATAAGTTCCGCCTGCGGCGTCTCAGGATTCTTCTGGAGCAACTGCACGATGTCCGCTATTGACATCGTTCTGCCGTCCTCCATCTGGAGTGTGCGCCGTTGAAACTCGCGGGCATCCTTGAACTGCTCGTAACGTCCCTTGTCGGTAGGTTTGCCCCACGCCTCCGACCATGATTTCCAGCGGAAGAAAATAGAATCAGGGTCAGCAGACTGCGCGGCCATGCCGAGTAATTCGCGGGTGCCTTGCATACCGGACTCGATGCCAGTGGCGATATTGCGGGCAGCACCAATCGGCGTCTGTGACTGCATTGCCATACCCGGCAACTGTTTGGCTGCTTCCCAACCAACTCCGGCTATATGCTTCAACCCCTCACCCATCCCGGCAAACATTGACTCGTCCTTATCGTAGGCGTGCTGCTCAAATAGTTTGTACTGCTCAAAGGTCGGCTCAAAGTCAGGGTCGCTCATCACCATCTCGTCGATGTCAACACCCTCCAGCGGATAGTCTCGATCAAGGATGCGCTTGATGTCCTCTTCCGATGTTCCGTCAGGAAAGGTTGCCGTGCGGCCCCGTGTAAGATTGATCGTGATTGCCATCTTACTTTTTCTTTTTCGCTCGCGGGTCGTTTATTTCTTCAGCCGTATAATTGCGGTTGGTGCCTACGCCTGCTCCGGGTTGGAGCGGGCCGCCTTGGTTCACATATTCCGGCGGCACCATCCGAGAGATAGTGTTCATCACGTTCGCCCTCATGCGGGCAGATTGTTCCTGCTTGCCCTTGCCTTGGCCCGGTTGGGGGAAGTAGGTAAGGATGTTTCGTTCAATTTCTGCCTCCGTGGCTTGTGCGCCGGTTGTTTGCCGAAGCATCGCGTCAGTCCATTCATACATCGCAGCCTGATACTCTTCCCATTTAGCTGGCTCCATTTCTTTTGGAAGAAGAATTTTGAGTCTTTGCCACGAACTGGTCGGATCAAATTCTTTCGTAATGCGTTCAATCTCTGTCTGAGAGGATTGCATCCGACTCAGGTTAAGGAACGCTTTTCCCTGAAACTCATTCAAACCCGACTCACTGCTCGGTTTAATTACCTGATAAATACGCCCCCCTTGAGTTACCACGCTAATACCGGAATCCCCAACCGGCCTAACTTCGATTTCTTTGGATGCGGATTTCGTTGATTTCCCAACATATTTACCATTGTTGTAAATCAAAACATCATCAGTGTTTGGAACCGGCTCAAACGTAAGGCCAGCCTCTTCAGCCGCGTACTGCGTCTTGGCGAAGTCCTCCAGTGACTTGGATAGGGCCGGTGTGATCTGCTGCTTGTTGTCCACAAGGTGCTGGATCATTCGTGCGTGTGCGTCCTTCCAAGTAACATCACGCTCGCCAACCTGAACCTCCTTCGATGTCTGGCGTTGCTCAAACGGGAAGGTGTGTACCGGGGCCGCCATCTCTGCTTCCAGAGAGGCTTGATCTTGTCTGCCCTGTTCCGCAAGATTTGCGCCTAATCCTCTAATCCTCTCCCAAGGTGTTCCAGATGTAGGCACAAGTGCGGTGATCTGATCGCGTACCTTGGCCGCCTTCTCCTCGTCTGTCAGCGGTGCGTTCGGATCGCGGTAGCGGGAAACATTTATGGGTTGGCCGCTGGCGTCTTTCTCCAGCGTCTCGTTCGGGATAAGTATCTTCATCCCGGCAGGTGGCACCCAATCGCCTTCCTTGTTACCCGGTTGCACTCCCCCTGTGCTGTCGTGCCAAGTTTGCAGATGCGGATTCAGTTCAAGTAGTCTGTCGGCTGTCGGCCAGCCTGCAATATCCTCGCGGGACATCATTTGCATCATCGTCTTCTTGCCGTCAGCGGTGATCGTGTAAGCGTCGTCTGGCATCCTGCCATCCTGCGCCAACCCCGTCCAGTAGCCTATCGGTGCCTTGGAAGTATCACCGGGTATCCGAAGGTCGGATGTTTCACCTGCGTAGTGGGTTAAATTAGGCAGGCCGGTGTCGTGATCGACTGAAGGACTAGGTTTTCTTGAACCGGGTGCGTCACCCTTTTCGCGTGGAACGTAGAGCGGCGTCTCTTCGACTTTCAGAGGCGGCAGCATCTCGTCAATTATGTGCTGCGGATACCTTCCTTTCATTCGCTCACGCTCACTGCGGTTGTAGTCCAACCGGGCAATGTCTTCAGGCGTTGGTGCGCCTCCGGGGCCGGTAGCGCGAATGTCTTCGTGTTCCGGTTGGAAGTACCCCTCTAGGGCGGGTGCGCCGGGTGTGCGGTAACCATGCGGGAGTTGAACGCTAGGCACTTGGGCCAATGCGCCTAACGCCTTACCGGCGCGTGCGGCTGGATCGATAAACGCTTCCTTTGCGCCTGCGCCAAACCTCCCAATAGCTTCAGAAATTCCCGGCATAACTCTCGCAGCCATGCCACCGTAAAAATCACGGATGTCTTTCCGGCTGGCCGTATCCTGACCTTCCGAAACAACAGGCACTCCGGGTTTTAATACATCAGCAGAATACTCTTCAGGACGGTCTGCGGCAAACCAACCTAATGCTCCTGCCTCATTTGGCTTAACCGGCAGAACAGTTTTCTCGCCGAACTGTGTCTGCATCTGAGGTTCAACCTTCGGAACGATTCCCATTGCAGCCTGAAAGCCTTTTCGATCATCAGCTTCTGATTGCAGCTTCTGACGCTGCAAGTCCTGAATACTCTGCGCGTCCCTACGATCCACGGCGGCCATTTGCGTTCTCAGGCTGGTCGAGTAGGCACGCAACTTACTCAGCGACATATCCGGCACCTCACCGAACTTCTTGATGTTCGTTTCGTCTCGCGCAATGTCCGCGTACCGCGCCGGGTCGGACTCAACGATATTCTTGATCGCATCAACATCGCCCTCAAGCAGATCACGCTCGTCCTTGTTCTTGCCGTACTGCTTCAGACCGGCAGCAACCCCTTCGCCCAAGCTGGCTAACCCCTTCTGCAAGTTGTTCGCGCTGCTCTGTGCAGCCGCCATAAACCCGCTAGGTAGCGGTGAAATCCTTGCCCCTGTGTATCCTCCGAATATCGCCATAGTTATGCCTTTCTGATTTTGCGATCCATCCAGTTGCGAATAAGGTTCTTGATGCGCGGCTTGTTACGGATGAACGCCGCCCATTGCTCTGAGTATTCGTTGTACAACGCCTTGAACCACCTCGGCCCCTCTGTCTCTTTCCATACGAAGAACTCGACCCACTTCGGATTCTCCTCGCCGTACACCTCGCGGGCGACGTGGCAGCCAAACGCACCACCCTTACCCATACCGCCGCCGATAATGCTTCCGGCCATGCTCATCATACCGCTCTTCATCGCGTTGCTGCCCGCCTGATTAGCCTGCGCCACTGCGAGGTTGCGTTGGGCATTCCCTTGAGCAATATCCATAGACATCTGATCTTGGGGATTGTAAATCCTTGGGCCAAGCGATTGACCCATACCCATCGCCTGACCGCCGTAGCCGCCAGCCGAACCAAACGCCTGACCTTGTCGGCCAAGCACCTGCATGAACGGATCACCCGTCAACGCCTGACGCTGCCCCATCAGTTGGCTCAGGGCGGCCTGACGTTGCTGTTTAAGCTGATTTGCCTGTAAACCCTGCCAGTATGCCTCCTCCTGTGCGCTGTACGGACTCTGAGCGATTCCACGCGCACTAGCAGCATTGCGGTAACCCTGCTGCACCTCGCGGGCCAATGATGGATCGAGTTTACTCCCCAACTGGAAGTCATCAATCGCACCGCGCAGCAGCAAATCGCTCGCCTCCTTCTTCATCGGGTCAGCGTTCAGAAAGGCGTCAGTGGCTGTCTGGCCCATGCTCGTGACATCCGCCAAGTCAGACATACGGCCATAGCGGTTCGCACCGGCCTCCGTCTCTGACAGGGATGGCGTGATCACGTTCTTGTACATATCCAGCAACCCCATGTTGCCGTCGCGGCCTTCCATCAGGTCGCGCATGGTTTGCAGTTCCATGTTTGTCCAGTGCGGACGCTCCGCAGCTTCCGCCTGCCAGAGAGGGCCGAGGTCAGCGAAATCGCCGCGACCCTGAAGACTGTCACGCTGTGCGCGGAGTCCGCTTGCCATTACTTTGGATTGATCTAATTGCGGTTGCTGCTGAATTTTCGTGCTACCCATTTTTGTATACCTTTCGTTTAAACTTGTCCCACTCGTAAACGTGCCATCGATCCGATCCACGCCTTTGCCATGCCACATACTTTAACTTCGTCGGTGCCAGCTTCAGAAACCGCTTGAACGGATTCTCCCCGGCAGCTAACTGAATCATCCAGCAGTTCGGCTCGACTGCTCCACCGTACATCGATCCGCTGCGCCACTCGCCCTTGCTCGCCAAGATAAAGTTTTCCGGCGATGACCAGACGTAGCCATCCTTCAGAAAATGCGTTAGCAATTTCTCGAACGGTATGTCTGAATTTTCTGTATGCCATTGCGCTGCTTTCTCTAAAGGCGTCATTTACTCCATCCACTCGACGATTGCGATGCCGTCAAATCCACTGGAACTTGATGTTTGGTAGCCACCGCCAGAACCAATATTACCCCAAAACCCACCAGCATTTGCTTGGTTGTAAGTCCCCCCATCTACTCCCGATATATTTATATCCCCATTCGTGGCTGTGCCGCCAATAGAACTTTGCCCGGAGGAACCTTGGTTCGTGCCACCACCGGCTGTGTACGTTGTTGCACCAATGGTAACAGTCGTACTCCCACCGGCATTACTGCCGAAACTACCCCCTGTACCACCACCCCCAACGGTCAAGCTGTAAGCTGTTGCAGGGGTAACAGTAGCCGTGACAATACATATTGCACCACTACCACCAGCCCAATAATTCGGCCCGCTACCACTGTTGGCATAATACCCACCACCACCACCGACTAAGGTGAACTTGGCGCGGGTCACTCCTGTGGGGGCAGTCCATGTGCCACTCCCTGTAAATCCTTCCACCCGCGCAGTCGCGTTAGTCGCGTTTGACGCTGCTGCCGTTACGCGTCCTTGAGCATCAACAGTTATGTCTGCCTTTTCGTAGCTTCCAGCCGTTACAGCAGTATTGGCCAACTTATCGGCAGTCACCGCATCGTCAGCAATCTTCGCAGTTGTGACATTGGCGGCTGTAATTTGAGCCGTCTCAACCGAATCTGCCGCCAAGGTCAACGCGCCTGCATCGCTAATAGTCGCGTCACCACTCAATGCAACATAGGTCGGCACACCGCTGCTGTTCGCCACTACGACTTGTGCCGCACTGCCGCTTTGAATCTTGTCAAGCTGGATGCCTGCCGCGCTGGCGACTTTCGCGTTTGTGACGCTGCCGTCCGTGAGCGATAGCGTACCCACGGCACCATCGATTGAAACGGTCGGAGTGCCTAGCTTGTTAAGGTCACTGATCGTTACCGTCTGTCCGTCCTGTAAAACGATTCCCGGTGAAACTGTGCTTGATACGGCCATCCTTTTATCTCCTTATGATTTTACTGTTATCGTGCGGTCGCCCTGTTCGCTGGTCAACGTGACCTGCTTCACCGCAATAATTCCCTGCGTGTTCGTTACTTCCATCTGCGTATACCTCGCCGCCCTCGGTGAGAGTGAAAACGGCTCAAGCGTTTCCTGCATATAATTGAACGCCACACCGTTCGTTCCTAAATTGAATCCGCCAAGACTGTCCTCGGACAACAGGCCGCCGGAGTTTTCCTGCGCCAAGGTGTTGCTGTCTTCCGTGAGCAGCACACCCTTGTCCTCGTCCATCACAACCGAATAGTCTTCACGGTAGGGCGTATTAAAATCGTCGTTCAGGTTTGAACGCACCCACGCATCTGCATCGAACGGTCGATAGTACGTCGTGCGATCTTTCGCCCGGTCAGTGACCAGCGTGTCCGCCTCTAGCACACCGTCCGGTTTAGCCTTCACCGTGTACTTCGGGTTCCACGTTCCCACACCTAAAACCGCCGTGCGGATATTACGGTGATCCACGTCCGTGCCGCCGTAGCCGCGTGTGAGCAGGTAGCTTGTAATCTCCTCTTGCTTCAGGCCGTCAGTCGCCGTGGCGTCCTGCACGTCATCCCCGGTAGTGTTCTCCTCGATCAGATTGATGTAGCCGTCCGTGCCGACAAAGAATAACCGCTGTGCGCCATTGTAGGTTGTCGTGAAAAACTCCTTCGGCTTAATCGCGTCACCGTCATCGTAACCACTCCACGCCTCACTCTGGAAATCGTAAACAGCCAATGCGTTATTGCCGTTTGAACCATCGTCGAGCGGTAGTGCGACATAAAGTTTCGAGTCGTACCATGCCAACCGTATTTTATCTTCGTGACGCGGATCAACGCGATCCACAATCGGCTGAATCGATTCGCTAAACGGAATGTCAATGCCGCGCACTTTCGACTGCTCGGTTTGTGACAGACTGACAACGCCCTTGCGTGATGCCCAAAAATAAACGTCGTTACCGACAATAACCGCAGCACCGCGTGAACTGATTCCGTAGTTCTGGATCACCGGCTCGATGCTGACTGACGTGCCGAGCGTGCTGCTCGTATCCGTCACGATAAATCCGGTGATCATGCTCACGTCTTTGTCCTTAAAAACGAGAAGTCTGTTTTCGTCGAAACGTAACAGGTCAACGATCTGACTGTCGGTACCGTAGTTAACCCGGAAGACCTGATTAAAGAATGTCTTCAATGAAAGGCTGTCGGTCACCGTAACGAAATCGCGCTTGCTGCCATACGTTGTGGCACCACTATCATACGTCGTGGCCGCCGCAATACGGTTGGCGATGAACACGCCGCTTGTGCTGTTCGGCAACACGGTACTCAATTGACTCCAGCTAGATGACGTAGTGACCGGACTCTCTCCGGCACTTGTGGTCACCGTGCATTTATAGTAGGTCGAATTGTTCGTGCAGGTCACCGTGCCGGTCGCAGCCGAGTTGCTGCTGGTCACCGTGTAGGTGAAGGCGACCGTGCTGGTCACAGTAACCGAGAAGCGGCCATTAAACTCCGTCTCGTTCGCCCCGGTGATTGTAACATCCGCCCCTGTTGCATAACCGTGTGCAGCCGCACAGGTCACTGTGGCCGTCGTGCCGCTGTGCGTTAGGGTGTTGACTGACACTAACGGGCCAAACGCAATCTCGTCGTCCACAGCGTAAGTTCGCGC
>Ga0315328_10000990_pt1 | contig 12906 bp, 10 predicted proteins | sample M120032315metaG_FD_203462 | JGI IMG/M metagenome (GOLD analysis project Ga0315328, IMG submission 203462) | Ammonia-oxidizing marine archaeal communities from Monterey Bay, California, United States - M1 200m 32315 | ecosystem: Environmental > Aquatic > Marine > Intertidal zone | place: USA... | reverse complement strand
TTCAGAGATTTTGTCATACCATGACTTCGAAGCTGTCTTACTTTTTCAGCAGTTTCCTTTGAGTTTGTGATAACCATTCCACCTTCAGCAGTTGTAATATTTTTAGTTGGATAAAATGAAAAACATCCAGTATTTCCTAACGTTCCTACATGTTTTGATTTGTAAAATGTTCCAACTGCATGTGCACAATCTTCTACAACTTTCAGATTATTATCCTTAGCAAGATCTAGAATTTCTTCAATATTACAAACCTGCCCATAGATGTGAACTGGAATTATCACTTTAGTTCTTTTTGTGATATTTTTTTTCACATTTGAAATAGATAAAAAGAAATTTTCTTTGTTTATATCGGTAACCACAGGTTTTGCATTACAAGCAAGTACCGCGTTTGCATCAGCAACAAATGTTAAATCTGGAATAATTACCTCGTCATCTTTTCCAATTCCTAATGCCATTAAGGATAGATGTAATGCTGCGGTACAATTTGATACGGCAACTGCATAATTCGCTTTTGAATATTTACAAAAATCAGCCTCAAATTTTTCTAATTGGGGACCAAGTGTTAACATACTCTGTTCGAGTGTTTTACTGATAATTTTTTTATCCTCTTTTGATATCCATGGTTCATAAGCAGGGAATTTAATTTTTGAATCTTTAAAGAAATCTTTTTTCATTTTTTTAACGAAGTAACACCACTATTTATTTTGAATATTTGTTAGTCAATTTAACAATTTTTTCAAGATCATCAGTTGTCAAATTAGGATGAGTTGGAAGTGACACAATTTCAGAGCTTATTATTTTAGTTTGAAGTAGATTTTTTGAAGTTTTGTACATTTTGAAAGAATTCATCGGTTTATAATGAATTCCAGTTTCAATTCCATTTTTATTCATTCTTTTCATGAAATCTTTTCGATTTTTTACTCTAATCCAATAGAAGTGATATGAAGAATCTTTGTTAAATGGCATTTTATTTTCTAGATTAATTTCTTTGGAAAGTTTTTTTGCGTTTGATTTACGTTTTAGATTATTTTTTTCAAGTTTTTTTAATTGTACTAATCCAATAGAGGCTTCAAATTCATTCATATAATAATTCCAACCAAGTTCGTCAACATCATAATTCATATTTTTACGATTACTAATTCCACACCACCTTCTAGATTTGAGTATAGTTTCGTCATTTTTCCAATCATGATGATTTAATGTAATTGCACCTCCAGATGGCATTGCTAAATTCTTTATTGGATGAAAACTGAAACATACTGCATCTCCATGTTGACCTATTCGTTTATTTTCAAATTTTGAACCAGAAGCATGTGCGGCATCTTCTACAAGTCTTAATGAATAATTTTTAGAAATTGATTTCAAGGATTTAAGATCACAAGACAGTCCACCAAGATGTACAGGCAAAATTACTTTAGTTTTTTTAGTTATTGCTTTTTTTACTTCTAGTGGATCAATACATAGAGTATTTGGATCAATGTCAACAAATTTTGGAATACCACCATTGTATAATATTGCGTGAGCAGTAGAGACAAAAGATATGGAGGGCAGAATTACTTCTTTATTTTTTATATCAAATAATGATAATGCCAAATGAAGTGCAGCAGTACCACTGTTTACAGCAATACAAGATTTAGTATTGACATATTTCTTGAAATTATTCTCAAATTTGTTCACATTGCCAGTACCTAAACCAGATGCCCAAAATTTATTTTCCATAACTTTAGTTATCGCTTTAATTTCTTCTTGATTAGTAATAATATCAAATAATTTTATTTTTTTCATTTATAGTGAATTTAATCAGATTTCAATTTTAATAAAACGTTCTATACATTAGAAAACACGTTAGTATAATTTGTTTGAAATATATAATTACTGGATTCATTTGATACAGATGAATGAATATTGCAATAACCGGAGGATCAGGATTAATAGGAACTGAATTATGTAAAATATTTAATCAAAAACACAACATTACAGTTTTAGATTTTAAAGAACCAAAAATTCCTGGAATAAATTTTATAAAAATAGATATCGAGAATACTCAAGGAATTATTGATTCGACAAAGGGAATTGATTTAATTATTCATTTAGCTGCTGCTTTAGGAGTTATTGAAACTGAAAAAAATCCAGTCAAAACATTGGATATTAATTCAATAGGTACGAAAAATGTGTTAGAAGCATGTAAAACAAATAATATTAAAAAAATAATTTTTTCATCGTCATCAGAAATTTATGGTGAACCGGAACACATGCCAATAAAAGAAACAGATAGAATAACACCAATCACTACTTACGGTATCAGTAAATTAATGGCCGAAGAATATATCAAATCATATTCAAAGGCTTACGGTATTAACTATACAATATTTCGATTATTCAATGTCTATGGTGAAGAACAAGCAAATAGATGGGTTGTTCCAGAATTTGTAAGAAAAATAGTGAATGATGAAGAAGTTACTATCCATGGTGATGGTAATCAAATGAGAGCATTTTGTCATGTCTCAGATATTGCAAAAGCATTTTCATATGCATTAACAAAAGGAGATAATCAAATTTTCAACATTGGGAACAATTTAGAGCCAATATCCATAAAAGAATTAGCAAATAGAATTATTTTATTATCTAAATCAGAAAGTCAGATAAAATTCATTTCTTTTGATGATTCTTTACGAAACAGAAAAGAAATCATAAACAGATCTCCAGATATTTCAAAAGCTGTGGAAATACTAGAATACAAACCAGAAGTGACATTGGATGATGGCTTAACAAGAGTTATTAAAAAACACAGCAAGTGTTAATGTCAAAATGGAAAATCTAGAAACTAGGAAAAAAATTATTTTGCTTGATTCAGTTGATTCAATTGAGAATATTAAGAAAGAATTAACGAATTTTGAAGATGCAAGGATAATAACATTTGATTATGTCTCACACAAAAACTTGTTAAAAAATAAAATAAAACATGAAATATCAGATAATTTTCTTGATGAAAATGAATATCAATTAATACAAAATGAATCATTAAATCTAACTAAATGGTATGATGGTAAATTAAGTGATTCATTAGAATATGAAAAAGTGAATCTTGGAAGAATTTTTTATGTAGAATTTCACCACTACTTATTACAAATTTTAAAGAAAATTCTTGAGATCAAGAAAATATCAAAAGAATTACAAGATATGGATTTCATTGTTACACCAAGATTATTTAAGATTGTAAAGGAATTCCATTCTTCTGTAAGCCAATTTAAGATGGAAGAAAAAGATGATTTTCTCGATGATTCAATAAAATTTCGTTTAACTAATAGTATGAAATTTGATTTATCTAGAAAATCATATCAGAAATTAAAGGGGACTTCTGAAAAGATTTTTTCTAATATTAGATCAAATGAGATAAAAAATGAAGAAAAATCATTTCTTTTTGTTGAATTTGATCCTATCAAATATGAGAAATTGTTTAAAATTTCCAAAGAACAGCCTCTAAATTTTATTTTATTTAATCGACGAAGACCATCAATATGGAATTTAAAGTCATATCAGATTATAAAAAATTCAAATTGTATTATTGCAAATGCTGATGATGTATTAGATGAAAATGTAAATAGCATTATTCAAGATAAACAGGAAAAAATAGTAAAAGATATAGAAAGATTATGGGAGAAAGAAGAGTTTTTTGAATCACATTTTGTTTTTGACAACAATCCATTTTGGAAAATTATCAAAAATGACTTTTTGAAACTTTGTACTAATAGAATGAAAGAGGCAATAAATGAAATTAATATTACTAAAAGAATACTTGAAAAGTTTAAAATTTCATCAATTATTTGTTGGTCCGAGAATGGGTTTAATGAACAGATTGCAATTACTCTTAGTCAAAATATGAAAAAAGAGATTTTTCTCCTACAGCATGGTTTGTATGCCGATTCAATTGATTCCATATCACAAAATGAGTTTTCAGGTGTTTTGCCTAGAAATTCTAATAATTTTTTAGTTTGGGGAAATGTTATTAAGAAATATACAGAACATATTCAATTTTCTGGGACTGAAGTAAAAATAATTGGAAGTCCATCATATGATTCAATTATTGAAGAAGGAGAACGTAGTGAAAAACATATTCTAATTGCAACTACTTCTACATCTAACAAAATTGGAGATTTTCTAATAAAAGATAAAGAGGCTTATGAAAAAACCATTTTAACAATTTGTCAAAGTTTAGAAAATATGGGAAAAGAGATAATTATTAAGATTCATCCTTTTGAAGAAGAAAACTATGTAACAGAATTAGTAAAGAAACTTAACCCGAAGATCAGGGTAATCAAAAAAGGTAACATAATACAACTAATCAAATCGTGTGAAGTTTTCATTGCTTTAGATATGTCAACTACAATACTTGAAGCTCAATTATTAAAAAAACCTGTAATTTCAATTAATACGGGTAAAATTCCATATAATGATGAATCATATATTTTTAAATCAAATTCATGCGATAGGGTGAAAATTGAAGAATTTGAAAATACCATTACTAAGATTCTTCACGATGAGGGTTATAAATCAGATTTAATAAAAAGAGGAACAAATTTTCTGAATGAATATGTCAGTAATCAAGGAAAAGCAAGCGAAGAATTATTTTCATATTTAAAAAATTTTAACAATTAAGGTTCCAATTCATATGTATTTTGGATTTGTTTGAATTTATTTTTTTTAAAAAATTGAATTGAATTTTTATTTTTTTGACTAACATTAGCAAGATATCGATTTCGAGGATTAAGTTTCATTAATAATTCAAGAGATTTTTGGCCTAAACCTTTTCCTTGTACATCTTTTTTTAGAAAGAGTCCTATTTCATTTATTTTTGTCAAATATACACTTCCAATTTTTTTATTTTTCTGAAAAATAATGTACCATTTTGTATAGGGATGTGAAAGAACAAATTTTTTATGTTGAGCAAAAGAAGGCATTTTTTTATGCGAAATTCGAGTAATAAGATCACGTTCTTTCAAATGTTGATATAAGAATTTTATATCTGATTTATCAACTTCTTTGAATTTTATTTCATTATCTAACATAGTTTTTTAAAAAAAATCAAGTATTTCAAGATTAGGCATTAAAGAATAAATTAATGAGTTCAGATGTATTACTATGCGTGCAACAATTGTAGCTGAAATAGGTTCAAACTGGGAAGGAAGTTTATCAAAAGCAAAAAAGCTAATTCGTTTGACTAAAAAAGCAGGTGCAGATGCAGTAAAATTTCAAATTTGGAGAGCCGAAGATCTATACTCATCAAAACATCCACATTGGAAAGATATTAAAAAATCAGAAATAAATTTTCAAAGAGTAAAAATATTAAAAAAATATTCAGATAAAATCGGCATAGAGTTTTTTTGTAGTGCATTTTATCCTGAAGCAGTAGATTTCTTAGAAACAGTTAATGTAAAAAGATACAAAGTTGCATCTAGAACTTGTATTTTCAAAGATCCTTTCTCAAAAGAAACTCTGAAGAGAAAAGCAATTACAAAAAAGCCAATTATAATTAGTATGGGAATGGGAGGAGATAAGAAGAAAATTAAGAAAATTTTTTCATCTAATAAGACAATATTTTGCTATTGTATTTCAGACTATCCTTTAGAATTTAAAAAAATAAATTGGAATGAAGCTAAAAAATTTGAAGGTTTTTCTGATCATACTATTGGAATTACCGCACCTCTAATTTTTGCCGTGATGAAAAAAGAGAAAAATGCAAAGCACATTATAATTGAAAAACATGTGAAACTTAAAGAATCAAAAGGTCCGGATGCAGCAACATCAATAGATACTGATGAACTATCTCAATTAGTTAGTCAGATAAAAATAATTACAAAATTAAAGATTGGAAATTGAAAAATCAGAAAACATATGTCGTAAGAGTAGAAATATTAAAATATTTTTTAGAGATGTATATTCAAGGAAGAATTAATCGGATGAATATCTATAATGAATGATAAAATTTTATTTTGGCAGACAAGTGATTGGTTCAATTATAATTTAGCTAATTCGTTACAAGAACATAATTTTCAATTGTATTCAATAATTGATACCGTAAATAAGCCTAAGAAATTTTTTCAAAATCAAAAATTTGTCAAATATGAAAACATATGGTTTTTTCATGATGCAATAAAAAAAGATGTAGAGCATGATTTAAGATATTTAGAGAAATTTGAATCAGAATACAACATAAATTTATGGTTACTTGCAGCTAATGAAAGAATTTTCTACAAGTTTAATCCATTTTATGAATTTTCTACAGAAGAAGTTTTAGCAATTATAGAACAGGAATGTAAATTTTTTGAATCGGTTTTAGATGAAGTGAATCCAGATTATCTAATTATTTCCCTAACATGGCAACATCATGGAGAATTATTACGTCAGATATGTAAAGCAAAAGGCATAAAGATTTTGATGATTAATACATCAGAATTAGGAGGAGGTTCAAAGAATTGGACAATCTCAGAAGAGTTTGGAAAAAATGATTTTGAAAATAAACAAGAAAATGATATTAAACAAGAGATCACATTTGAAGAATTAAGAGAATATCTAAATAATTGGGAAAATAATACTAACATAAAAAAATTGAGTGCCGATAAAATAGATGATGAAAAAATTCAGCGTTTGAGAGCTGGATTAAATGTTTTAAGTTCAAAGAATGACAATATTGAAACACATTTTTCATATTATGGGAGAACACGAAAAAAAATAATTAAAAACGAATTAATGGCTGAAGTAAATATTAAAAAACGTAAATCGTTTATTGACAAAAATTTACATAGAACGTATGATAAAGATGAAAAAATAATTTTCTTTCCATTACACCAGGAACAAGAGAGAGCATTATTAATTAGTGCGCCATTTTTTACAAATCAAATAGAAACAATTGAACATATTGTAAAATCTATGCCAATAGGATACAAATTATTTGTAAAAGAGCATCCCCTAATGAAATTAAGAGGATGGAGAGAAATTTCTGACTATAAAAAAATAATGAGTTTGCCTAATGTAAAGATAATTCATCCAGATATGAATTCTTTAGAATTGATTAAAGATTGTAAATTAGTTATATCCATTAATTCAACAGCAGGCTTTGAGGCATTATTTTATAATAAACCTAGCATAAATTTTCAAAAAAGAGGATATTCTGAAATTTCATCATCATTTGTGGTAGGAGAATTAAATAATTTACCAAAATTAATTCGAGATGCATTGGAGACACAAGTAAGTGTACAAGAAGTTTACAGATATGTCCAAAAAATAACTAAAAATCTCTTTCATTTTGATTATTTACAATTTACTAAATCATATGATGATATGCTACATAACAGTGGGAATTTAGTAGATGTAGTTATTCATGATAAAGATATGAAAAAATTTTTAGAAATTCATAAAAAGAAATTTGATGGTTTGGCCTTAGAATATATTAAAAAAATTAATCTGCACAAACAGTCTGATTCTATACAATGAAAATTAATTACACACAATTGTTACGAATGTTTTTAATGTCATAAATTAAATGGCTAATATGACAATGTCAAAATTGTATACCACAGATGGAAAGGTAAGATGGTTTGCAAATGAAGAAGATGTAAATTTGAAATTAATTTCAATTTTAGGTGAAGAATTTGCCAGATATAGAGAAAAATGGGATCAAGTAAATAAATTTGAATTAGAAACGGAATTTCCTCTTTTCTTACAGGTAGAAACAAATCAGATTTGTAATTTAAAATGTCCTGCGTGTCCAATAGGTATTCCAGAAGCGCATGAGAAATACATTACACAAGATAAGATGCCATGGGAAACATTTGAAAAAATAGTTCTTGAAGGAGAAAAATATCAATGTCCTTCTATTGAACCACAAGGCACCAATGAGCCGTTACTAGACAGAGATTTAGAGAAGTATATTCGATTTGCAGCAGATCATGGATTTATAGATATAATGATGAATACTAATGCAACAATTTTGAATGAGTCAAGATCTCGTTCCATGTTAAAATCTGGAATAACACGCCTTAGATTTAGTTTGGATGCAGCTTCAAAAGAAACATATGAAAAAGTTAGACTAGGTGGAGAATATGAAACAACAGTACAGAATATTGAAAACTTTCTAAAAATTAGAAAACAAGAAAACTATTCTTTACCTGTAGTAGGAGTTAATTTTTGTAAAACAAGTTTTAATGAGCATGAAGAAGAAAAATTTGTTAATACATGGATTGATAAAGTTGATTTTATTGTAATTCAAGAATTTCAGCCTCCAGAATTAGAAAATTCTTATACTGAATTTTTACCTTCCACATCAAAATATCGAGAAAAAATAGTATCAGAATTTCATTGTCAACAACCATGGCAAAGAGTTGTTGTCACAAATAAGGGCGAAGTTTGTCCATGCTGCGCATTCTTTAGGACAGAATTAAGTTTAGGAAATATCAAAGATAAATCAATTCACAGTTATTGGAACAGTGAAGAGATGAAAAATCTACGCCAGATTCACAAAACAGGTAACTTCCAGGAGAATGAATGGTGTAAGCGATGTGTTAATGGAATATGTGGAATTTTCGACAAAGATGATCCATTACTTCAGATTAACAAGAATTTAAAATAATTTTAATATGATTTTTCAATTTTTGAAACATATTTTTCAATAATTTCTTTCTCTGCAATATATCTGGGATCGTATTTTTTCCATTTTTTACTGACTTTCCATTGTGGTAATCCTGTTTGTTCATATCTTTGATGTGCAAATTGTATCATTCTCCTAGTATCATGTTTATACATGAATCGTTTAAGAGCATACAATTCAGCTACGGTAAAATTTTGACTTACAGTAGCAGTATAATCAAATGCATCACCACATTCATTCATGAATTTATCCATAGCCTTGAGTTTCCATAAATCAACAACTTTTTTTTCTACCTGAAATTTACCTTCATTAATTAGTTTTAATCGTTCATCATATTGTTCTAAAATAAAATCTTTATGATTATAAAAAATAGGACTTCCAACATATGGGGTACAAATGAAAGGATCTACTACTGCGTTATTTTGAATCCAAAAATCAACAGTTTCCAATAAATCGTTTATATCTTCATTTGGATTTCCGATCATGAATGTTGTAATCGGTCTTAAACCTGAATTTTTGATTGCGTTAATGGTTCTTTGTAGATGATCACGAGTTTGACCTTTCTGAATATCTTCTTTTAATACTTTATCTGATGCAGATTCAAAACCAAATGAGATATAAGTACATCCTGCATCTTTCATTATTTTTATTATTTCAGGATGAACTGCAACACTAGGTGCATCTCCAAGTGTTCCCCATTTTACACTTTCAGATAATCCAGAATCAAGATATAATTTGCAAAAATCTTTGGTCCATTTTAGATTACTAGTCATATTTTCATCTACTGCCATGAAAAAATCTAGATCAAATCTGTCCTTTAGAATTTGGATATTATTTACGGCGTATTCTGGTGATGGCCATCTGGCTGGAAGTTGAAAAGTATCATTCTCTTTATCAGAAATTCTAACTAATTTTTCTCCACGTTCTCTATCTCCATCACCATAAATGTTCTGAAGATCAATTCTCGACATACCGTTATGAGAACAAAATGTGCAACCACGCGGACAACCTCGTTCCCAAACTGTTGAAAAACGTCTTTTTGACATATAGGATTCTTTCGAATAAGCTAATGCAGAATAGCGAAAGTAAATGTCTAGTTCCAAGATATCATAGAGTGGTAAAGGTACAGCATCTAGATCTGAAATTAATGAACGTGGTTGAGTGAATGAAAAAGAATTTTTATTTCTTAAGCACAGTCCGTTAATCTTCTCATAATCTATTCCTCCAGATGATATTTCATCGTATAATTCTGAGAATGTTATTTCACCTTCTCCAATACATATCATATCTAATTCAGGAACTAATTCCAAAATTTCTGTTGGATTATACGAGCTCCAACCACCTCCACCAATGAAAGTGGATTGCGTACTACATTTTTTAATTAAGCTGCAGAGATACTTTATTCTACCATAAGTGCTTGTTAATCCACCTATTCCAATTAAATCCCATTTTTCAGAGGAGACCTCTTCTTGGATTATTTTATCAGGTACAAATGCACCATCATAGTTCATTCGTAAAGCATTAAGATCAAGAATTGCAACTTGTCCACCTTTTTGTTCTACAATTGAAGCAAGTATACCTGCCCAAAATGGAATATTTGTAGGAATACTATCTAATCTAATTTCAGGTACAACAAAGAGAACCTTCATAGTTTGAATAATTTTTTAAAGAATTTAAATCATGTTAGAGATTTACTTGCAGATTTTGTTAAGAATTCAGAGAATTTTAAATTTTTAACACGTTTTCCAAAAATCGAGCCACCTTCAGTTGCATTATATGTTGAGACCCATTGAGGGGCTCTTTCAATAAATTCAAGTAGCGCACTACGATATAATTGAAAAATAGGATCTATGATGAAATAGGATTTTAAATCAGGATTGTAAAGTTTTGGAAATAATTTTTTAAAAGAATCAGTGGTTTTATCAATATTGATTGGTTCAGATGGCATTTCATTATTATTTAGAGTGTGAGATAAGATTAGATCCCAAGGATCATCCGCTTCCCATCCATGGTTTATTCCAATTAAAGCAATTTTTTTACATCCCAAAATTTTCCATCCTACAAACCAGCTAGATGTTCCAACATTTGCACCGGTTTGAATTGCAGGTAGTCCTTTCGAATGGTTTTTACTTCTAACCATAACTGATGTAATGTAATTAAATGATTTTTTGCCTTCATTATAGTCTACCAGGGAATGCATCCAATGTATTTTCATTTTTGCATTCCTAGCACTTTCTACAGCATCAGGATGTGAAACGACAGAGAAAATAGCTTTAATCTTGCTTCCATATTTTTGTACAATTGGATCGTCATAATTACGTTTTATTGATCTAAGCGGATCAACTGTGACAACATAGAAATTTGGAAATTTTTCTGGTGTAACACCTGCGTTTAATGTATCAATTAATTTTCCATCACAACAAATTATTGAGCCTGAGAAATTACTTTCTGCAAGTAATTTGAGATGTTTGTGTTTATTTATGGATGGACCTTTACCAATTACAATAGCATGTTTTTCAGTATCAGTTGAATTTGTATTTAAGATTCCAGCAGAATGTTCATTCCAGATATTTTTTAGATTTAAGGCAAAATTAGATATCCATAATTCGTATTCTTCATAAGCCTTATTTTTTAAGATTTTTTCATACGATTTAATTTTTGATTTTGAAATGGACATCTAGGGTTTTTTTAGAAATCGAGTTTATAACTCATCCATTCCTAATTCTTCATCCTTTTTATCGGATCTATAGACCATAAATGAACCTCTAGCACCACTTTCGATTATAAATTTCTCAAATTCTTCGTCAGACATGGTACCTTTTTGTTCATAAATTTCTGATATTGCAGTAGGTTTTTTTTCTTTGTAATTTTCTTTAAAATTAGATTTCATAATAGAAAAAATATGTGAAAATATAAAAACTTTCTAATCTCAATCAATAACAGTATTTAATATAGCATTTTTGAGAGAGAAATTATGAAACTCTTAGGGATTACATGGGGAAAAACTTCAGGGATTTCAATTTTTTCGGATAATAAAATTATTTTTGCAGCCAGTGAAGAACGTTATACTAGAAGAAAATCAGAACAGTCTTTTCCAATTAATGCAATAGATGAGGGTTTGAAGTATTGTAAAATAAAACCAGAAGAATTAGATTTTGTAATCATAGCTAGTCATAAAATTCCTTTAACAGCAATTATGTTGCAATATTTTACAAATTTTTCGGTCAAGGATCATTTAACTGCAAATGAGAAATATTGGAAATCTCGATTAGCTGATAAAAAAGAATTGAAATTAATGGATCTATTTAAGGAGAGAGTAGATTTGACACATTATCCATTTAATACTGATTTTTTTAAAGAATTAGATCTATCACAGGTTGAACATGCATCTATAGATAATTTAGATTCAACAGAACAAGTTTCAACTTTTTTTAAAAAATCAATATCAAACCATCTAAAAATAGATTTAGAGAAGATAGTTCATGTAGAACATGATTCATGTCATGCTGCATATGCATTGTATGGTAGTCCAATACGAGAAGATGGAACTCTAATTTTTACGGCAGATGCATTTGGTGATGACTTGAGTGGAACAATTTCAAGATATAATAAAAAAGACAATAAGATAGAGAGATTGAAATCATATTCTCATAAAGATTTCCAATTAGCAAGAATTTACAGGTTAACAACATTATTCTTAAGAATGAGTCCAAATGAACACGAGTACAAAGTGATGGGACTTGCTCCATATTATAATGGGCCAGTTATAAAACAAGTTGAAGAAATTTTTGATGTTTTACAAAAAATTGACGGATTAGAATTCAAATTTGATAACAATGTTTCAAATATTTCAAATTATCTTGAAGAAAATCTTTCTCATTTCAGATTTGATCATATTGCAGCAGGATTACAATCCTTTACTGAAAAAATTCTTTTAGAATGGTTTTCAAATGCACTATCAGAATATGATTCATCCAATGTGGTGTTTTCAGGAGGAGTTTCAATGAATGTTAAAGCAAACATGAGAATTGGTCAAATTCCAAATATCAAGAATTTCTTTATTTGTGGATCAGGTACAGATGAAACATTGTCAATAGGAGCATGTTATCAATTTGCATCTGAAAATAAAATTAATTCAAAAAATCTAGATAGTTTGTATCTAGGAGATGAAGCTAATTATGAAGATGTACAATTGAAAGGATTATTTTCTAATTCAAAAATTAATGATTTTAAAAACACAGAACAATTACTTGAGAAAATAA
>Ga0315328_10000986_pt1 | contig 12928 bp, 14 predicted proteins | sample M120032315metaG_FD_203462 | JGI IMG/M metagenome (GOLD analysis project Ga0315328, IMG submission 203462) | Ammonia-oxidizing marine archaeal communities from Monterey Bay, California, United States - M1 200m 32315 | ecosystem: Environmental > Aquatic > Marine > Intertidal zone | place: USA... | reverse complement strand
CCGGCATGAAAAGCAACATTCCCAGGTTCACGTTGTCCCCCTGTTGTTCAGGGGAATGATCGCGGATGAAAGCACCCGCGCGCCACACCACACCAATGATTCCTTTAACTAACTCATCTGAAGTGCCACTCAGAAGCGGGTTATTCTGCCGTTATGGCAAAGAACATTGAATTTTGGGTTGACCCCATATGACCATGGTGTTGGGTGACGGCCCGTTGGGTTGTCGACGAAGTAGCAGCAGAACGAGATCTGTCAATCACTTGGCAGCCAATCAGTCTGCTTTTCAAAAATGAGCCGCCTCAAGATTCTCCCTATTACGAAAGCACGGCCGCTACGCACAAAATGTTGAGGGTGATGGAGTCAGTTCGCGCCGCTGGGCAAGAGGACCGGGTTTTTGATCTGTACTGGGAGTTAGCTACCCGCATCCATCATGATGGTGACAGAGACTTCGATGTAAAAGACGCTCTGGTTCAAGTTGGTTTAGATGACGATCACTCGACCGCTGCCGAAGACGAATCATGGGATGCAGTAATCCGAGAACGGATGGATGCTGGTCTGGCACTCGTAGGCACCGACGTTGGCACACCCATAATTGCTTGGGATCGTACGGACGGTGAACGCGTTGGTCTATTTGGGCCAGTGATCACTCGAGTCCCAAAGGGTGAAGATGCCCTCAAGCTTTGGGACGCAATGATGACGATGGGTGATATCGACGGTTTTTGGGAATTGAAAAAAACTCGCACCGAACGACCAGAATTTGGTGAACGTCCGGCGTGAACTCCAAGATCTTTCAAGATCTCAAAGTTATCGACGCCGACAGCCATTGGTCAGAGCCATACGATCTGTGGACTAGCCGGGCGCCGCTCAAATGGCGCGATCGTGTACCCCAGATGGTGGAACGCCACGGCAAGCGCCGCTGGTGGTTCGATGGTGACATTCCCATCGGCCTGCCCATCGCATCGTCTGTGATCAATCCTGAGGGAGAAAAGATCACTGGGACCGCTTTCTTCGACATGGACAACGAAGTCGTGCATCGAGCAAGTTTTGATCCTGAAGCTCGAATTGCAATGCTTGATGCTTTGGGCATACACGCTCAAATCATGTACCCCAACGTTGCCGGTTTTGGAAATCAAAATTTTCTCAAATCTCCCGATGATGTTCTCCGGCTGCTCAGTGTCGAGATCTACAACGATGCGCTCGCAGAGTTCCAGGTCGATACTGGAGATCGAGTGCTGGGTATGGCGCTCCTGCCTTGGTGGGATTTAGAGGCAGCAGTGAAAGAGATCGAACGAGCGCATTCAAACGGGCTTCGAGGGGTGGTGACGTGCGCGAACCCTGAAGAAGCAGGGGTCCCGGATATGGGGACAGCACATTGGGACTCAGTGTGGCAGACATGTTCGGATCTCAACATGCCAGTCAATTTTCATATTGGTTCCTCCAAGGGCAACATGGACTTCTTTGGACGGGCACCGTGGCCGTCGTTTGGTGAGGAGCGGAAGCTCGCGGTCGGGTCAGCCAATCTCTTTATGGGGAACGCGCGAACAATTGGCAATTTGATTTATTCGGGAATTCCTGAACGCTTCCCCACGTTGAAGTTTGTTTCGGTTGAGAGCGGAGTCGGATGGCTGCCATTTTTCCTTGAGATACTTGACCATCAGATGGCCGAAACGGCGCCGAACGAATTAGCTCACTTGTCGTTATTGCCCTCGGAATACTTTAAGCGACAGTTTTTTGGTTGTTTTTGGTTTGAACGGTCGACGATCAAACCCACCGTTGATTTTCTCGGCAGCCAATGCGTTTTATTCGAAACAGACTTCCCTCATCCCACCTGTCTTTATCCGAGAGACGACATTGAGCTTATGGAAGCGTTTGAGGGTTTGGACGAAGCAGATGTTCGAGCAATTCTTCAAGATAACGCCGCAGAATTGTATCGAATCGACATTTCCTAATTAGGGCATCTTCGATATGTATCTGTGAGGTATCCACCGTGGGGTGTGACACCAAAAAGCCCCTAGGCCGCGACTGTTCGCGCGATTTTTCCCTACGTCCCACAGTCTGGATCGTCGAGCCCATCTTTGTTGAATTCATAATTTCGAGCGAAAGTGGCGCCTTCTTCCGATAGCTCTGCCGGTACGCCGTCGACTTCAATTCTGTGGTGAATCACCCGGTCATCGCGGGAAGCGGGCACGGGTACCTGTCCTGCTACGGTGACTCTTTCCATGCGTCGCCTCTGGGGCCAGTAGTCGGGGGGTGCGTAGTGCTGAACTGAACGGTTATCCCAAATGACCACTGTTCCTGGTTCCCATTTGATTCGAAGTTGAATCTCTGGGCGAGCGGTTTGTTGCAACAAAAATTCGAGTATCGAACGGCTTTCCTCATCTGGCAGTTCGTTGATTCGTTCAGTGAAGTGTCGATTGACGTACAACACAGTTGCCGATGTCTCCGGGTGAAGCGTCACCACCGGATGATTAGCACGCGGAAGCTCACTCTCAATCTTATGCAAGGTAGGAAGGTCTGTTTCCAGTAGATCTCGAAACCGGCCGAAGCCATGACGCGCTGTTAATCCATTGAGATATGACTGCATACGATCACTCAAGAAGTCAAACGCCGCCCGCATCGAACAGAACATGGTGTCGCCCCCTAGTTGAGGACTGATTAGGGCCTTCAGAATGGTGAGCTTGGGGGGTTCAAGCTTGTAGGTTTCGTCGGCGTGCCAAATGTCGGTGAGCGGTCTTTTGGATTGAGCATCTGTCTCCAGAACGATGAGTTCGGGGTTAGTCGCAGATCTTGGCGAAAAGGGAGAAATTGCTAGCTCTCCGAATAAGCGGCCAAAGACCAACTGTTCCTCTGCATCCAGACGCTGACCGCGAATGACTAGAACTTCGTGTTGATTAATTAGATTGTTGATTTCATCGAAACCGTTCGAAGCAGTGATCGTGCTCAGATCGATGTTCTTTAATTCGGCCCCAAATACAGGCCCTAAGCGTTCTAGTCGCATCGCGGGTCCCTCGGCCGAGGCTAGCAATGCAGGGGTCACTATTACCTGCCCGATGATGGCAGATGTCAGTTAATTTGTTGTGATCAGCACCCCGCAATCCAACGGATGCTTTGAGGCTTAGCGGTGTGTGACTTGTTTCAGGTTGTCGATCTGAGCACCGAGTTCCGAAGCAGCTCGCATCATTCCAAGCCTCCAAGAGATCGCTCCCTGGAACGGGCACGCAACCCAAATATCAATCGCACCGGAGTTCGACAGTTGTTCGGTGAACCGCAGACTCCTCGTTCGTCCCTTGAAGCGCATAGTCACTCCGACCGAACCATCTTTCATTGTGAGAGGTTCGTCCATTCCTAGGCCGGCATTGCGGCCTTCTATGACGGCGGTGCGAGCTTGTTGTCGCAGAACAGCAGTATTCATGTCGCTGTGGACCTTAACCGGGTTAACGAGTTCATTATTTCATTTAACCGATTTTGCTTGTATCCGATCTCTTGGCGATTGATGGGAGCTAAAGGAGCGCATGGTGATGCATAGCCATCGACATTCGTTGCGAAGGCGGTGGCAAGCTAGTTTCAGTCCTATGACAAAACCCGCAGAAAGTCCGCTCACGGGAATAAAGGTCGTGGAGATCACCTCGATTTATTCGGGCCCAATGGCGGGGATGATGCTTGGCGAACTAGGAGCACAGGTCGTCAAGGTTGAAAGCCCTCATGGGCCTGATCCCCTTCGTTCGGGTGGGTTAGCTGGAGGGCCCGATGGTGTTAACAGCATTTTCTATTCCTTAAATCGCGGGAAACGATTTTGCGCTATCGATGCCAAGACTTCTCGCGGTCGTGAACTGCTTTTCGATCTCGTCACTGAAGCGGACGTATTTATTCACAACATGCGTCCCGGAAAAGCAGAACTATTGGGCCTCGACTACGAACTCCTGTCAGCGGTCAACCCAGGTTTGATTTACGGAGCCATCACAGGTCATGGACCCGACGGGCCGGAGGCACACTTACCGGCCTACGACTACGTGGTGCAGGCGAAATTGGGCATGGTCGATTACCAAAGAGATCAAGAAGGACGGGGGGATCTGGTGAGGCAAGTCGTCGTCGACAAGACCTCAGCTAATGCACTGGTCCAAGGCGTATTGGCGGCGCTCTATATGCGAGAAAAGTCAGGTCAAGGACAGAAAATAGAAATCCCTATGGTCGCGGCAGGACTCGCTTTTCTGTGGCCAGACGGATTGGCGGCGGCACATGCGGAACTCAACCCCGCGATTCCTTTAGAGCAAATGCCACCATGGCTCGAGTCAGCTCCAGGATCGTTCCTTGTCGTGTTACAAACCATGGATGGCGAAATCGCGACGGGAATCCTTTTACCGCCATGGGATGGTTTGTGTCTGGCATTGGAGCGAACTGATTGGCTGACTGACGAACGATTTTCCGAACAACTTGGGCGGATTCTTAACCTTCCGGAATTAATTGCGGAAGTGAGTTCCGAGGTTGCAAAATATTCGACTGCGGAGGTTCTGGCGCGTTTCGAAGAGCATGACTTCGCGGCTGGAAAGGTGGTCACGCGACGCGAGGTGCATGAGGACCCAACAGTGAAGCACCTGGGTCTGATTAGTGAGCAGCAGGCGCCCGGCCTAGGACAAGTGCGTCAGCCTGCCCCCATGTGGATGTTCAGCGGCGCCAAGACCGAGATCACTACGAGCCTCAACTTCACCGGCGGCGACTCGCGCGAGGTCCTCGGAGAATTAGGAATTTCTGATGGCGAATTCGAACAGTTACAGAACGAGGGCATCGTGTTTGTCGCGCCCAGCGATCAATAAGGAACTACGACCAGTGTCTAGCGGGGGCTCGTCTCGGCGGAACGTTTTCCGTTAGAAAAGGTGAGCAATTTCAACTGTTACGAGCTAGCCGACGTTCGAGTTCCAGGCCTAAGTGCAGAGGCAGGTCCTTCGATGCTGAAATGCATCTGCGTAACTTCATGGCGACATCCGGCTCAAGAAGCGCTAACTGTGCCGCACATTTCTCTGCCGTCTTGTCGAGTTCAGCGACTTCAGTTACTTCGCTGACGATGCCGAGTTTCACAGCCTCATCTGCATCGAAGTTACGACCGGTCAAGATGAGTGGGGCGGCAGCGGCGGGTCCAACTAGTCGAGTTAGGGTTTGCGTCCCTCCTGCTGCTGGGAGCATCCCTAGTTTCGTTTCGGGCAGCCCTAAAACCACGTTGGTCGCAGCGATTCGTATGTCGCACAACAGCGCAATTTCGAGTCCTGATCCAACCGCATAACCCTTGAGGGCGACAACCGTGGGAATCGACAACCCGAGGAGAGGTAGCCAAGGGTCTCGATCCCACCGGATTCTCCGACCTTCGAAGATGGAGGACGCAGAACCGAATTCGGCGAGATCTGCACCAACACTGAAGTTGCTGCCTTCTGCTCGAATCAGAAGGGATCGAGCATCTGGGTTGTCACGAACAGCGGTGATTGATTCGATGAGTCCGTCCCGCATCGCTAGATCGTAAATGTTCAGGGGTGGGTGAGATAGGACGACGGTCGCTACGCCTTGATCAGAAAAGGAAAGGGTGACGCGATCAGTCACGGCGATCTCTTGAGACCGGCAACAGATCGATCCAGTGAAACTCGGCGGTATTTGGGAGCGTCACCCGCCAACTGAGCGATGGCAGTGGCGCAAGCTTCGAGTCCAGCGAGGGGGTCCGGATAGGAGAAGGCTGGCGTCAGCGGGCAGCCATTCAGCCACCCCATTCCAGAAGCGGCGTGAACCCCTGTTCCATAGGCAACCCAGTCGCTCTCATTGACCTCAGGAGCAAATGCGGTGATTGATAGCAGAGCAAGGTCGGGGTTCACGGCGTGGAGGTGTTCTGTAGTTATGCCCAAATTCGCGTTAGCTCTCGGGGACAGCGAGGTGATGACAATGTCTGCGCAGCGCAGGAGTTGATGAAATTCACCGCCCTCAGAGCAATAACGGAGATCAATATCAGCAATCTCTTTCGACTTATTCAGTTCGACGAACATCGGCGCGTTACCGGCGCCATTGTCGCCATCCCCGTAACGCAACCCGTCAGGGCGGGAAGACGGCTCGATTTTCACGACCCGCGCGCCTGCGCGCGCAAGAAGTTCCGTGCAAAAAGGCCCTGCCCACATGGAAGTCAAGTCGACCACTCTCACGCTCCGAAGGTCGACACGGCGGGTACATTCACCGATGTCATTTGGTTGCTGAGCGATCGATTCCGACCGGTATGGGGTTACTGGTAGGCGCCAAACCTGAGCTCTTCGGGCGACCGATTCAGGATCGCGATCTGATTCAGCGATAGCGGCGAAGGTCGCCCAGGTGGTCTGGTCATCGGGACCTATATCAACACATAGGTGTCCGTCACCCCATCGGCACGGAGTCGACGGTCGAGTCGGTTCATCCACAACTCGTTCGGGGAGTTCTAACCAGTAATCAATTACTCCTATGACTTCCTCGCCGAGCCGATTCTCTATGGTCGCAGCGAGTCGTGCTCCTCGTTCTTGCAGCCTCGGTGGAAGCCAGTATTCACTCATCGGCCTGAGAAGTCGGGCGGCCGTTTAGCGAAGAATGCCGCTAAACCCTCGGCTCGGTCTTCAGTAGCAGCTAGCTGATGGTTCAAGTCGCCTTCGAGCCGCAGGCCATCTCGCAAGGGCATTTCACTTCCTCGATGAATGGCCTCCTTAGCAAGCTCGAGTGCCAACGGCCCGCTGGCCAAGAGCGATTCGGCGACTCCATTGAGGGCTCCGTCGACGTCATCGGCTATTTCATGCACTAGTCCCCATGCGCGAGACGTAGCCGCGTCGATCTCGGTTCCAAGTAGAAGCATCGATGAAGCGCGTCCGTGTGATACCGCTCGCGGGAGTCGTTGCGTACCTCCCCACATTGGCAACGTCCCTTCGCGTGCATCAGCCAAAGAGAAGACCGAATTGGGGGTGGCGATCCTTATGTCACATGCGAGCACCAATTCCAATCCAACCGAAACACATGAGCCAGAGATAAGCGCAACCAGAGGAACACGCAAAGTGGACAATGAGGCAGCTGGGTCTGGAGAGACCGCAACAGGGTTTAGGTCATGAGCGGGGCCTGTGCAGAAATCCGGTCCCGCGGTCCTAAGAGCTACGACTCTCGGCTCTCGATCTTCTCGCAGTTGCTCACAGGTTTCAGTTATATCTCTGGCTACACGCGCGCTGAGCGGACCGCCCGGCAGAGTCAGGGTTACGACGCGCCGATCGGCAGATCGAGCAACAGTGACAGAATCAGCCCGCAGAACAGTCCTCTTAGTCTCTTTGCCGACGTGTTACTCAGTCGGCTGACTTGGTCTTCTTTGGTTCTTGCAGTTGCATGTCTTTGCCATTGCACTGCAGCGTGACCGCACCTGGTTTGGTCACAAGTACTTCGATCCCCGTGTCTTCGTCTTGGTATCGCTTTCCGACCTTCAAACCTTCGCCACCGTCGCTGTGCGTGACGTCGCCTTCGCCACCTTTGGTCACGATTACTTGAATACCACCGTCGAAGTCGAGACGGTCGCCTGCCTTGGTCGCCACGTTACTTACCCCCATGTTGATTAGAGTTTCAGTGAAAGCTACCGCACTGAGAACAACTTTTTACTCCCGTGGGCTGAACTCAACGACAAGAATGCCTGAATGCAGACTGCGCTTGTCATCGGAGGGACCGGCCCAACGGGTCCATATGTGGTGAATGGGCTGTTAGAACGCGGCTTTCGGGTCACCATTCTTCACACGGGGCGACACGAAACAAGCCTGATCGGTCCCGAAGTAGAGCACATCCACACCGACCCTTTCGACATTGAGAGAACCGACCACGACTTGCGCGCCCGATCCTTTGACTTAGCAGTCGTTATGTACGGACGGCTTCGAGATTTGTCGAGGCTGCTTCAGGGCAGAGTTAGCCATTTCGTTTCCATAGGAGGGGTTGGGGTTTACCAAGGCTTCGCTAACCCCGATGATTTGTTTCCGGTCGGAATGCCAGTCCCGCTTCCCCATCAGTCTGGTTTGGTCGGTGACGACGAGATATTCGGCAAACTCCGTCGGATTCGCGAAACCGAGGAAGTGGTGTTCTCAACTCATCCCGACGCTATTCATCTTCGCTATCCGCAGCTGTACGGGCCACGACAACTTCTCCCTCGCGAGTGGCCCATCGTTCGCCGAGCTATCGACCGTCGTCCGTTTTTGATTGTGCCTGATGGTGGTTTAACTGTAAAAAGTCAAGCGTGGGTTGAAAACGCCGCCCATGCAACACTCTTGGCTTGTGATCGCCCTGACGGTGCCATCGGCAACGTCTACAACGTCGCCGATGAGCAACTGTTTACCATTCACCAAATAGCGGAAATTGTTGCCGATGAGCTTGACCACGAGTGGGAGGTCGTCTCACTTCCATACAGCGCCGCACCTTCTACCCGTCCAATGCTCACAAGTTGGTCCAATTCTCATCGCATTCTCGATATTGGTCCAACAATCCGAGACCTGGGATATCGCGATGTAGTTAAGCCGGACACGGCCTGGAGATTAGCGACGCGCTGGCTCGTAGATAACCCGCTTGAACATGGGGGTGAGGTAGAGCAACGACTGGATGACCCTTTCGAATACGTCAGTGAAGACCGCCAGTATGAAATTTGGCAGCGCTACCAAAAAGAGCTTTCGACAGTTACCTGGTCCAAGGAACCCGGCTATTCCTCTGCATACGTGGGTCGAACACCGAATCCTGCTAGAGGTTGAAAACCTTTGTTTGTTGGTCTCTTAGCCGATGCCCGTGACATCAGACGCCGCAGCACGGACTTCCCGTACCGAGATTTGGCCACGTCAGAGTTGTTTCCCTAACTGAGAATGTTGCGGTCGCGTAGGTGGGTGATCTCGGACTCGCTGAGGCCCAGAAGCGATGACAAAATTTCATCGGTATGTTGCCCCATTATTGGGGCCGGAGTTCGGACTCCATTCGGGCCATCGTGCAACAACCATGGAACACCCGTGTGCGCTAGTGCACCCACTTCTTGATGGTCGAGTCGTTCAATAAATCCGCGAGCGTTTAGGTGCGGGTCTTGCTCTAAGGCGCGTGCGTCGAGGGACGGCATCGCCGGGATTCCGAGCTCCTGCAGCAGGCGCGTCACGTCCCATTGATCTCGCGTGGCGGTCCACGTTTCGATCTGCGCGTCAAGTTGGTTCTCAAATTCTTTCCTGGACGCGGCGGCTCGGAATCTTGAGTCATTTATTCCCAACAGCGACGCCATTGCCTGCCATTCCTGGTCGCTGCTACAGCTAATCGACACCCAATTATCTTCGCCTTGACATCGATAAAGATTGTGGGGAGCCATTATTGGGTCTCGATTCCCACATAAATCAGGTTGGCTTCCGGTCAGGACGTGTTGCGTCCATCCCTCAACAGCGCTCGAAGCAGTCGCCTCCCAAAGTGAAGTGTCGATAAGTTGCCCCTCTCCTGTTCTCCGGCGGGCAATGAGTGCAGCCATCAACAAGTACGCAGTAGCTATACCGGCGGCCGGGTCACCAAGCGAGACGCCTACTTCCTCGGGCTTCCCACCCTCGTGCCCGGTCATAGAGGAGAGTCCCGAAAGGGGGGCTGTGGTCGGGCCATAGCCGAGGTAGTGGCGGTAGGGCCCATAATGCCCGTATCCGCTTATTGCGCCTACGATTACATCGGGCCGCTCCATAACGAGATCGTCATACCCAAGCCCGAATGTGTCCATCACGCCAGTCGCGTAGTTAGAGACCACGAGGTCGCACCGAACAGCGATTTGTTTCGCTATCCCTTGACCTTCCGCTGTTGACAAATCCAAGGTGACACTTTTCTTTCCTTGTCCCCATTGGTTGAAGTAGCCGTTTGTGTTAGGTGTCGCTGCTTGGTTGACCGCATGAATAGGTAATCGGCGACCTAGGTCAGGGGCCTGTCGCGATTCGACTTTGATGACTTCGGCCCCTAAGTGAGCTAGATGCATGGTGCAGAACGGCCCGGCCCACACCCAGGTGAAATCTGCGACCGTGACTCCATCCAAGGGGCGCGAGGAAACTTTTTTCGAGTTCACAGGTGCGACTCTGGGTTGGTCAAAGGTGGCATCGTGATGGGCCCCTAACTTGGGAGCGGGTTGGCGAATCGACCACCACGGGTTAGAAAGCCGAGCGACTGGCCCGGGAAGAATGATTTTCCCCAAACCCGGCTGATCAACTTCAACGAGAAAATCGCGTGCTTGTAAATGTGGGTCGTCCAGCATTTGTTCAATGGTGTTCACCGGAGCGAACCCGATTCGATTCGCTTGGCCTAAGTGAAATAGATCCATGACACTCTGAGGGGCTGCCCACTCTCCCAACCACATGTGAAGCAAGTCTTCGGCATCACAGCGCCCTTCCTGGGTATCGAAAATTTCCATCTGTGACCACTCAGGAGTGCCCATCACCTCTTTGAGTCGTTCCCATTGGTCATTTTCAACGCAGACGATAAAGATTCTCCCGTCTTTGACTTCAAAGATCCGCCACGGATTGAGAATTCGGGTGCCCGTCCTACCGGGAATCTCATTGAGGTAGCTCCAACTAATGAAACCTGCTTCAAGCATGCTCGAGATGTAGGCCATTCCTGCGAGATCGAGATATTCACCATGACCGGTGCGCAGAGCCCGATCCAAAGCTCCGAGAGCGATCGTCGCCGCCGCGAATCCAATCTGAAAGCCGGCTTGTTGTCCAGCCGGTTTGAGCGGGGGAAGCTCGGCGTCTTGGGAGCAACCGGGCGTCAGCCAACCCCACCCACCGCCGTGAATAAGCTGCAAATCTTCTGCACGCCAGCGGGAATAGGGCCCGGTGCGACCAAATGGAGTCACTGACACAGTGACGAGAGATGGATGTTCTTGAACAAGTTCACTCTCGTGTAAGCCGACCGCGTCAGCAAGGTCAGGGGCTAAATCATGGACGAGCAAATCAGCCGATGCAATCAGCTCGCGAAGACGTGATCGGCCCGCGATGTCATCAAGGTCAGCGACGACACTCCTTTTATTCAGGTTCAGGTGGGTGAATAATCCACTTTGGGAGATGTCTGGCTTTCCGGGGAAGGGGCCACGCCGTCGCGACCGATCTCCCTCTAATGGCTCGACCTTGACAACATCAGCTCCCAAGTCCGCAATTAGCCGCGTAGCCCAGGGAACCGCGACCATTTGACCGACTTCTACTACTCGTATGCCCTCAAGCCCTTGCATATCCCCTCGATCGTTCGGCTGATCTGTCTGACTCCAACGAGAAGCTAAGCATGCCGCATGATGACCTTCGCTGCACAGGCGCGGCGTCCGCACGCTCAGTGTGGTGCACTGTCTGGATTGGCTCGAGGAGGAATTATGCAAAATCGTAGTTACGAAGAGCGACATGCCGCCGCTTTAGAAGTTTTCGACGCGTTTATGGGTGGCGCTGTCGCTGAGCCCGAGCGTGGCGCTCGTTCTTTCCAACGCCAGCACGGGGCATTAGGAAGCTTCGCTTTCGATGTTGTGATGGGAGATGTTTGGGCGCGCCCACAATTGAGCCGACGCGATCGCAGCCTCATTGTCATTTCGGTACTGGCAACTATTGGCAGCACCGAGGAACTATCGCTGCATACTCAGGTGGGACTCAACAACGGCCTCATGCGAAGCGAAATCGAGGAGGCGGTTATTCACGTGGCGGCATACGCGGGCTTCCCGATGGCTATGCAAGCCGGGAGAGTAGTCACGGATCGGTTTTGCCAAATCGATGGCGTCGACCGGTTACCGGAACGAGAGGGAGCAGAACAACTCGATGATTCCGCGCGACAAATCCGCGCGCACGACGTCCGTAAAACTCTCACTGGAGGCAGATGCGCTGATGAAGTAGAGCTTGATGTAGCGGCGATGGTGGAGCATCTGGGCGATGTCGGCCTTATTGCCTATCACTGGGCATTTGGTGATTTGTGGGCACGTGACGAGTTAAGTCGTAGGGATCGCAGCCTGGTGGTGGTCGCAATTCTCACGGCACTAAGTCGCGTCGACGAACTGGCTTTTCATGTTCCCGCTGGGCTTAATCATGGCCTCACGCGAACAGAAATTGAGGAAATCATGGTCCAAATGACCATTTATGGAGGAATCCCACGGGCAGTCGAAGGGATTCAAGCCGCTAAACGGGCGTTTCAAAAGATCGATGCCCGAAGCTAGCTAGCAGATAGCACAGCGGCCGCTTTACCCAAAGGTGCCAAAGCGGGCTTTCGCGTCAGATGTAAGAGATGCGCGTCCTGACGCATCTCCATCGAATTCTGATAAGTCACCCATCCGGCTCATTTGGCTGTAACCGCGCATCTGATACTTCGACATTTGAACCGACATGGAGGGCAGCGACAGGAGGCGCTGGACCCAGCGATCGACGGCTTCATCAAGATCAGCCTCACCGGGTACCACTTCGTGAGCTAGCCCCCACTCAGCTGCTTTCGTTCCGTCAACGCGTTCAGAAGTCAGCACCATTTGTCGGGCGCGCGCCGCTCCGATTTCGTGAATCAGTCTCGGAGTCGCTCCCCAGGGAAGGGGCACCCCTAGTTCGACTTCGGGCACGTAAAAAAGTGTGTCGGATGTTGTGACCCGAAAATCGCATGACGTTGCGAAACAGCAGCCGCCACCGATGGCATGACCGTGAATCCGTCCAATGGTCACGACTTCACAATCCTCAATAGCTCGTGCCGCTCGACGGCCGAGCTGTCCTGTGTATCGCGCCTGTAGATCATTCACGGGCGGAGCCAACTGTTCCTTACGGTCCGCCCCTGCGCAGAAGGATTTACCTCGTCCTCCCAGAACTGCTACTCGGAAGTCCGTTTGACTATTCAAGGCAATGAATAAATCTCCCACCTCTTGAATCATTTTTAAGTTATGCGCGTTACGTGATTCGGGTCGGTTCAGCCAGAT
>Ga0315328_10000985_pt1 | contig 12932 bp, 19 predicted proteins | sample M120032315metaG_FD_203462 | JGI IMG/M metagenome (GOLD analysis project Ga0315328, IMG submission 203462) | Ammonia-oxidizing marine archaeal communities from Monterey Bay, California, United States - M1 200m 32315 | ecosystem: Environmental > Aquatic > Marine > Intertidal zone | place: USA... | reverse complement strand
AGTTGCTTCCTTCCCCCTAGGAGTAACTAGCAATGGCTTACACTCAGAAGTCATCGCTCTCCAGTGACCAGGTTGCTTTCGAGCAGCTCGCGTATTTCGCGTTCCGGGCTAACCCCCTGCACTCCGACTACGCGTCTGTGAAGGCAACCCGTCAGTCCCATCGTGGGTCTGGCGTGACGTTCAACATCTACGCGGATCTCAGCCAGGCCACTACGGCTCTGACCGAGACCTCAGATGTGACGGCAGTCGCGATGAGCGATTCCACGGTGACCGTGAACCTTGCCGAGTACGGCAACGCGGTTATCACGACGGCGGCACTTCGCGGCCAGTCGTTCCTCAACGTCGATTCGGACGCTGCGAACATCGTCGGCTACAACGCCGCCGATTCGCTCGACCAGATTGCCGCTGACCAGCTTCAGGCTGGATCCAACGTCAGCTACATCGGGCAGACCTCGCGAGGTGCTTTGGTAGCTGGCAATGTCATTACGTCGAACTCGGTTCGTGAGCAGGTCGCAGCGTTGCGTACCGCTTCCGTTCCGACCATCGGCGGGTCGTACATCGGTTTCATCCACCCGGATGTCGCCTACGACTTCATCGGCAACACCGGTACCGCTGACCTGCGGTCGTTCCAGATCCGTCAGGACGCTGACGGGGTCCGTAAGGGCTCCATCGGCATCTTCGACGGTGTGGACTTCATCGAGACGCCTCGGGCTTTGCTCGTCGCTAACGGTGGAGCTTCCAACGTGGACGCCTACGGCACCGTCATCATCGGCCAGCAGGCCCTGGCGATGGCGTACTCGACCATGTACGGGCAGAACCCGTCGGTCGTGTTCGGTCCCGTTACCGATTCCCTGCGTCGCTTCCAGCCAGTCGGCTGGTACGCGATGTGCGGCTACGGCCGGTTCCGTGAGGCTGCGATCCGTCGGATCGAGTCAGCTTCCAGCATCGGCGCCAACTAGGCCCGATGAGTTCTGACGGTGAGGGCCGGGGTTCGGCAAGCGCCCCGGCCCTCACTGATCAGACCAACATCAACTTTTCTTACAAGACGAAGAAGCCTCGGAGGCCGAAGAGATGTACGACAGATGAGCGGTAAGTATTCATCGGTTGGATTCCTCACCAAGCGAGGCACGTCGAACCGCACACCTGTGCGCCGTGATTCTGACGGCGAGGTAGGCGGTGTTCAGACCGAACATTGGGATGGCCGCGTAGACGCGCAGGTTGTCCCAGAGTCGGTCGATTTAAAGGTCGTCCCAGGAGGTGACCAGTAATGGCAGTCACAGCATCAGGCATGTTCCTGCCAACATTCGTGGACATTTTGGATGCCACGCAGTTGGCCGTGAATACAGCCTCGGACACGTTCAAAGTGGGGATGATCACGAACAGCGCCACCCCGAACTTCGACACCCACGACCATTGGGCTGACCTTTCCGGTCAGGAAGTTTCTGGTGCCGGCTACACGGCTGGTGGTGCGGCCCTCACGTCGGTGACTTGTGCCGGTTCCTCGGGAACAATCAAGTTCGACGCGGCTGACACTTCGTGGACAACCTCGACTATCAGCAACGCCAGGGCCGCGGTTGTCTACGACGACACGCTTGGCAGCGACCCGCTGATCTGTCTCGTCAACTTCGGGGCTGACTACAGCTCTGCGAACGGGACATTCACTATTACCTGGAACGCCAGCGGCATTTGGACGCTGGATCTGACTCCGTAAGGGGCTGACTGATGGCTACCGCATATCCCGGCGCACTAGATACTTCTGGTTCGCAACTTCGGACGGACATTTCGTCCACCGACGATCTCGATGCGTCAGGCAAAGAGCATGACGTAATGCATGTCAACGTGCATGGGGCGACGATTGCCTTGGAGACGAAGATCGGTACGGGTGCGTCGAACGCAGCGTCGGCTACGGCCGGGCATGTGTTGACGCATTCGTCTGGTGGCGCTACGGCGTGGGCGGCTACGGCTGCTGACGCGACGAAGCTGCCGTTGGCCGGCGGGACGTTGACGGGTGCCTTGACGGGTACGGATGCGACGTTCACGGGAACGACGACTACCTATCTGGCGTTCAATGCTCAGACCGGTACGACGTACACGTTTGTTCTGGCTGATGCCGGGAAGATGGTTACCTCCTCGAATGGTTCGGCGCAGACGTTTACGGTGCCGCCGAACTCGTCGGTGGCTTACCCGACGGGGACGCAGATCATTGTTCAGAACATCGGTTCGGCTAACTGCACGTTGGCTCAGGGTTCCGGTGTGACGATCCAGTCGAAGGACTCCAACAAGGAGATCGACGGTCAGTACGCCGCTGCGACGCTTATCAAGACGGCTACTGATACCTGGTCGCTGATTGGCGCTTTGACCTGATGGCTATTCGGCCAGCCGATCACGGGGTCGTTGCCGCTCAGGGCGGCGGTGTTCCTCTCCTTTACAGCCAGTCGGGTGGGACGGTCAGCGTCAGCGGCGTCTACACCTACGTCAAGTGGCTTGCCTCTGGCAGTTTGACGATCACCGGCAACAACCGGAACGTTGAATGGTTCCAGTTGTCGGGCGGCGCGTCCGGCGGCAAAGCCAATCTGAACGGTTCCGGTGCTGGCGGCGGTGGCGCCGGGGGGTACTGGGCGCACACCGTGACCAACATGGCTTCGGAAGTTCACACGGTCACGGTCGGTGCCGGAGCCGCAGGTGCAACGGTTCCCCCGACCGGCATTATGTCGTCAGGCAACAACGGTTCTCCGACGACAGTGAACCCTGCTGGCAGCCCGATTTTCGAGGTCTACGGCGGTGGTTTCGGCGCTGGGTTCTCTTACTCGGTGCCGAGTTATTACGACGGCCATGTTGGTGGTTGCGGTGGCGGTGGCGGTGGCGGCTCTTGGAACGGCAGCGGTGGTTTGGCTACCGGCCCTCAAGGACCGGGTGCTGTTACGGGAGTGACCGGTAACAGGGGCGGCGACGGCACACGGGCTTACGTCACCGGGCAGATCGGTGGCGGTGGCGGTGGCGGTGTTGGATCAGCCGGTGTAACTGCCACTTGGGGTAGCGGCGCATCCACTTTCGCTGGCAACGGCGGGTCGGGTGCGACCCACGCCTTGCTGACAGGCGTAGGGCTCAGCACGGTTGGCGGTGGAGGCGGCGGCTGCGGGTCGGCTACCTCGCACGGGCCGACCAGTTTCGGGTCGGGCGGTTCTGGTGGTGGCACACCCGGAGTGAATGGGGCGTCAAACGCCGCCCCAGCGAACTCAGGCAGCGGCACCGGTGGCGCCCATGAGAACAGCGGATCAGGGGCGGGCGGCAGCGGCCTAGTCATCTGCCGATGGGTGACTCTGATCTGATGGCTCACTTCGCAGAGTTAGACGAAACCAACACGATCCTTCGAGTGCTGGTAGTCGGGAACGATGTCACCACCATCGACGGGGTAGAGGACGAGCAGCGAGGCATCGACTTCCTCAACGACCTCCTACCCGAATCGGGAACCTGGATTCAGACCTCGTACAACGGCAACACACGGGCTGGCTACGCCGCTGTCGGCGGCACCTACGACCCGGTACTGGACATCTTCATCCAACCGAAGCCGTTCCCATCGTGGGTGCTGGACGACACCGGCCACTTCTGGGAAGCACCGGTCGCCTACCCCGGCACCATTGGCGAGCCGCCGTTCTACGAGTGGGATGAAGAAAACACCACTTGGGTGGAAATAGAAATGCCAGAGGAGTAGGTCATGCTCCTTGAATCTTCTGTTGCCACTCTTGCTCCGCTAACCCAGAGCAACGACTTCATCCACATCTACACCGCTGACCCTGCTGTTGTGCTTTGCGACGAGATCATCGAACACAGCGAACAGGGCGAATGGCACCGCTCCAAGGTCATCGGCTCTGACGAACCGGACCTTGCAGAACGTGACTCCCATCAGCAGTCCTACTCGGCCTATGACTTCCCGAATGTGCACCGGCCCATGCTGGAGTTCGCCGCTACCTGTCTGAACAAGTACCTAGGCGATGTCCCGGAAGCCAACAAGCAGCCGTCCTTCTCGGTGGCAGAGCATTACCAGGTGCTCCGCTATTTGGACGGCGGTGCCTATCACGCCACCCACTCCGACTACTACCCATACGGCCCTGTCCTCAATCGGCGCCACCTGACCGGCGTCGGATTCTTGAACGATGTCAAGACCGGCGGGCAGTTGTTGTTCCCCCAGCAGGACTTCTTCGTGAACCCTGAGGCGGGCAAGTTCGTCATTTTCCCTGCCGGGTGGACCCACGCCCACAAGACTCTCCCGCCTGTCGGACAGTCCCGTTACGTCTTTCAGATGTGGTGGTCGTTCGACCAACTCGACGAGGTGACCGAGTGACCGACCACGTTCTAGGGCTCCCGGTCACAGACACCGGGGTCAACATCGCCGACCTGGCGCCAAGGTTCAGAACCCGCGACGAGTAATGCCGTCCCTCGTCCACGAACGCTTCGAGGGCGACTGGCAGAAAGCCTGGTCAGGTAAAGCCCACAACGGCTCCGGTGTGCAGGGCCTACGGATCATGTTCCGCAAAGGTTCCCATTACGGCACTTCGCTGTACCGGGAAGTGCCTCCGTGCCGCCATGTGCGGTGTTCCTACACGGTGCGTGTGCTACCCGGTTGGGATTCCAACAGCACGGGGAAGACGCTGGGGTTCGCTGATCTCCGTTACAAGGACCGCCTGGGTCGGGCTTACGGCCACGGCAACCGGCAGCCCAACCCTGATGGTTTCTCGTTCCGCACCTGGTTTGGCAAGACCAAGGATGGCTTTATGCCTATCGGCATGTACGTCTACCATTTGGGTCAGAAGCCAAAGTGGGGCGATTCGATCAAGGTCGGCCAGGTTCAGGTGGGTGGTGATCCTGTTCGCTTTGAGTGCGAAGCCGACTTTGACGAGGGGTTCATACGAGCCCGCTTGGATGGCGGCGACTGGGTTCGGCACAACATTGTTGTCTCCGACAAGACGGCTGTCACATGGGCGTGGCTTGACGCCTATTACGGCGGGCCGGCTCTGGCCCCTGAGAACATGGGGTGGGAGGTGTCCGACTACAGGTTGGAGAACCTCGGGGCGGCTGTCGAGGATCCGGCCATCGACTGGGAAGCCATCGCAGCACTGATAGCAGCACGGGAGGAAGCCGACAAGGAGACCGCCGAGTCGGAACAGTTGGCGCCGTCGATAGCAGACGAGCTGCACGCTTTAGCTGACCGGGTTGCTCTTTTAGAGGCGGCGTGATGGACATCGAGGCCGCAACCAGCGTCAAAGATTTGCGCGTTTCACGCCTAACCGTCGGTTTGCTTCTGAGCGTCGCGGCGACCAGCGGTGTAGTGGTCTGGCAGGCCGCAGAGCTTGCGAATCGTCTCGGGGGTCTTGAGACCACTGTCGTGGAACTCCAGGAAGCAACAGGCGCAGAGTTCGTGGAACGGTTGGAAACAATCTCCGGCGCTGTCATCGAGAACGCCAATCGGATAGACGACCTTCACGCTGCCCGGATCTCCGATCTTGAACGGTTCGCCCCAATCCACGTTGTCGATGTGTTGGCTGTAGAGCTGGATGACATTGCCCGCCGGGTCGAGGCGTTGGAGGCGGGCTGATGGACGTGATTTCCCGCAGCGCCTGGGGTGCTAAACGCCCCCGCTGGACTACCCGTCTACGAAAGCCGGTAGATCACGTTTTCATTCATCACGGCGCGACCCTTCTCGAAGATAACTCGCAAGAAGGGGAATCGCGGATCCTCAGGGCCTACCAGAACTACCACTTTGGGAAGGCTTGGGCAGATATCGCCTACTCGTTTGCTGTCGGCACCATGTCCGGGCACACCTACGAACTACGCGGATGGAACAACCGGCCTGGAGCGACCAAAGGTTGGAACCACCGGTCCTACGCCATCTGCATCATCGGCGACACGACACGCCAGGAACTTTCCGAAACTGCTATCGAGGCGATCCGAAACCTCATCGGCCAAGGCGTCAAGTCCGGGCTGATCGCACCGAACTTTGAGCTGAAAGGCCATTGTGACGTAGCGAGTAAAGACTGCCCTGGTTCCCGTGCCTACTACCGGCTTGACCAGATGCGGCCCACTAATGCGGAAGCGACTCCACCGAAGCTCGTAGCGCCGCCTCTTAGGCGCACCCTGCGGGTCCGGTGGCCTCGTATGAAAGAACCGCTTGTCCGGTTCATCCAGATGATGGTCGATCAGCCGATCACAGGCGTTTATGACCAGAAGACCGCGTGGCATGTTGGTCTCTGGCAGCTTCAGAACGGGTTGCAGGTTGACGGTGTGTTCGGCAAGAACACCTACAAGGCGATGTTTGATGGCCGCTGAGTGGGTTGGAGCAGGTGGCTTGGTGGCCGCAGCAGTGGTGTCTGGCATGTTCGGCGTGAGTTTGCGTCGCCTGAACCGGGACAACACTGATCAGCACAACCGAAGCATCGACAAGCTCGACTACTTGACCGACAAGGTTGAGGGTGTGTCCGACGACGTGACTGGGTTGACGGTGTGGACGCGTGTCCATGATGAGAAGCACCGGTTGACCGAGAGGTCAGACGATGGCTGACTATCGTGCATCGTTTGATTACCGGGACACGATTCGCAACTACTACGGGGCTGGTCACGCCACGGTCACCCCGGCGACTATTGCTTGTGTCGCGACTCTCCCTGAGGTCGAGCGGAGTCTCTCGTACCGGGCGTCCGGGGTTGATTACCGGCAGACCTCTACGACTTACCGTGGGGTCAATGTCGCTGATGTCAACATCGGAGCGGACCCTGCGATAACAACCGTTGCCGGTGTCGGTGCGCTACCTGCACCGGTAGTTACTGCTGATGCGAACACCGCCCCGGCGGTTATCGCCGGGATTGGTGCCGTACTAGCGGGCGGGCCAGCGAGCGTCGTTGATGTCGCAGCGGGCGTTGTCGCCGGGCTCGGCGCTATCCCGAGTGTCACAGTTCTTCTCTACACTGAGGCTTTGCCGGCCACTGTCGCTGGTGTTGGTGCTGTACCCGCAGCGACAGTTACCGGGGATGCGAACTTCGCCCCGTCTGCTGTACCCGGGGTGGCTGCCATCCCTGCCCCTACAAGCGTTGTCGGCGCAGCGTCGGCCACGCCAGCCACAGTCGCCGGGGTTGTCGCCAGTATCGGCCCAAGTCTTCGACGCCGGTACGTCCCCACAACCCAAGACACGCTGCCGCCCCTGGCACCAGGTGAACCGGGTTACCAGCCGTTGGCTGCGGTGAACCGGTTGGCTCGCTTCTACCCGGCCCGCGCCAAGGGCGTGAACGTGTGGATCGCATCCGGTGCGGTCACTACGACCCAGCCGGCCGACGACACAACGATTACCCGAACCCTGTACGGGGGCCATGAGTCGCCGTCTGACCTGACAGATACAGAAGCGGATCTCCTGTCCGCTGCTGGATACGCCATCAACGTGGAGGCCGCATGAGTAACGAGATGACAGAAGAAGAGAAGAAGGCGTTCAGCGAGAAGGTCCGGTCTATCAGCTTTGCTGCGTCGGCGATGCCGTCCCGATCTTTGGCTGCTGAGGCGAAGCGCGAAGAGAAGCAGATGACCAAGGACATGGGGGCGTATAAGCGTCTCCGCGACGACAACATTCAGCCCCCGTCGGTTCGAGGCAGCGCAGAGTTGGAATCGCACGCTGAGACTAAGATGGAAGTTGAGGCTGGGACGGTGGTTCGTAACAAGCGGACCCGCGAAGCCACTGAGAAGCTGCTTGCCGACTGAGGACTAGATCGGCATGACTGCACAGACGTGGATTGATCGAACCAGGGACTTGCTCCTGTCGGGGACGGTTGAGCCAATCAACCGGTTGAACGGCGATATGTCAACGTCGGCTTCGACGCTGAACTTGGAGTTTTCGGCTGGGGCGGTTGTCCCCGGAACGGTGATCGAGATTGGCACCGAGTTGCTGTATGTGACTTCGGTGTCGGGCAGCCTGGTGGGTGCCCTTCGCGGTTACGGCGGGTCGTCAGCGGCGAGCCATTCCACCGAGGACATCATTCGGGTGTCGCCGCAGTACCCGGCGCATCAGATCCTCGACGCGTTGAACACCGACCTGAATGATCTGAGTGCTAACGGGCTGTACCAGGTCAAGACTTTGCCCGAGTTTTCCTATGTGTCAGGGACCGATGGCTACAACTTGGCCTCTGACGCCCTCGGTGTGTACCGGGTGACGTATGTAGACCCGTCGTCTGACCTATCGGAACCGGAGGTGCGGAGGTTTGCTCTGCGACGCAACAGAAACACTGCGACGTTCGCGTCGGGTGTTGCTTTGATCCTCCAGGACATCCCGGTATCCGGCCAGATGGTGCGTGTCGAGTACAAGGCTCCGTTCACGACGTTGACCGCAGCCAGCACTGCCCTGACCGCTACAGGGTTGCACACCGAGGCTTACGATTTGCCTGTCCTAGGGGCGGCACTCCAGTTGATGACGTTCAAGCCCATTGCACGGGAATCCATTACGACACAGTCGCCGATGCGGCGTGCCGACGAGGTGCCATCCGGCGCTATTTCGGCATCGATGCGGGATCTTCGTCTGCGTCGGCATGAACGCATCGAAGCGGAGAAGGCTCGCCTGGCGCAGCTTTACCCGACGACGTGGCTTCGTAGCGGGGAGTAACCGATGGCGGTCACTCCGCGTTTCGACGTGTCGATAGATGGCCGTGGGTACCTCGTAGATATTGAGAGGTACCGGCGGTCAACGATCCCAGCTCAGAAGGAACAGCGCGACACGTCTTCTGATGTCGGCGAGCAGACGTTGTCTGTGGTCGGCCAGTGGGTCAGGTCGCAAACCGATTGGTCCTATGGGGCAGGCCAGGAGCATTACGACCTGTCTGATTCGGACCGTCGAAGGTTCCATACCAGTAAGAACGTGGACGTGTTCACGAAGGGCCATTTGCAGATGTGCAAGGCCATCGAGGAGAAGTCCAACGGGTCGAACTCGAATCTGTATGCCCGGGTCGTGAACGGCACCGTCTTCTACTTTTCCGACGGGACGGATCTGAAGTACGGCAACCCGAACGCATCGGCGTCACCGTCTTTCACATCCACCCCAATGGGTGGCACGATCACCGACTGGACTTCTGATGGGGCCAGCGTGTACGCCACCATCGGGTCTGCGGTCAAGAAGGGCACAGTGTCTAATGCGACGACCGCTTCGACCATCGGGTCGTTCGCAGGCGATGTCATCGAGTACGCCAACGGCCGGCTGCTGTCCGCTGACGGTGCCCGGATCGTGGAACTCAGCGCGGCCGGAGCGGTACTCACCTTCGACAAAACGTTGACCGGCACCTGCGTGGCTATCAAAGGCGGCCCACAAGCCCTCTACGCCGCGTACAACGACAACGGCCAGGGGATCCTGTACGCCATAGGGATCTCCGCAACCGATGGGTCGCTCGCGCACCCGGTGCCAGCCGCCACTCTCCCCGTTGGCGAAACCTTCTCCGGGCCGTTCTCAGTGGACACGTTCGGGCAGATCATGGTGGTTGGCACATCGGCCGGTGCCCGGTTCGGCCTAATCAACTCCAACGACAACCAGAGCGTTTCGTTCGGCCCAGTCATAGACGACGGGGGTGCCGCCTACGGGGCTCGCATCTCCGGCCAGAACGCCTACTGGGGCACCTCCAACGGCGACACCTGGAAAGCCGACCTCGCTGTCTTTACCGACATCCTGGTCCCGGCCTACTCCCGGTTCCTCGCCCACGACTCCGGCACCAAAGGCAACGTGCAGAGCCTCGAAGTGTTCGGGGGGAAGCTGGCCTTCACCGATTCCAACGGCGAGCTTTACTCGGAGTCCTATGCCGGCGACCTGTCTACCGACGCCGAGTTGGTTGTCGGCCAGGTCACGTTCGGGACGGCTGCGGCGAAGGTAGGCCGGGCTGTGTCAGGACGGTTCGCCAACGAACAGGCCGAGTCAGGCCCCGGTCAGATCGATTACCGGGTCACCGGCACCGACTACGCAACCTCCACGATCAACTACCGGGGCACCGTCATTGGCGTGGCCGGGACAACGACCATCACGTTGACCGACGAGAACAACGTATCCACGGCAATGGTGCTGACCGAAACGTCCGCGGAGACGGCGTACACGGCGACTGACCCGTCGTCAGAGACATTCGTTGTCAAGGTCACTCTGGCTCGTAGCGGCAGTACCGCCACCACCGGGCCGATCTTGGAACGCTGGTCGTTGCACGCCCGCCCACAACCGAACCGTGTCGAAGAGATCATCGCCCCGCTCATCATCCAGGGGCGTGTCGCCACATCACACGGTGCCGGTGCCTCAGCCGGGTACAACTCACAAACCGAGTACCTCGCATTGCGTACACTGGTAACGACTGCAAAGGCCGTGACATTTCAGGAGGGCGACCGTTCCGAACAGGTAACGGTCGAAGACCTACAGATGGAACCTGTCAGGTACAGCCCTGACGGTTCCTTTTGGGAAGGAACCCTGATTTGTCGGCTACTGACGGTCCCGTAAGCCTCGATTCGTTCAGGTTCTCCCACGACCGGCGTGGCCGGTCACGATGGGTGGATCGCCTCCCCGACGACCTCAAGTCTGAGATCGTTGATTCGGACGCTGGAGCGACGATCATCACCCGGTGGCTGCGGGAAGTTCACGGCTACCAGGACGCCACTGTGAATCGGGTGGCTGCTCTTATCCGCGACCGGCAGGACTCTGGTGAGCGACCTCGATGACTTCGCCGACAAGGCGCTGCTACTCGACCGGCTCACCCGCATCGAGAAGCAGGCCACGAAGGCGAAAGCAGAGCTGCGGTTGGCCCGTAAACAAACCGAACAGGTCGTCGGTGAGCGGGATCTTCTTTTGGCCCGGGTTGCTGCCTACGAGATCGCCGCTGGTGCGACTCCTCCGCGTTGGCTGACTCCGAAGAAGCCGAAGAAGTCAGCGGCGACAGTCGTCGCGATGATGTCCGACCTCCACCTGGACGAGGTCGTGAACGTCGCGGAGATGGGCGGCGTGAACGCTTACGACCGGCGTATCGCCGAGATGCGCCTGCGACGCTTCTGCGACGCCACTATCGACCTGGCTTCTAACTACATCGCTGGTGTTGACATCGATGGCCTGTGTCTCCTGTGGGGTGGAGATATGTGCTCCGGCGACATTCACGACGAGTTGGCGCAGTCCAATGAGGGTGTGTCAGGGATCGATACCTGTGTCTACTGGTCGCCGATCCTCGCCTCGTGCGTAGCGACGCTCGCCGACCATTTCGGCAAGGTGCATATATCGAGCGTGGTTGGTAACCACGGCCGGCAAACCCATAAGCCCCGCATGAAGGGCCGGGTCCGCGACAACCTCGACTTCTTGCTGGCGACGATGACCGCGAACCAGCTTGCTGCTGATGAACGCATCACCTGGGACATCCCTGACACCGCCGATTGCCTTGTCGAGGTGTACGACACCCGCATCTTGTTGACGCACGGCGATCAGATCAGAGGCGGTGGCGGTGGTGTTGGTGGCCTGATGGCCCCTGTGCTGCGGATGATTCAGAAGAAGCGTGTCAACGCCTCGTTCGACGTGATGGCTTTCGGCCATTTCCACCAGCAGATACTTGCGCCGGATCAAGGCGTGTTCGCATGCGGGTCTGCGAAAGGCGTGGACGAGTTCTCCAGGCTTTTCAACTTCCCTGATTGCGATCCGCTTCAGGCGTTCGCTGTCGTGACTCCCACCCGGGGGTTCACGTTCACTGCCCCGATATTCGTCGGGGACCAGAAGAAAGAAGGATGGTAGATGTTTACAAGGGATCTAGCAGAGAGAATGAGTGCCACGTTCATCGAGGCTGCGCTCGGGGCCATGGCGTCCAACAGCGTGTTCGATCTCGGGGTGTCGCAGTGGAAGCTGGTCGCCGGGGCCGGCATTGCAGCCGCTTTGAGTGTGCTTAAGGGAGCGGTCGCACAGAAGGTTGGCACTAGGGGCACCTCTTCGCTGACCGATTAGACAGAGGCTAGGAACCGCTGCGCCTGGTCGATCTGGTCTCTCATCTTCTGAACGTCAGCGTTCTCGCCGTCCACTGACACGATTCGGCTGGCTCTCAGGATGAATCCGATACCAAGGCTGGCCTCGCTGACGGCGGTCCACACGTCCGGGGCTGATTCGGCCATGTGGCAGGACACCCCGATCTCTAGGAGTTGTTCAGCCTGGAGGTGAGCGTTCAGGTTCGGGTACCCAACCGCGTACTCGTCGCTGATGGACACCTGCTGGGAGGCAATCATTCGCATGCGTTCGCTGAGGCTTTGACCGGTTCGAGCGGTGTCTATCCACGAATCCTGCGAGATGATTTCCCCGGTGATACACCACCAGTAGGTGACTTGGATATCGCCGCCGAGCCAATCGCTGGCGCTATTGACAAAGTCTTCTCTCTTCGTCCAGAACCGGCGGTCGATTATACGGTGGCGATCCTCAGCCATGTAGATGCGGTGCATCGCGTCCGTGAAGACACGCGTGTCTTCGCGGACCTGTGGGTAGTAGGGGTCATCTTTCCTTAGCATCCTTCACTCCCGCCTTCGTGTGTTCGATCATTTCGTGGAATACCTCAAGAGCGCCACGGGCTACCTTCAGGTGGTCGCTACGCGCATCAAGGTTCGCCTCCATTCGCGTCGCGAGTGCTTCCTTGTACTGGTCCGTCTCTGCATCCAGGCACCTCACCAACTCCTGATGAGGGACTTCGAGGAACGCTGACAGTTCATGCGTGTAGGGCCACATGGCGACCAGCCCTTCCTCCAGCCGGTGAACCTGACTGGTGCTTATGTTCATCACCATCGCAAGTTCATGAACCGTCATCCCGTGGGACGATCTCTTCTCCCGGATAGCGCGGGCGATCAAGTCAGTCGCCGGAGGGCTCGACATGCGGAACAACTCATGCAGGGTCTCACGCATATCAACTATCTGAGCAGCGACCTGTTC
>Ga0315328_10000981_pt1 | contig 12978 bp, 9 predicted proteins | sample M120032315metaG_FD_203462 | JGI IMG/M metagenome (GOLD analysis project Ga0315328, IMG submission 203462) | Ammonia-oxidizing marine archaeal communities from Monterey Bay, California, United States - M1 200m 32315 | ecosystem: Environmental > Aquatic > Marine > Intertidal zone | place: USA... | reverse complement strand
TTGAAACTTAACAGAGACATTCTAGAGGATCAATGGCGCGCATCTTAATTACCTCAGCAATTCCATATATCAATGGAATAAAGCATCTAGGCAACTTAATTGGCAGTCAATTACCTGCTGATTTATACGCCAGATATAATAGATTGCGCGGAAATGAGGTGATGTTTATTTGCGCAACTGATGAACACGGGACCCCCGCAGAACTAGCCGCAGCCAAGGCAAAAAAGCCGATTAAAGAATTTTGTGCAGAAATGCACAGAACTCAAAAAACACTAAGTGAAGGTTTTAACCTTTCATTTGATCATTTTGGCAGATCCTCTTCTGAAGAGAATAGAAAATTAACTCAATACTTCGCGGGACAATTAAACAAAAACGGATTTATTGAAGAAGTTGATGAAAGTCAGATCTATTCAAATACCGACAAAAGATTCTTACCAGATAGATACATAGAAGGAACCTGCCCCGAGTGTAAATACGAAAATGCGCGTGGTGATCAGTGCGAAAATTGCACAAAACAGCTAAATCCAACAGATCTACTTGAACCGCGTTCAGCAATCTCTGGATCAAAGGATTTAGAAGTTAGAGAAACAAAGCATTTATATCTTAAACAATCAAAATTAAGAAATAAGCTCGATAAATGGATAAAAAGCCAGAAAGACTGGCCATTACTAACAACATCAATAGCACAGAAATGGCTCCATGATGGTGATGGACTACAAGACCGGGGTATTACACGAGATCTGAATTGGGGAGTGCCAGTAAAAAATGGTATAGAAGAATGGCCAGGAATGGAAAATAAAGTCTTCTACGTTTGGTTTGATGCTCCAATTGAATATATTGCTGCAACAGCCGAATTTACAAATAGTCAAAAGCTTGATGATGAAGCATGGGAGAGATGGTGGCGCACAGATAAAGGCGCTGATGATGTTTATTATGTACAATTTATGGGTAAAGATAATGTACCGTTTCATACCTTATCATTTCCATGCACATTAATGGGATCAGGTGAGCCATGGAAATTAGTAGATTATATAAAATCATTTAATTATCTAAATTATGATGGTGGCCAATTTTCGACTAGCCAGGGGCGTGGCGTATTCATGGATCAGGCTTTGGAAATCTTACCAAGTGATTATTGGAGGTGGTGGTTGTTAAGTCATGTGCCAGAAAACTCAGATAGTGAGTTTACTTGGGACAACTTTCAAATGAGCGTTAATAAAGATTTGGCTGACGTTTTGGGAAACTTTGTTAGTAGAGTTACAAAGTTTTGTCGCTCAAAATTTGGAGAAGAAATTCCTGAAGGTACTCATTTTAGAAGTATCGAAATAGAACTGATAGCTGACCTCCAAGAACGTTTAATTACTTATCAAACTCATTTAGATGCTTTAGAAATTAGAAAAGCATCTAGTGAATTACGTAAAATCTGGGCTACAGGAAACGAATACCTCCAAAGAACAGAACCGTGGGCCATTTTTAAAAGTGATCCAAAGACTTCTGCAATGATCATCAAACTATCGATAAACTTAATAAGACTTTACGCTATTCTATCAGAACCATTTATTCCAAATAGCTCAAAAAAGATCATGGTTGCGCTTAATTGTGATAACTGGGATTGGCCGGAAAATATTAATGATACATTGCAAATATTGCCTTCTAAGTACAGCTTTCATGTACCAGATGTTTTATTTAATAAAATCACCGATGAAGAACGCAATAATATGCAAGAAAAGTTTTCAGGTATTCAAGCTTAAAACCAAATTTTACTAAAATTTTGTACTTAAAGGCATTGCTTATACGACACAAATCGCTATGAAATACTAAGGAAATATCCAGGCATCGCGGGCGTGATGGAATGGTAGACATAACAGACTTAAAATCTGTGGGCCTTGTGCCGTGGGGGTTCAAGTCCCCCCGCCCGCACCACTGAAAAGAATCGACAAATTCCAATACAAATAGATTGTAAAGGTTACGTAGCCCATTCGCCCTTACGGAAAACAGCCACACGGCTTCTATCAGATTGAACACCATCTATATCAATATCTTTTGATCCAATCATCCAGTCGATGTGTATCATACTAAAGTTCCCCCCACGTTTTGAAATTTCGCTCTTTGAAAGGTTTTTCTCTCCCCTGAAACACTTTGAATAACACTGTCCTAGAGCTATATGACAAGCAGCATTTTCGTCGAACAAAGTATTATAAAATAATAACCCCGATTGTGAAATTGGTGAGCTATTTGGAACTAGTGCTACTTCTCCAAGACGACGGGCACCGTCATCAGAATCTAATACTTTAAGCAGCACTTCCTCTCCTTTTTTTGCCTTCGCATCTACAATTTTACCATTTTCAAATCGCACCTGAATTTTATCAATTAAAGTGCCTTGGTGGGAAAGTGGCTTTGTGGAACTGACAGTTCCTTCAACCCTAAACGCGTGTGGAGTTGTGAAAACCTCCTCCGAAGGAATGTTCGGATTACACGTGATTCCATTTTGGGCGATAGTGGCCCCTCCCATCCATTCATGTTCATCCGCAAGTCCAACTATTAAGTCAGTATCAGGACCCACAAAATGCAAAGCAGAAAAATTATTTTCGTTCAGCCAATTGCACTTCGCTTGAAGTATTTCATTATGAGCCTTCCAGTCCCCGACAGGATCTTTCAAATTCACGCGGGATGCTTTAAAGATAGCTTCCGATAATTTAAATTGTGCCTCACCTTCTGATAAATCAGCAAACATTCGCTGAGCCCAAGCTAACCCTGGCCAAGCAATAATGTTCCAATTAACATCAAATTGTGTAATTCTCTCACGCGCAGGTTTATACGCAATAGAATTTGCTTTATTCGCACGACCAATTTTATTTGGATCTTGGTTCGCTAGAAGCAATGGATCATCACCAACGATCGCCATTCTTGCAGTATTATTATCGAAGGCTTCGCCCATTCCATTATAAAGCCAATCAGCAGCTTTATCAAAAGAACCATCATTGGCATATTGATACCTTGCGAGTGTAACTTCATGGTCTGAAAACAAAGGTGTTACTAAGCCCGCACCAGCAGCATACGCGTGCACAGCCACCCTACGCACTAAAGGCAATGCCTCAATGGGCGCAGTTAAAATTAAGTCTTGACCAGGTTGAAGATTTAAACCCGTCCGAACTGCTAGCTTTGCCAGTTTATCAATTTTATTAACATCCATTTCAAATTTATCCAAAATCTAATCTCCATTTTATACCTATAACTCACTTACGAAAAAATTTTAAAACTTTCTAGCAAATTATACTTTCTGGCTGTTCATTTTAAATTGACTTTGATTAATGAATAGAAAATAGATTTACTCAGAGGTCTAATTTAGCACTTACAAATCCTAAAGATACGATATTGACAGGTAATAAAAGAGACATGCAAAATTTTGATGCAATAATTATTGGCGCTGGGTTTTCAGGTCTTTATCAATTGCACTCCCTTAGAGATAAATTAGGCCTAAAAGTTAAGGTATTAGAAGCCGGTGACGGTGTAGGGGGCACGTGGTATTGGAACCGTTATCCTGGTGCTCGTTGCGACACTGAAAGCAGAGCCTATTCATACTATTTTTCAAAAGAGCTTTACGAAGAGTGGGATTGGTCAGAAAGATACCCTACTCAACCAGAGATAGAAAAATACCTTAATTTTGTAGCTGATCGGTTAAATTTGCGTAAAGAAATTCAATTTAATTCTTACGTAACCGATTTAATTTTTGATGAGAACAAAAAAATATGGCAGGTAAAATTAAAGAATAAAGAAAAAATAATTTCAAAATTTGTGATTTCTGCAGTAGGTTGTTTGTCTTTTGCCAATGTCCCTATGATTCCCAACCGAGCCGCATTTAATGGGAAAGTTTACCACACTGGCAACTGGCCAAAAAAGCAACCTGACCTAAAGGGTAAAAAGATTGGAGTAATTGGAACTGGCTCTACAGGAATTCAGGTAATTCCAGAAGTGGCAAAGTCAGCAAAGAAACTGACAGTCTTTCAGCGAACTCCTAATTTTAGTGTTCCAGCAAATAATTACAAACTCACTAAAGTTGAGCAAACCAGAGCAAATAAAGAATTCGACGAAGCAAAGCAGCTTATGTTGCAGCACCGAGGTGGGCACCCTTGGAAACATTCAGAACGGGCAGCAAAAACAGTTGATACCGTGGAGAGAGACAAGCTGTATACAAAAGCGTGGGAGAATGGGGGATTAAGTTTTCGCGATACTTTTTCAGACTTAAGTGTAGATCTAGAATCAAATAATACTGCAGCAAACTTCATTAAAGACAAGATTAAAAGTATTGTGACTGACAATCACACGGCTGAACTACTTACAGAATTTGATCATCCTTTTGGTTCGAAAAGACCCCCTATTGATACAAACTATTATGAAACTTTTAATAGCAAAGATGTGGCACTAATCAATATTAGAAATAATCCAATTAAATCATTTATAAAAAATGGTATCAAAACAAGTAAACAAGACTACGAGTTAGACGTTTTAATATTTGCAACAGGTTTTGATGCATTAACTGGTACATTATTAAATATAAACATAGTGGGCAGTAAAAACAATAAATTGAAAGATTTTTGGAAATCTGGACCTTTAACAAATTTGGGGCTCCTCGTTCCAAATTTTCCAAATCTATTTTTAATTACCGGTCCTGGAAGCCCTGCAGTTTTGACCAATATGCCCAGAGCAATTGAGCAACACGTGGAATGGATTACCGAGTGCATTAAATTTATGACAACAAAAAAATATAAATCTGTCGAGACAACATTTGATGCAGCTGATAAATGGTTAGATGCTGTCCATGAGGCCGTAAAGGATAATTTCTTTTTGTCCGCAAAACATTCTTGGTATTTAGGTGGAAATATTCCAGATAAGCCTAAAGTTTTTATCCCCTATGCTGGGGGGCTAAATAAATATAGAGAATTATGCGATAAGCTTGCTTTAGCCGAATATGACGAATGTATATTTACAAGATAAAAATAATATTAATCAAGGTTTGCCTATGCATAGTGATAAAAAATTTCCAATTACATGGATACCGATTGAGGGTTTCAAACCAAAATGTTTAGGGGTGTCTCATTGTCCAGGAAAATTTCCAACCAATTCAGGGAAAAAAGAAAATTTAATCAGAGATCTTACTAGTATTACTGCTCAAAAAATTAAATGTATTTTCACGCTTTTAAATAAAGAGGAATTGAATAAGCTAAAAATAACTGATTTTGAGGCAACAATTCAATATTTTGGATTTAAACATTACAATGAAAGCATCGATGACTTATCCGTTCCATCAGCAGCTAAATTGATTACATTCAAATGCTTGATCCAAAATATAGTTAGCGAAATGAAATTAGGTAATGCTGTTCTTGTGCACTGCAACGCTGGCTTAGGTCGCTCAGGCTTGGTAGCGAGTATATTGCTAAAAGAAATAACTAATGAAAAAAATCCTATTTCATATGTTCGCAATTTTCGCAAAGGGGCTGTGGAAAATCAAAAACAGGAAAACTTCATATCAAACTGGCAAATTAGCAAAGTTTAATCAATTAAGTTTTTTAGATAAAACTCAAAGGTTTTTATTTTGACAAATTAGCTCATCAAGTTCCACAAAAGGTTTTATAACTCTCATCTATTTGTCTTGGTGGATTCGCATAATTCTCACAACCAATTGATAAATCAAATGGATTTTTAAGAACTTTAATCAGTTTCTCAGATGGGGCTAAGTCATTTTGATAAGCCTTGCTTATGGCTTCTTCGACAATATGATTGCGAGGTATATAAATAGGGTTAACTATATTTTCCAAATCTACTTTAATATTTTTTTCTTTTCTTTTTTGCAACTTCTCATACCAGTCAATAGCTCCAGTATCGTTATCCATCCAAATACAAAAAGCTTTAAAACTTTGTTTATCAAGTACTAAAAAGCTTTTGGTAAAATCCAATTCTTTATATTCCAAAATTTTAAGAAATTCTTGTGAAATATCCATATCTTCAGCATATTCATTATTAATTCCAAGCTTTAATCTCATGCCTTTGAGCCAATAGTTCTCATAAATTTTTGTAAAGTTCTCAACCACACCAGTAGCCATTATTATTGATTTTTCTGAATCCAAATCAATCAAAGGTAATAAAGTTTCCGCCAATCTAGCAATATTCCATTGAGCCACAAATGGTTGATTTTGATAAGCGTATCTACCACTCACATCAATTGAACTATAAACTCTTTCCGAATTATAAATATCCATAAAAGCACAAGGTCCATAATCAATAGTTTCGCCTGAAATAGTCATATTGTCCGTGTTCATTACGCCATGAATAAATCCAACATTCATCCATTTGGCGATAAGGCTTGCTTGCCTATCTGCTACTTCTTTCAAAAACTGCAAATAAGGATTATCAGCTCGCCAAACTTCTTTATAATGTCTATTGATTGCATAGTCTGTTAATTTTTTAATTTCGTCTCTATTACCTCGGGAGGCTACAAACTGAAAAGTACCTACACGCAGATGGCTAGCAGCAACCCGCGTCAACACTGCTCCTGGTAAACTATTTTCTCGATAAACACGCTCTCCAGTAGAAACTGCAGCTAAAGATCTTGTAGTTGGGATTCTTAAGGCATGCATGGCTTCTGAAATGATATATTCTCGCAACACTGGACCAATAGCCGCTTTTCCATCTCCACCACGCGAATAAGGGGTTCTACCCGAACCTTTTAATTGTATATCAAATCTTTCACCATTATCGGCTATTACTTCCCCCAATAATACAGCCCTACCATCACCCAATTGAGGCGAGTAGCCTCCAAACTGATGCCCTGCATAAACCTGAGATATACTTTGAGCTCCATCAGGTTTGATATTTCCAGAAAATAATTGTGCACCTTCGGGGCTATCAAATAATCTGTGGTTAAAGTTAAGTCGATCACTTAAATTCTTATTAAAACATAATAAGTTTGGATCAGGTACTTTAGCCGCATCTACAGGACTATAAAAGCCTACGAGCTCACGAAAATAGGTATTATCAAATTTAATACATGTTCTTATATATTCTATATTATCCATATTTTAACTTTTGAGCATTTATTGATTTCATAGATAATTCTATTTCCATAATAGCAGTCTCTATCATTGAGCGCATGAAAAACATTTCAACACCACTTTTATCGAACAAAACAAGAGCCATCATCCCGGCAACCTGTGTCTTTATTATTTTATTCAGAGCTGGTTCTACAGGGCATAACCTTGCCATAACGTCATAGTTGTGCGTGTCATTTAACAATAATCTTACCCAACCATCTGTTTGGTTAGTGATTGCCGCACAATGAGATAGTAAATTTTGCAGATCTAGACTTTTACAATTGATAATGAACCACTGATCAAGCCCTGTCCAGATTATTTGCATTTTGGACCCACTTACTTTTTGATTTGGGTTTGGTAATGAGAGATCTAAGTGATCCTGTAACTTTTTTGAAACCTCTATATTTTTTCCTTTAAAAGGCATTATCGAAAAGATATTTTCATTAGAAATTAGCGATAGCTTTAAACCTCCACAGATTAATGGCAATCCAAACGATAAATTACTTTTTCTTAATACATTAGCCACGAACCCTACTCCCTGTAGCATCGAGAAATATTGGTGAAGTAATTTCAACAGAAACTTCCGAATTTCTCAAATGATCGACCATTCTCAGTTTCTCACCATGACGGTTATGGCCACTTTTTATCATAGCCAAAGCAATTGAACTATCTAGTGTAGGCGAATAACAAACACTGGTTATATGACCTTGATCATTAATTCTTTTTGGATCCCTATCTAATGGATAGACATGCGCGCCAGCTAAAATAACATCCCCTTTATTTATAGGCTTTATCCCTACAAGCTTCTCTCTTTCTGAGTCTAGTAAACCAGGACGAAGGGCGGATACTTTTCCAATGCAATCTTTGTCCTCACTTATCATCCTTTTCATCCCAATATCTTCAGCTGTAACACGCCCATCAATCTCAGCATGGGTTATAAATCCTTTTTCAATTCTTAAAACATTTAACGCCTCCATTCCATAAGGCCCCCCCCCTAGAAGTTCAGCTTCAGCGACCAATAATCTCATCAAGCTATCTCCATAACATGCTGCTACAGAGATTTCATATGCTTGTTCTCCCGAAAATGATATTCGAAATAATCTCGCCTCAACTTCGTCAATACTAACTTCAAAAAAAGTCATAAAGGGTAATTCAGCGTTTGAAATTTTTTGTTTGCAAATTTTATCAAGCAAGGTTCTAGCTTTAGGTCCTGCGATAGCAAACTGCGCCCATTGTTCAGTAACAGAAACAACTTGTGCATCAATATCAGGCCTAAGCACCTGAAGTACAAATTCAAAATGACGCATTACTTGACCTGCTGCAGCCGTCGTGGTCGTAATTATGTAGTGCTGTTGCCCAATCCTAGCACACGTACCGTCATCCATAACATGCCCGTCTTCGCGTAACATTAGGCCATATCTTATCTTACCTAACTTCAATGATGAAATCTTGTTCGTATATACAAAATCAAGCAGATTGGCAGAATCAGGACCTTGCACGTCAATTTTTCCTAGAGTCGATACATCACAAACACCGACAAAATTGCGAACCATATTAACTTCCCGATCACAAGATTCCCGCCAGTGCGTTTCACCTTTATTAGGGAACCAATTTGGTCTTAACCAAAGGCCCGCCTCAATGTTAGGTGAACCTTTTTCATGATTAAAATGGTGAGAAGTCGTTTGTCTTATTGGTGCAAATCTTTTTCCATTTCCACCAGCTCCCAATGCTCCAATTGCTACAGGTGAGAAAGGAGGTCGGAAAGTTGTTGTTCCAGTTGAGGAAATGGATTGCCCTGTTAGTTGAGCCATAATACCAATAGAATTTACGTTTGAATTCTTTCCCTGGTCTGTTCCCATACCTTGTGTAGTATAACGTTTCATATGCTCCACAGAAATCATGTTTTCTTTTTGGGACTGCTTTAAATCTTTTACGGTGACATCATTTTGAAAATCCACCCATGCTCGCCCAGTGCCATCAACCTGCCAAAGAGGCTCGCAATTATAATCTTCATTTTCAACTTCAGGCACACGAACATTTTGAAATTTAACACCTAATTTTTTTAAAACTTCACGAGTTCTAAATATTCCAGAAGTCATAGCCATTTTTGTACTAAATACGCCATTTGCAGAACCAGCAACTTCCATATCGGGCACTGCCCCCGGTCGTGCTAAAAAACAATTTATAGTTTCGTTCCAAATAGGTTTGTTATTCATGTGTGAAGTTAAGTGAATTGAGGGATTCCAACCACCTGAGATAGCCAAGCAATCACACTTTAGCTTTGTTATCGTACTTCCAGTACGAATAGTAACAGCAGACAAAACCATTGGTCCGTGGGTATTAACAACAACACTATTTGAAAAACATCGAGTATTTTTTATCTTTTCAACATTTTTACGACTGTCAATATAGGCTAGAACCTCCATACCGCTAGCTTGCAAGTCGAATACAGTTCTCCGTGCATCATCATTATTCCCAAATACTATTATTTTCTTACCAGGAACAACACCAAATCTATTAAGAAACGTTCGTAAAGCACTTGCCATCATTATACCCGGACGATCATTATTCTTAAAAACTATTGGTCTTTCAATAGATCCCGAGCACAAAACTGTTTTTTTTGAAACTATTCGCCAGAATACACTATCTGGCAGATGGTCTTTTGGATTACTTGTATATTCACCAACCTTTTCTAAAGCAGCATATGTACTTCCATCATAAGCACCTAGAATAGTTGTTCGAGTCATAACTCTCACATTTAACATTTCACGCAATTTCAGTAATTCATTTTGTGCCCATTGAGAGGATTTTTGCCCATCAATTTCGAACGTTTCACTATTAAGTCGGCCACCTCCAATGAAATCCTCGTCAGCCAATATAACTCGAACTCCAGTTATGGCGGCTGTCTTAGCTGCCAATAATCCAGCTGGACCGGCACCAATGATCAAAACATCACAGAAAGCATAGGCTTTTTCATGCACTGAATTATCTGCACCTGGGGAGAGTCTTCCCAAACCTGCTGCATTTCGAATAACAGGCTCATATAGTTTTTCCCAAAAGTTTTTTGGCCACATAAAAGTCTTATAATAAAAGCCTGCTCCTAAAAAAGGAGAGAGAAAATCATTAATACGAAGTAAGTCAAACTTAAGTGTGGGCCATCTGTTTTGAGATATTGAAATTAAATTGTCATAAAGTTCTACTTCTGTCGCTTTTAAATTAGGCGTAACTTGACCATTTCTTAAAATTGAAACAAGTGCATTAGGCTCTTCAGAACCTGCAGTTAAGAATCCTCTTGGTCGATGATATTTGAATGAACGGCCTATAATTTTTACGCCATTTCTCAAGAGTGCTGACGCTAATGTGTCCCCTATATAACCTTGATATTTTTTATTATCGAAGTTGAAATAAATTTTTTTAGAATTGTCAAATAGCTCCAGATGTTTAAGCTTCATTTACTGGCCTCTTAAACTTTACATCTCTAACAAGCTTGATCAACATAATTTCATGTGTATTTGTATCGCGGCTCACTAAAAGCCATCCCCTGCAGCCATATTCATGAGACCAAAGCTCTTCATTAATCCCCGCAGGATTATCTCGAATATGCAAGTAATCATGAAAAGCAGCTAATCCCGCTTCAGCATCGGGCCTATCAATTAATTTTGACGATCCCTCATAATGGAACTCTCGCAAATCACGTTCCCCACAAATAGGACAAATTATTCTCATTCCATCTCTACCTTAATGTAAGTTTGGTGTAGCACCGGTTGCTTCCTCATCTAACAAGTAACCTTTTTCAAATCTGTTTAAACGAAATTTTTCAGCCACATCATGATGTATATCAGTTGCCAAAAGATGCGCGAAGCACCAACCAGAAGCAGGCGTTGCTTTGAAACCGCCATAGCACCAACCGCCATCTAAATAGAGCCCAGTTATTGGTGTTTTATCAATAATAGGAGAACCATCCATTGTCATATCAACAATGCCCCCCCAACTTCTTAACACTTTGGCTTTACCAATCATTGGCATTAAAGCCATTGCGGCTTCCATTACATCTTCAACTGCAGGTAAGTTTCCACGGGCGGCATAGGTATTATACTTATCAATATCACCACCAAAAACTAACCCACCTTTATCCGATTGAGAAATATAAAAAAGCTCGGCTCCCCAACTTATCTCACAATCAATGCAAGGCTTTAGACCTTCTGACACAAACGCTTGTAAAACGTGACTTTCTATTGGTAATTTTAAACCAGCCATACTAGCTACTTGGCTCGTCCTACCTGCCACAGCCATACCTACTTTTTCAGCTTCAATCATTCCTCTGTTTGTATTTACACCAGTGATTGTTCCATTACTGATGATCATTCCAGTTACTTCGCAATTTTGTATAATATCAACTCCACAATGATCAGCCGCTCTAGCATAACCCCAAGCAACAGCATCATGCCGGGCAGTACCCCCACGTTTATGCAAAAGGCCTCCATAAATTGGAAATCTAGGATCTTCCTGATTAACATAAGGAACAAAGTCTTTTAGTTCTTTCCTACTCAAAAGTTCAGCATCATCTCCTTGGCTAATCATCATATTTCCACGACGTGCTAAAGAATCCATCTGACCATCAGAATGACCAAGACTCAAAATACCTCTCTGTGACATCATAGTATTGAAATTAAGTTCTTTTTCCATTCCCTCCCAAAGTTTGAGAGAATGAGAAAAAAACTGTGAATTTCCATCTAGTAAATAATTTGCTCTGACAATTGTTGTGTTTCTACCAACATTTCCACCACCAAGGTATCCCTTTTCAAGAACTGCCACATTATTTATTCCATGATTTTTTGCTAAATAATATGCGGTTGCTAGACCATGTCCACCTCCACCAATTATAACAATATCATATTTTTTTTTGGGCTCTGGTGTGCGCCAAAATGGTTTCCAACCACTACCACCAGTCAAACCATTTTTAAAAATTTGCCATGCAGAATAACGCATTTTTTCCCAATACCAATCATATCAATTATCTTAATCATAGATTCAACGCACGGTTCAAGACAAAAAATATCAATCATTCTTTATAAAAAAATACATACATCTAAAAACTGTGTTAGCAATACCTCAACAGACAAATGAGTCGTTGATAATTTAATTTCTAAGGAAGTTTCTCATGACTGGAAAAAATGACATTTCATTTCGTGATAGTGTTAATCAAATGTTTAGCCAAGCAGTAAAATTAATGGATTTACCATCTGGTTTGGAAGAAAAAATTCGAGTATGTAATGCTACTTACACGGTTAGATTTGGAGTTAGATTACGTGGGAAAATCCAAACTTTTACTGGTTATCGCTCAGTACATTCTGAGCATATGGAACCAGTAAAGGGAGGAATTCGTTATGCATTGAGTGTTAATCAAGATGAAGTTGAGGCCCTCGCCGCTTTAATGACTTTCAAATGTGCATTGGTTGAAACACCTTTTGGTGGATCAAAGGGGGGGTTATGTATTGATCCCAAAGAATGGGAAGAGCATGAATTAGAACAAATTACCCGTCGTTTCGCATATGAATTAGTTAAAAGAGACTTAATCAACCCCAGTCAAAATGTACCCGCTCCAGATATGGGCACTGGTGAACGTGAAATGGCATGGATCGCTGATCAGTACCAGCGCATGAATACAACCGATATTAATGGCAAGGCGTGCGTAACTGGCAAGCCATTAAATGCTGGTGGAATAGCGGGAAGAGTAGAAGCAACTGGCCGTGGAATACAATACGCTCTACGAGAGTTTTTTAGACATCCCGAAGACGTTGTCCTCGCAAACCTAAAAGGCTCATTAGCTGGGAAAAATATTATCATACAAGGCTTAGGAAATGTTGGGTACCATGCCGCCAAATTTTTA
>Ga0315328_10000977_pt1 | contig 12993 bp, 7 predicted proteins | sample M120032315metaG_FD_203462 | JGI IMG/M metagenome (GOLD analysis project Ga0315328, IMG submission 203462) | Ammonia-oxidizing marine archaeal communities from Monterey Bay, California, United States - M1 200m 32315 | ecosystem: Environmental > Aquatic > Marine > Intertidal zone | place: USA... | reverse complement strand
ACACCTACTCGGGATCAGGAGTAATAATCAGTGTAGTTGATGATGGACTTGACCATTCCCACAGCGACCTCAGTCCTCATTATTCCCCACAGTTATCATACGACTGGTGTGATGATGATGATGATCCCAGTCCCTCTAATTGGAATGGTCACGGCACCGCCGTAGCTGGAGTGGCCGCTGCAGTCGGTGACAACTCACTAGACGTGACCGGCGTCGCCTTCAACGCAACTATCGCTGGATCGACTCTAATCGCATGCTCGACTGGAGATTCGTTGGAAGCCGAGGCCTTGAGTTTCGAGAACGAGGACATAGACATTTACACCAACTCATGGGGCCCGGCCGATGACGGTCGGACCCTCGAGGCCCCCGGTCCGCTGACGCTGGCAGCCTTCGAAAGTGATGCTTACAGCGGGCGAGATGGTTTGGGTAACCTAATCACATGGGCTGCAGGCAACGGACTGGGCTCAAACGACGACTCGAACTACGACGGTTATGCCAACAGTCGCTTCACCATCGCCGTCACCGCGATTAATCACAACGGTGAACAATCAAACTACGCCGAACCAGGGGCTAACATACTCGTCGCAGCGCACTCCAACGGTGACGGTGAGGGCATAACCACGACCGACATCACTGGTTCGGGTGGCTACAGCAACGGCAACGTGACTCACACCTTCGGTGGCACCTCGAGCGCCACCCCTCTCGCTGCAGGAGTAATTGCACTGGTTCTCGATGCTAATGAGAACCTGACTTGGAGGGATGTGCAACACGTTCTAGTCAACAGCGCGCGTATGAACGACGCCAGTGACTCATCGTGGGCCGTCAATGGCGCCGGTCACGATGTCTCTCACAAGTATGGATTCGGGGTGGTTGACGCTGGGGCGGCGGTAGCAGTGGCTGAGAGCTGGGCGAACGTGGGTGAGGAATTCAATTCCACCTATGGCCCCTATACACTAGCTACTGACATTCCAGATGGAAACGCCTCATGGTCTGAATACACGACCGTTGTGACCGACGAGTACTCTCTAGAGAGCGTTGACCTAGTCGTCGACATCACTCACGCATATCGGGGAGACTTGGACATCGTGTTGGTTTCGCCTTCAGGTACGGAATCCTGGCTTGCCGAGTCACGCAGCGATAACGGCAACGACTACTCTGACTGGATGTTCAGCACGGTGAGACACTGGGACGAATCTTCTCTGGGTACTTGGACGCTGAAGGTACGGGACTCTTCCACTGGCGATAACGGGACGCTTAACTCCTGGGAACTGATACTACACGGCGTCGACGCGGACTATGATCACGACAACGACGGGCTAAGCGACGAGAACGAGACGCTGCTCTACGGAACTGATCCATATGACGCTGACAGTGACGACGATGGGCTGAGCGACTACGACGAGGTGATTGTATACGGGACCAATCCGTTGGCCATCGACTCTGACACGGATGGACTGACAGATTACGCCGAAGTCATGAACACCGGCACCGACCCACTAGACTCGGACACCGATGACGACGGTTTGTCAGACGGAGCGGAGTTAAACTACTGGTCCAGTGACCCACTAGTCTACGACCCGGATGATGATTCGGATCTGTTCTACCACTTCAACGACTGTAACGACACCAATCCAAATGTCAATCCGGGCAAACCGGAGTTGTTGAACAGCATCGATGACAACTGCGATGATTACATCGACGAGGGATACAACTTCACGGACAGGGATAATGACGGGCTAAAGGATTGGAGCGAGTACCATATCCATGGCACGGATTACATGGACTCTGACACCGATGATGATGGGCTGGATGATGGTGAGGAAGTCAACACCTACGCCGCCCTCGGTTCAGACCCACTGGTGTACGACCCCGACGCGGATACGGACTCGTGGTATTGGTTCGAGGACTGCGACGATGAGGACGGTGATCGATCCCCCAGCCACGTCGAGTTGCTCGACGACTTCGATAACGACTGCGACTTCCTAATCGACGAGGACTACTGGACCCTTGACACCGACAACGACGGACTGACTGACTACGACGAATATCACAACATCACCACCGACCACCTCGATGGGGACACCGACGACGACGGGCTGCCCGACGGCCTAGAGTACAACGAATACTCGTCGATGGGGGCGGACCCATTGGTCCACGATGCCGACGCCGATTCCGACGGCTGGTACTGGTTCCAAGATTGCGAAGACGGGGACTTCGACCGGGCGCCCCTCAAACCCGAAGTACTCGATGGCAAGGACAACGACTGCGACGAAGTCGTCGACGAGGACTTCTTTATTCTCGACACTGACAACGACGGACTGACTGACTTCGATGAGTTCCACAACATAACGACGAACCCCGAACTGGCAGACACCGACACTGATGGGATGTCGGATGGTCACGAGGTGATGGTCAGCGGTTCGGACCCAATGAAGTTCAACTTCGACCGCGACGAGGACGGATTCTATGACTTTGAGGACTGCGAAGACCTAGTCGGCACCATCAACCCTGCAGGAATTGAGGCTTGGAACGGTTGGGACGATGATTGTAACGATGTGGTTGATGACGGATTGAGCAGGAAGAATTTGGTCACAACAACCCCAGATTTCCGTCAGGTGCACATGTGGGACGCTGTCAACGAGAGTCTTGATTTCGCAATCGGCTCGATACCAAACAATGTCGTCGTCACGATTTCTTGGCAAATCGGCGACTACACGCTGATTGAGAATGTCAACTCCGACGGCAGCGGCGTCTTCATCGGGTCCATTGACTGCGAAGCCAGAAACACAACCCTAGCCATCTACTTGTGCGACCAAGGTAGCAGTCCGCAGCAACTCACTGCGACCCTAGTCGACTCGGGTCAGACCACTGTCTTCCTCTGGGACATAGACATGGATGTCTGGATAGCGCCAGAGACGCTGTCAGAGAAGTTGCTCTCCTTCGTCACCTCTCCAACTGGGCTCGCTGTGACCATCATGTTGCTGCTATCCATGATAGGCGGCTGCGTCTACGCAGTGGGGAGATTCTCACACAAGAGGAAACTCAAGGATGCCTATGAGGCGTACGATCTGAAACCAGAGAAGTTCGCACTCTCGGCGGAGTTCCTAGACTACGATCTTCCCTCTGCTCCCGACCTGAATGCGCTGACGGGGCAACAGAACACTCCTGTTGTACTGCCGTCTGCCCCAGTAGTTAGGGATGAGAACGAGATACCTCGGGCACCTGAACTAGACTGACTAAGTCCAGTTTGGATCGGCCTCACCAGCTTCATCGTCGGCCGGATCTTCCTCATTGCGTCCCCACTCCGCGTCGGGCGAGCCACCGGACCACTCGCCGGCAACCGAGATATCCTCGACATCTTCGTCCTCCCTCCAGGGGGGCTCACCGTCTGAGCCGCTGGTGACGAGGCATCCCTCCTGATCCAGCCGCTTGTTCAGAGTTCTTACGCCCCGGGTCACCGGTAAGAGATGTCCAATCGGTGTGCCCGCGTTGACGAACGGATGGGTCGCAGTCGAAATCAGCAACCCTCTGGTCGGAGAGAGGATGTCGTAACTCTCGCCAGGTCTCTCTGGATCTGTCACTGTGGCAACCGTCTCACCGTCCTCAATGAAACTGCCTGCTGGAGTCAAAACATCGAGTAAGCCGCCCTGATCGGAGCGTATCCATACCGAGCCGGAGGCCAGAATTCTGAATCTAGGCCGGCTCGGGTAGCCGGGAAGCACTTTGAGGCTGCGGAGCACATTCAGAACTCCGTAGATAGCAACCTGTACGGATTCTGGATCGGCCTCGTTTGAACCGCCGCCCTCGTAGGTGATGGCCCCGATTCCAGCATCATTGGCAGTCTTGCGTAGAGATCCCTTCGGACCTACGTTGTCGAGGATTGTCTCAATACCGAACGACCTAGCGATCCTATTGCTGGGACGATCTGCCAAGTTGGCGCGAATCTGTGGCATGTTAGTTCGGCCGACAGCTGCAGTATGGAGATCAATCACAAGATCGCTGCCCGAGATAATCTTGTTCCACAGCCGGTGCGCCACTCTCGAGGTGGTGTTACTATCGGGCTTTCCGGGGAAACTCCTGTTCAGGTCCCTGCCATCTGCCATATACCTGCTCTGGCGCCGATAACCAGGGAGGTTTACCACAGGGACGATTCGAATTGTTCCGGCCATTGCTGCGGGGTCGATTGCTTTGTCCTCACCTAGGAAATTCGGCCCGCACAGGTAGGTCAGGGCCAGCGGACCAACGAGCTCGTTGCCGTGAAGGGCCCCAAGTACGGTGACCACAGGTCCAGGCCTTGCACCATGAACAACTGTGATAGGAATCGGCCATGACTCTCCAATGTCAACGTCAAGCAAATCGAACTCAATCTGCCTCACGGTCCCTGGCCCAATTCTCTTCCTGAGAAAACTGTGATACTTCGGACCATCCTTCCTCGACCACCTCTTCGGAGTGCCCTGGGTGTCTTCGAGGGCCTTCTCTATCTCCTTACGACGACTATGAGGAATCTGGTTGGCGACCTTCAGCGGCTGCGACCGCCTTCGCTTGGTTCTCGGAGCCGCTGCCTCGGCGGGACCATCATCCTGTGAACCCATCTGCGTCTGTCACCGGTTCACGGAAAAGGTCCCTCGATTAAGAGCATGCGTCGGTCCTGCTCTAGGAATTTTCAATTCCTAGTGTACCCTCAGCGAGTCGTATGCGACAGCCGAATCCGTCAGTGCAGGAGGAGCATGCTCCAAGTAGCATCTGCTTCGGCTGCGGGCCGGCCAACGAAAACGGCCTGAGGATTCGCTCGTTCCGCAGCGGAGATGGGTTGGAGATGGAATTTTCCCCCAAAGACGAGCATCAGGCCTTCCCCGGCATGATTAATGGCGGAATAATCGGGACACTGCTAGACTGTCACGGCAACTGGACGGCAGCGATAGCCCTAATGGACCAATCCAACGAGTCCGAGCCGCCCTGCACAGTGACCGCATCTTACTCGGTCAAACTCAGGAGGCCTACTCCATTCGGGGTCGCACTACAGGTCAGCTCGGAGGTCGAGGAGATCTCAGAGGATCGAGTGAAGGTGCGAATGATTTTGCGAGCAGATGACGAAGTCTGCGCAACAGGAGAAGGTCTCTTCGTCGCCGTAAAGGAGGGTCATCCTGCCTTCCATCGCTGGAATTAGGTCCGTCCCCTCGGCATCCTTTAGAACGGCCGAATCGAAGACGTACTGTGACCCAATCGGCAGGACCTCCCTCGAGCAGGCTCGAAGACCTCGGACTGGATGGCAGGATTGTGTCGATGCTGCGCGATGAATGGGGCATAGAAGAGCTGTTTCCTCCACAGGCGGAAGCTTTGCCGCACGCCCTGTCAGGTCGTAACGTCATGCTAACCATCCCGACCGCTAGCGGCAAGTCGCTAGTAGCACATCTTGCCATAGTCCACAGGTTAACCAGCGACCTAGAAGGCGCTCGCGCCCTGTATGTTGTGCCACTGAAGGCCCTAGCCACTGAGAAGGTGGCCGAGTTGAGGGAGATCGCCTCCGCAGTCGGCCTGCGCGTCGGGCTCGCCATCGGAGACAGAGGGAGCGAGACCGGGATGATTGAGGAGGCCGACATTCTCGTTTGCACCAGCGAGAAGCTGGATTCTCTCCTGCGGACCCGCTCCGAGCTGATGGACAGGGTCGGCATTGTCGTTAGCGACGAGTTTCATCTGTTGCATGACCCAAACCGTGGCCCGACTCTTGAGGTCCTTCTATCGCGCATCAGGCACAAGAAGCCCGAAGCCCAGATCATCGCTCTATCTGCCACCGTCGGAAACGCCACGGAGATGGCCGAGTGGCTTGACTCAGAGCTGATAGTATCCGACTGGCGTCCCGTCACTCTTCGCTACGGCACCTTGACAGGGCTGGATGCTAGGGTGCACCGAGTAGATGGAACTGGAGAAGAGTTGCCTCCCGAGTCGCGTGAGTTGGAGGGTAAGACCACGCGTCCGCTACAGGCAGTCCTGCAAGACACTGTCCGAAACGGAGGGCAACTCCTAGTCTTCGTGTCCTCTCGCGCCTCTGCTCAGAAGGAAGCACGTGAACTCTCCAAGCACATCCGGCGTATGCTAGTCGAGAACAGCCAGGACCTCGATGAGAGGGTAGTCGAAAGATGGGAGGGTATTGCTGAACGACTCGTCGGGAGCGGTGACTCATCTGCCACAGTGGGCTCACTGGCTTCTTCACTCAGGGGCGGTGTTGCCTTCCATCACGCGGGTCTGACCGGCAAACACCGCAGTATTGTCGAAGACTCGTTCAGGAAGGGGGATTTACTCTGCGTGGTCGCCACACCAACGCTTGCGCAGGGAGTCAACCTGCCCGCACGAACGGTGGTAGTCAGGGACTACAGGCGGTGGAGCACCGCGGCGGGCATGTCCATGCCCCTTCCCGTCCTCGAGATTCTGCAGATGATGGGTAGGGCGGGCCGGCCCAGATACGACGACGTCGGTGAGGCGTGGCTGCTTGCCAAGGGCCGCGACGAAGAGTCTCACCTAGTGGATCTATACTTGCATGGTGAGCCAGAGGAAGTGACCTCGAAACTCGCCAATCCGAATGCACTGAGGGCAGAAGAAGACCCTGCCCTGCTCACTCACGTTCTGTCAATGATTGCTACTGGAGGCACTGGTGACAGGGACGCCCTCGGGAAGTTCTTCTCCAAGACTTTTCTTGCAACCCAACTGGATCCTGAGGCTCTAGCCGTTAGGATAGATGACGTAGTCTGCTGGCTCGCAGCGAACGGGATGATTGACAGACTTGGAGAATCAGATGAAGTGAGGGCGAGGATTCTCAAGGAGCCACCTATCGAGCAGCCAGAGGATTGGGAGGACGAGTTTCCATCATGGGTCGGTTCGGCCTCCGAAGTGACCGGTTTGGATGTCGCGACCGAGCCAATCAGGAGATACGGTGAGAGCCCTCGACGCGGCCCGCCCATCTTTGGTTTCCGTAAGGCCAGCGTGCATGACTCGTACGAGGCTGACCCTCCTGAGTCGCCTTCGATGACTTACAGTGCCACACCTCTCGGCGATAGGGTCGCCCAGTTGTACCTCAATCCGATATCCGGGCGCATCATTAGAGATGGACTGGGCAGGGCCATGGCCACTCTCACAGGTGAGGATGATTACAGACAAGTCTCACCTCTTAGCCTCCTGCATCTGGTCTCATGCACCCCCGATTTCATGCCACTGTGGCCGAGAAAAGGAGACTATGACGCCATTCAAGCAGCTCTGCACGGTCATGAGAGAGAGTTCCTAGCCGAATCGGTTGACCTCGACGAAGAGCGTCGGATGAAGGGAGTTCTCGTTCTACAATCGTGGACTGAAGAGGCTCGTGTGGAGCGTGTAGAACGGGACTGGGGAGTACAGCCGGGAGACCTACGAGGGCGCGTCGAACTAGCCGAGTGGCTACTCTACGCCACCAGGAGGATTCTGGCTGAGGATGAGGAGCTTGTTTCGATGGACAGTAACGCCCATCGCATCCTTGTGGAGGCTGTGGACGAGGTTCATCGCAGAGTACGATACGGATGCAAGACAGACCTCCTCGGTCTAGTGGCCCTGCGTGGAGTTGGCAGGTCTAGAGCGAGGCAAATGGTTGACCTGTTGGGAGTCTCCAACGCCTCTGATGTGGCTGCTCTGACCGAGAGAGACATGCAAAAATTGTCCGATCTGCGTGGGTGGAGTCCCCAACTCGTAGACGGACTGGTCGCAACGGCTGGGCGCGCTGTCAGACGGGGTTCACAATAGAGACCCTTCTTCAACGGGAGGTCATCACGGCGCATGGACGAATCCGCTTCGACGCCATGGTTCCCTGGTTGGGGTATCAAATTCGCTGAGCCGTTGATTGAGGTCGGCGAGGTGGTTGCGCGGTTCAACGAGTGGAGACCCAATGAGAGGTGGTTACTTCTGGCCTACGACGTCGCTTGCAGCGAGGTGCGTTTGTGGACGGCTTGGTCAACCCTCAGGAGGCTAGAGGAGTCGGGTCGCATGGTGGCGAGGACCTGTGATGCCGAGTTCCTGAGGCTAATCTCAGGTACGCATCAACTCAGTTCCGCCTTCGCGCGTGCCGGGATTAGCAACGGTGACCAGTCAGCTTGGATAATCCATCTGCCGGAAACAGAGATTGGGGAGGAGTTCGGTCAGATGGAACTTCCACGCACTAGCTATCTGGACAACGAGATTGAAGCGATTAGGATGATGGAGCACCTTGGAGCAAGGCTGCTAGCCCGTAGACCTGTTCCAAACGAAGCCGGTTTACTGAGACTAGGTGTCATCGAGAGGGGGGACTCAATAGAGGCGATGAGACAGGAGGATTCCTTCATTCTCCACACCGCTCTCGCAGATATGTAGACGATTGACCCCTCTGGGGTCAAACTCATAGGCGAGATGCCCGAGGGTTCCTCGGGAAAATGGCGAAATTTCACGGCTTTAGACACTGCTTCACCTGCAAGGTGAACTGCACTTCGGGCAACTTCGTAGACTTTGAGAGCAATAGATACTGCACGGCTTGCTGGATTGAGGGTAACAACCCAGAGCATCCCGAACTTGAGCAAATCAGGCAGCAAGTCATCGACTCAGCCGAGGAGTGGAAGTGTGCCAAGTGGAGTCGTCAAGAAGGACCTCTGCCAGATGGCCCGAGACCGGCTCGCAAGTGAGGTGGTAGTTTGGGTTCTGGATTCATCACTGAAGATTTCGATGCTACTCAGTGGGGGAACATTGAGCCTTATGCCCACAACCTCTTGAAACGCGAACTGAACTGCTCGGGCTGTCTTGAAACTCTAATCAAAGACTGTTCGACTCTTGCTGAGCACATCTCGGAGGCCGGGACACTTCTGAGCATTGCAATGACTTGCGATACCGAGAGTGAAGTAAAACGCCAGGCCTACCTAGACTTCATTGAGAATGTTCAGCCGAAGCTGTCGGAGTTCGGCGACGCATTCAACCGCAGGCTTGCTGAGCACCCCGCAGTCGGCGAACTGCCTCCTCGATACGACCTGATGATTAAGTGCATCAGAACCGATATCGAGACCTTTCGGGAGGAGAACATCCCTCTGCAGATCGAAGAGGCGAAACTGGAGACGGAGCACAGTACCATAACCGGAGCCATGACCGTGGAGTTCGAGGGAGAGGAGAAGACATTTCCGCAGATGGCCCTCTACTTCGAGAGTACTGATCGCAGTATCAGGGAGGCTGCTTGGAGGACGGTAGTGGAGAGGATGAGTCAGGACACGGAGAGGTTGTCCGAGATTTACGACAAACTGATTCGAATCCGGCATCGGATAGCAGTAAACGCTGGATTCAAGGATTACCGGCCCTACATCTTCGAGGCCAAGCATCGTTACGACTACTCTATGGAAGACTGTCTTGAGTTTCACGACTCAATCGAGCGCGTCTGCGTACCAATGATGCACGAGATCCAAGAACGTAGGCGCGAGGCTCTCGGAGTTGCCACGTTACGACCATGGGACGTCAGTGAGAAGAGCGGTGGGGGGGTGGACATTCACGGAAGGTCTCCGCTGAGGCCCTTCGATGATGTCGAGGGTTTAATCACAGGCTGCTCTAATGTCTTCCACGGCATGTCGCCCGAACTGGGGGGAATGTTCGACATGCTGAGAGAGAAGGAGTCTCTCGACCTTGAGAGTAGGAAGGGCAAGGCACCAGGCGGCTACCAGGCCAACCTCGAGAAAACTCGAATACCGTTCATCTTCATGAACGCGGCTGGTACTCACGACAACCTGTCTACAATGTTGCACGAGGCTGGGCACGCGTTCCACTCGTGCTACAGCTCCGACTTGGAGCTCATAGGAGAGCGTAATCCTCCTCTCGAATTCGCGGAGGTAGCCTCGATGTCTATGGAGCTGATGAGTCAGCCTCAATGGAGTGTATTTTACAGTGACGAAGATGCTCGTAGAGCGAAGCTCGATGATCTCGAGAAAATCGTCTGCTTCTTGCCGTGGATGGCTACCATAGATGCCTTCCAGCACTGGGTCTACGCCAATCCAGAACATACTCACGAAGACCGATCTGAATACTGGTTGGAGTTGAGGAAACGGTTTGGTCCGAGGACCGATTGGAGTGGTTTTGAGGAACTGAAAGAGTCCTCCTGGCAGAGTCAACTTCATCTGTTCCAAGTGCCTTTCTACTACATCGAATATGGAATAGCGCAACTCGGGGCATTGCAAATGTGGCATCACCACCGCAAGGATGCTGCGGATGGCCTCGCCCGCTATGCAAGGGCAATGAGACTGGGCAATACCAAGCCGCTCCCTGAGCTGTTCGGAGCCGCGGGGCTTGACCTCGGTTTCAGTGAGGAGCATGTCGCATCACTGATTGGCGAATTGAACGAAGCGATGGCAGAGATTCGAGCGTGACCGGCAGTATATTGCCTCCTACGGCCTAGCGGTTTAGAGGTGAAAGGATGGATGGCGTCTCCGAGATAGGCTACTTCGGTCGTCTGAGGCAATTCAGTCGCAACGCCCGGCTGTACCTGCTTCACGTCATAGGGATGGACCTAATCCATGGGGCTTGGGAGGTCCTGTTCAACCTCTACTTGCTAGCCGTAGGGTTCGACGTAAGGTTCGTTGGAATCAGAATTGCCGTATTGGGGATTGCAGGTTCGCTTGCCGCGATACCGGCGGGTAGACTAGCCGATCGCATAGACCGCAAATGGGGATTCATCATCGGTGACGGAGGAGGTGCTATTTGCGCGCTGATACTAATCATGTCCACAGATGCGAAAATAATCCTAGCATTCTCGGCCGTCTCGGCCTGTTTCAGTGCGCTGCACCACGTTACTGAGTCACCGTTCATGGCGGAGAACTCCGAGCCAGATGAGAGGATCCACCTATTCAGTGTCGAGCAGGGGCTGGCCACTCTTGCAGCAATGATAGGAGCACTGATTGCGGGATTCCTACCTCAGTACCTCATTGACTCAGAGGGACTGACTCTCGTCGAGGCCTACAGGTGGGCAGTCCACATCGGGATAGCGTGGTGGTTCCTCTCCCTGATACCTGCAATCATGCTCAGGAGGCATGTCTCAGAAGAAGTGGCAAAAGCGAGAGAGGAGGTTGCGCAGGATGATCGCAGTGGTTGGTTTTCGACCCTCCTTAACCCGAAAACAGTGTACCGATTCGTAGCCATAGGGACTCTGCTATCACTCGGAGGAGGTTTCGTGCTCAGGCTCGCGAACGTGTTCTTCCACTACGACCTACACGCTCACGAGCACCAAATTGGGATGGTTTTCGCGGCTGGTTCGTTCTTCCTCGCCATAGGAGCGTTTGCTGTGCCTCTGGTGGTCGAGCGGTTGGGAGAGGTCGCTACCATCGTGTGGACAAGATTCGCAGCAATTCCCTTCATCCTCCTCATTGGCTTCGCTCCGGAGTTGGCCGCGCCTGAAACCGTGGTGTCCTTAGCTGGCCTCGCTTGGGTTCTGAGGACGACTCTGTTCAATATGTCAGGCCCGGCGTTCGAAGCATTCAGTATGGGTCAATTGCATCCAACAGAACGGGCGACTTACATTGGCATATCGCGCTTGTTTGGAAGTGCTATGGCCGCAGTAGGCGGATATCTGGGGGCGGTCCTGATGAGCGGGGGCGACTTCCGCACCCCATTCATCGTGATGGCGGTGCTGTACGCGATATCCACTGCCCTGTTCATGCAGTGGTTCAGAGGTACCCCTGGTCTTTCGGACCCGAGAAACCTACGGGAATCAGTCTCGTAGGCCCTCGGATGTCACGGTAAAGACCGCTTCGCCCTCAGGCAGGTTAGGACTGTCGACGAGGCGGGCTATGCGTCTGCCCCCCTTCGACTTCCTGAGGTACAAGCGGAATGTGCTGGCGTGTGCTACGATGTGCCCTCCAATGGCTCTCGTCGGATCTCCCCACATGGCATCGGGCTTCGACATGACCTGGTTGGTCACCAGAACTAGAGCATTCTGGACGTCTGCAACTTGCTTGAGCTCCTTCATGTGACGATTGAGCTTCTGCTGCCTAGGGGCCAGCATGCCGCGCCCGATGTATTCTGCGCGGAAATGACTGGTCAACGAGTCGACGATAATTAACTTGACATCGATGTTCTTTGACATCCTCTTAATTTCGTCCACTAGGAGTATCTGGTGGGCGGAGTTGTAAGCTCGGGCGACGTGAATCCTGTCAAGGGCGTCCTGTGGATCTATGCCGACAGCTTCGGCCATCTGCGTTATCCGCTCGGGCCTGAAAGTGTCCTCAGTATCGATGTAGAAGACCTCGCCGTCGAATCCTCCCTGGTCCAAGGGCAGAATAGTATTGACCGCGAGCTGATGTCCGATCTGGGTCTTGCCACTACCAAATTCGCCGTAAACCTCGACGATAGCCTGAGTCTCAAAGCCGCCACCGAGCAATTCGTCCAATGACGAGGTTCCCGATGTGAGCTTCTGCACCTGTCGGCGGCGGTCTAGGAGTGCCGTGCCACTGACGAAGCCACCTATGTTGGCCATCTTCTTCGCGCCAGCGATGATTTTGGCCGCAACGGCCTCGCCCAGTTCGGCCTGTTCAGATAGCTCATTTGGACTCATCACCGCTATGGAAAGTAATTCTTCGAAGCCCGCTTCGCGTAGTTTCTCCGCTGTCGCAGGGCCGACGCCTGGGAGATCCTCTACAGTGCTCTCGGGCTCGTCCACGTCAATCACTATTTTCTCTTCCTCAACCTTCTCACTTGCTGTCTTCTTGGTCACATCTCTCACCTTATTACAGCCTCTATCGGGCTTCGATAGTATTTGAACAAACGATTGACCCTTGCCGGCGGTTGAAAGTGCTTCACCCCATAGTTTGCTCTCAGTACAACGATTTTCACTTTCAGTTATGTTTCGCCTGTGGTAGCGGGTGGTAGATTTGAACTACCGGTCTCCGGGTTATGAGCCCGACGAGATAACCTGGCTACTCCAACCCGCTATATCCTTGGGTCTACGGTTGGTTATATGAACAGCACCTTAGACGGAAG
>Ga0315328_10000958_pt1 | contig 13117 bp, 11 predicted proteins | sample M120032315metaG_FD_203462 | JGI IMG/M metagenome (GOLD analysis project Ga0315328, IMG submission 203462) | Ammonia-oxidizing marine archaeal communities from Monterey Bay, California, United States - M1 200m 32315 | ecosystem: Environmental > Aquatic > Marine > Intertidal zone | place: USA... | reverse complement strand
AATATGGGTCCTGAAAAATGAATTGAATCTTAGTTCGGGCTTGCCTAAGCGCTTCTTTTTGTATCTCCAATAAATTAATATTTTCAAGAGTAACTTTTCCTGTATATGCGTTTACGAGCCTGGCTGTAGCCAAAGCTGCCGTTGTTTTTCCAGATCCACTTTCGCCAACTATTGCTAAGGTTTCTCCTCGGTTAATTTCAAAAGATATATTATCTACTGCATAAAGGTATGTTTTTTTCCCAAAAATAGAACGATTTTTTAAAGGAAACCGTACACCTAAATTTTCAACTTTTAGCAATTGATCAGGCATTAGAGACCCTCCGCATGCCAACAGGCGACACGCTGTGAGTTTAAATTATCAGTTTCAGGGGGTCTTTCATTTTTACATTTTTTACTCACGTTATAGCATCGTGATGCAAACAAACATTTATCTTTTCCAAAATCCCTTAAGCTGGGTACAATACCTGGCACTTCTTGGAGAGTTTGCCGCTCACTCGTAAGTATGTCATGGATATGTGGCACACAGGAAATTAACCCCTTTGTATAAGGATGGCAGGCATTATCTATAACTTGTTGAACCGGTCCTTCCTCTGCTTTTCTGCCAGCATACATAACTATCATGCGTTCAGCCATTTCAGCTACGGCTCCCATATCGTGGGTAATCAATATTATAGCAGTGCCAGTCTTTTTTCTAAGGTCGTTTAATAGATCAAAGATTTGAGCTTGAACTGTCACATCTAGTGCTGTGGTAGGTTCGTCCGCAATTAAAATTTTAGGTTCACAAGCCAAGGCTATTGCTATCATTACTCGTTGACGCTGTCCTCCAGACATTTGAAATGGGTAATCTGAAATTCTCGACTGGGGGTTGGGAATTCGTACTGCATCTAACAGTTCAATAGCTTTAACCCATGCCGCTTTGTGCGAAAGCCCTTGATGCGCTCTTAAAACTTCTGCGATTTGTTCTCCAATTGTATAAATTGGATTGAGTGATGTCATTGGTTCCTGAAAAATCATTGATATTTCATTACCGCGAATACTTCTCATTCGTTTATCACTTGCCATACTAAGATCTTCACCAGAAAGATTTATTGATCCTGATGCAATTTTGCCCACACCTTCCGGTAATAACCCCATAATTCCAAGAGCGGTCATTGACTTACCACATCCGCTCTCGCCGACAAAACTTATGGCCTCACCAGGAAACAAATCGAAAGAAAAATCATCAATTACTGGTGCAACTCCATCTCGGGTTGTCAATTCTATTCTAAGATTTCGCACGCTTAAAAGAGGATCTATCATCTTTGTCTCAATTTTGGGTTTAGAGCGTCGTTTAATCCATCACCTACTAATGAAATACATAAAACTGTTATAAAAATAGCTGCACCAGGAATGGTTACTGTATATCCAGCATCAAGAAGGTAAGATCTATTTGAACCAATCACTTGACCCCAACTAACGACATTTGGGTCAGTAAGACCCAAAAAACTGAGGCCAGCCTCAAATAGAATTGCTGAACCAACCATTAGTGCTGCTTGTACTATGATTGGCGGTAAAGCATTTGGTAAGATTATTCCAAACATTAAGATGAAATTATTCGCCCCTGATGCGCGTGATGCAGTGACATATTCCAATTCCCTAATTCTAAGGAATTCAGTTCGAGTTATGCGGGCAACGGCAGTCCAGCTCACAGCCCCAATAGAAATTGTTATCATTGTAAGTGATGCACCAAATAGGGCTACTATAACCATTGCAAACAGTAAAGTTGGGAGTACTTGAAAGAATTCAGTTATGCGCATTAAGACTTCTTCAACCCAGCCTCGGTAAAATCCCGCCATAGCACCGATAGTTACACCAATAAATACTGTCATAAATGCTGCGGATAAACCTATAATGATTGATACTCTTGATCCGTGTATAATCATTGCTACGAGATCTCGACCCAGATAATCGGTTCCAAAAAGAAAACCTTCTTCCCCAGGTGGCGAAAAAGGCATCCAAACCATATCAAATGGATCAACAGGATAAAGTGCTGGCCCAAAGATAGCCATGAGCACAATAAAGCCTAAAACAATTAATGCTATCACCGCTGCATAATTCTTAAAGAACATCTCAGATGCTTCAGCAAAAGGGTGCCGTGCCTTGATTATATCTTCATCAATGATGCTCATCCGCTAGTCCTTACACGTGGATCAACTAGTCTAAGTGTCAAATCAGTTAATAAATTACCAACAATAACAACTAAGGCTGAAAAAAATAAAATTCCTAATATGGTTGGTGTGTCTCGAGCAATTATTGAGTCAAAGGCTAGCGTGCCCAGGCCTGGCCATGAAAATACAGATTCAACTAATACTGCGCCTGAAACAACAGCAGAAAACTGCAAACCTGCTAAAGTTATGACTGGAGATAATGAATTCTTTAATGCATGTTTGTAGACAATTTCACGGTCCGTAAGGCCTTTAGATTTGGCTGTACGAATGTAATCGCTCCCCAGTACTTCCATCATAGTTGCTCTAGAAAGTCTGGAATAAAGAGCTAAGAATATGGAGGCCAGGGAGATTACTGGTAGTACCATATGCCTAACGATATCAATGGATTCCTCCCAAAGGTTTCCTTCGATTGTTACGTCCCTCATTCCAGCTACAGGAAACCATTGGATGTGTAAGGAAAATCCAATAAGCAAAAGAAGCCCAGACCAGAAAACTGGTGCTGAATATCCAAAAAGTGCAAAGAATGAGACGAAATGACTAGACATCCCGTTTGGGCGCCTGGCTGAAAATACACCAAGAAAAACTCCAACTACCAAGGCTAGAAACTGTGCGCTTAATACCAACAATAGTGTTGCAGGTAGCTTTTCAAATATCAATTTTGTGACAGGTTGAGTATAAAAAAATGAGTAGCCTAAATCAAATCTCAACACTTTTCCAATATAAGAACCTAATTGAACTATAAATGGTTTGTCTAAGCCATAATTTGCTCTAATTTCATTTAATACTTCTTCGTCTGCACCACCCATTGATTGGCTAATTGAGTCGGCTACGTCACCTGGAGCTAGATGCATCATCCCAAAGTTTAGAACTACCACTGCCAATAATAGCAGGCATGCATACATAATTCTAGTGGCTAATGTGTAGAGAAGGGCCAATTAGGTATTCCCAATGAGAGTCTGTTAATTTCATACGAGGGGATCTTGTTCCCCTCGTATTAGTAGTTTTATTTTAGGTATGTCATATCAATAGGAGAGCTTGTTCCCCAGATACCTAATGGTGGATTGCCAACCTTATTATTATAAATAGTGTGATAAGGCAGTGTATTTGTGAAGTAAATTGGAACATCACCCGCAACTATTTCTTGAAACTCTGCGTAAAGAGCTTTTCGTTTTGCTGGGTCTTTTTCTTTACTTGCCATATCCAAGATACCATCAACTTTGGAATTAGAATACCCTTGCGTGTTGGACCACACGCCTTTGGCAATATTACTTGTTAGGTAAGTTCTGTGAACTCCAATAACTGGGTCGCCCCAATTAAATACAGTATCCCAACTCATTTGGAAATCCATAGTACCCATCTTTTTTGCCCAAGTTGGGAAATCAGCTGAAGCACGTACATTTACAGCTATTCCAACTTTTTTGAGTGCAGCACGAACGTATTCTACTTGTGGTTTTACGCCTGGCCATCCAAAATCAATCGAAAGATTAAACCTTGTGCCGTCGGAGTCTTTAGGAAACCCTGCTTCATCAAGTAGAGCATTTGCCTTATCAAGATCTAATGGATAAGTTTCAACATTTGGGTTGTAGAATGGACTATCGGGATGAATTCCAGTATTTGCTTCTACGGCTGTTCCAAACATAATCGCCTTAAGAATAAAGTTCTTATCTATTGCATGAGCAATTGCTTGCCTAACTTTCACATGAGATGTAGGACCTTCTTTAGTATTAAACGCTAACCAATCTAGTGGTCCAATTGCACCATAACCTTCAGATGTGGCAGTTAAATGATCAGCCTTTTTTAATCGATTAATATTACGAGGTTGACTTTCAAAGCCTGACAAATGAATTTCACCATTTTCAAGTCCAATAACGCGTGCCTGTGGATCTTTAATTATTCGCATAACGATCTTATCAAGGTATGGTCGTCCTTCAATAAAAAATTCATCAAATCGTTCAAGAATGATGTGTTCACCCTGTTTGAACTCGACCAGTTTGAAAGGTCCTGAACCAACAAGATCTACGTTATTTCTTGGATGGTTCTTTGGATCCTGACCGTCACCGTAAATATGTTTTGGAATTATCGACATCAGCTGACCTGACATTGCAAGCATAAGTGCTGGATGTGGTTGGCTAAGATTCAGGACTGCAGTATGAGCATCTGGTGTGCTTACGGATTCAACAGGTGCAAACATTGATTTGAATGGATGGTGAGCCTTAATTACGTCTACAGAAAATGCTATATCTTCTGAGGTTATTGGAACGCCATCATGAAATTTTGCATTTTCAACCAAATGAAGAGTAACAGTCAAGCCATCGTCTGATACATTCCAGCTTTTTGCTAAATATGGTTGTGGCGTCCAATCTTCGTCATAGCGAAGAGGCGATGCAAATAGTTGAGCACCTGGAAATCCAGTCACGATGCCTGATTGCACTGCTGGGTTTAATACGCGCGGTGTATTACCCACAGCAGCAATGAGTGTTCCACCCCTCTTTGGAGTATCGTCAGCAATTGCGGTAGACGCTAAAACTGCTAGTGCCGCTGTTGCAGCAAGTACATGTTTAATTAAAAATTTCATTGAAAATCCTTCCCCTTTAGAATTCATGAATTATTATATTCATATATGATTATATTGTAGTTTGAGACTATCCAACCATTTTTTGAATGCAAGGGATTTTTAAAAGTAACCACTTAAAAATCGAGGTTATTTAATCATTCTGACTTTTCACCCGCTTAGTCACGGCGCAAATAACATCAGAAAACCCAGATACTGGAGTTTAAGCCTAACTAATAGTTTCGTTTGCTAATATTATTGTCTTTAAATTGTACCTGATGGGTGAAAAAATATTGAAAAGGCCCAACAAAACTGCTTAGATTTGAATATGTTAAAATATTATAGATAATTGTTATTACAATAATTAGGTGCTTAATGACGAAAATTTACTCAGCCAAAAAAATTATTACTATGAACCCTGCTAGACCTTTTGTGACCCATATTGCTGTAAAAGATGGAAAAATTTTAGGTACTGGTGAATTAGACGAATTAAGTAGATGGGGTGAGTATGAATTAGATAACTCTTTTGAAGGCAAAGTAATAATGCCTGGATTCGTAGAGGGGCATGCGCATACGATGGAAGGAACACTTTGGCGCTATGTTTATTGTGGTTTTTTTGACAGAACCGATCCTGATGGAAAAATAAGGGAGGGCGTTAAAACAATTGAGACAGTAGTAGAAAGACTTGTAGAGGCTGATAAAAAGTTAAAAGATCCGAATATGCCACTGTCTGGTTGGCAGCTAGATCCAATTTATATGAATAACAAACGTGTTTCACGAAGGGATTTAGATAAAGTTTCTACAACTCGTCCAATAGGTATTATGCATGCTTCAGGACATATCATGAATGTAAATTCAAAAGCCTTAGAGCTTGGTGGATTAATGAAAGCTGGAATTAATCATCCAGGAATTCCCCTCGATAAGGATGGCTACCCAACAGGAGAGCTTTATGGACCCGATGCAATGACACCTATTGGTGTCCATGTTGGTTTCAACCGCTCAATGACTGATAGCGACGAGGATGGCCTGATTGCCTTTGGTAAACTTTGCGTTCGAACAGGAGTGACAACGGTCACAGATTTAGCAGCCCGGCTAACTGAAGAAGGTGTTGAGGCAATGCTTCGAATTACTAGTGAGAAGAATTATCCTGCAAGGATTGTTCCTTTGAAAGTATTTCTGGCTGCGACCCCTAAAGAGACTATCGAATTTGCAAAATCTTTAAAGAAAAAGAGTACTGATAGGTTACGCCTTGGCCGAATTAAAGCAGTAGCAGATGGTTCAATACAAGGGTTTTCTGCGCGTATGCGGTGGCCAGGTTATCATAATGGTGCACCAAATGGTCTTTGGTATACTGCTCCTGATCAATTATCTGAATTGTATGAATTAGCATTAGTGGCTGGTATTCAGGTGCACACGCACACAAATGGTGATGAAGCAACGGAAATGGCTCTTGATATGCTAGAGGGCGCATTAAAAAAATACTCAAGTCCTGATCACCGGTTTACCCTGCAGCACTGTCAGCTGGCGGACGCTGCTCAATTTAGGCGAATGAAGAAGCTTGAAATGTGCGTTAATCTTTTTGCAAATCATCATTACTACTGGGGAGATGAGCACTATAAACTCACAGTTGGGCCTGATCGAGCTTTAAGAATGAATGCTTGTAAAACCGCATTAAGCACAGGAGTGCCAATGGCAATCCATTCTGATGCTCCAGTAACGCCACTTGGACCCTTGTTTACCGCGTGGTGTGCAGTTAACCGTCTTACTGCCTCTGGACGAACTCAAGGTAAGCAGGAGAAAATCACAATTGAAGATGCAATGTATGCAATTACTTTGGGTGCCGCTTATACATTACATATGGATGACGAAGTTGGTTCTTTGGAAACAGGTAAAAGTGCAGATTTTGCAATATTGGAAGAGGATCCATACCTTTCTGACGCTAATGAATTAAAGAATGTAAAAGTTTGGGGAACGATGCAGGGTGGTCGTATTTTCGATGCAAAAAATTTGTGAATGTTGCCAATTCAATCCCAGTTACAATAGTCTCAGGTTATCTTGGCGCTGGTAAAACTACTTTGGTAAATAATGCATTACGTAAAGCTAATGGCTTAAAATTAGCGATATTGGTTAATGAATTTGGTAATCTTGCAATCGATGAGGATTTAATAATTTCTCAAGATGAGAACATGATTTCGTTAGCTGGTGGATGCATCTGTTGCTCATATGGAAATGACATGCTTTTATCACTAAAAGAGCTGGCAAGTTTGGATACAAAACCGGATCATATTATATTGGAAGCCAGTGGTGTTGCAATTCCAAGTTCTATTGAGCAATCAATCTCTTTGATCGGAGATTGTTATACTGAGAGTATCGTATCAATTATAGATTCCGAGCAAATACAAGACCAGTTATCTAACAAATATGTGTCAGATACGATTTTAGCACAGATAGAAAGTGCGGATTTAATTTTTGCAAACAAGATCGATTTGATATTAGATGAACAATCTTTTTTGAGTTGGGTAAAAAATCATTATTTGTTAAACAAAGCTATTAGGGTGTCCCATTCTGAAGTTGAGTTAGATGTTCTTTTGGGTGTGAATCGACAACCTCGACCCATAAGAGATACCACTAAAGAAATCAAAATAAACCATACGAACGTATTTTGGTCTGAGGTATTTATTCCTAATGATTTTGTGAACCCAATAGAGTTATCTAAAAGTTTAACTAAGCAAGCTATACACTTGGTTCGAGCTAAAGGTCATTTAAGGGGAGTTGATGGAAAAATGTATTTATTGCAGACAGTTGGCCATCGTTATTATGTTGAACCTGCTGATAATGAAAAAAAACCAGGTTTGGTTTTGATTGGTACAGGAGAGTTTAAAAATTTAGATGTGTTAAGAGAGAATTTGAAGAAATACGGTGATTTTGATTATTAGGTGTAAAAATGGATTTGTTGTAAATGAGTAAAACTAGAGTTTTTGGATTGAAGAATTGTGATAAGTGTCGCTTTGCTCTAAGAAAATTGATAAATATTGGGCTTGATGCCGAATTAATTGATGTGAGAAAAACACCCCTTACCATTGAAGCAATAGAGGAGATGCATGCGCTTTTTGGTGATGAGGTTTTGAATAGGCGATCTAAAACATATACAGGATTAAGCTTTTCTGAAAAAAAATTGCCTAAAATCGCTTTGTTACAAAAATATCCAGCCTTGATGAAAAGGCCTGTGATATTATCAATTTTACACAATAGTATCGGTTGGAGCGACGATATTTTTAAAGAATGGAAAACTCTCTTTTAAAAAAGTGCTTAATCAGTACCTCTATAAGGCTCGACGTATTGTAGAGCCATATCCCAAGGAAAGAAAATCCATGTGTCTTGGCTAACTTCTGTGATATAAGTATCTGCTTGAGGTCTTCCCATGGGTTTAGAATATATCGTTGCATAATGTGCTTTTGGCATCTTTTTTCGTACAACTTCAATTGTTTTGCCACTATCCACCAAATCATCTATTATTAATATTCCTGTTCCGTCACCGACTAATTGTTCATCTGGAAACTTTAATACTTTTGCTTCAGTTCTGGAGTGTCTATCGTAAGATTTTATTGATATCGTATCCACAGTTCTGATGTCTAATTCCCTGGCTACAATCATTGCTGGGGCCATTCCACCTCTGGTTATGGCCACTACGGCCTTCCAAGCGCCATTATCTGGTCCTTGCCCATCTAAACGCCATGCTAATGCCCGCGAATCTCGGTGTAATTGATCCCAACTAACGTGAAACCCTTTTTCATGAGGTAATCTATCTTTTGACATTATTCGCGCCCTTTTTTTGCGTCGATGTCTGGGGCATCAACAGCTTTCATTCCAACTACATGATACCCAGCGTCTACATGCAAATTCTCACCTGTTACCCCTGAACTTAGATCACTCAAAAGATAAACAGCGGTTTTACCTACTTCATCTTGAGTAACGTTCCTTCTTAATGGTGAGTTTAATTCATTCCATTTTAAAATGTATCTAAAATCTCCTATACCAGAAGCTGCAAGAGTTTTTATCGGCCCTGCTGATATAGCATTTACCCTAATACCGTCCTTACCCAAATCTTCTGCTAAATATTTTACAGACGCTTCCAAGGCGGCCTTTGCCACACCCATGACATTGTAGTGAGGCATTACTTGCTCGGCACCGTAGTATGTTAAAGTTAATATTGAACCACCATTATTCATTAGCTTTTCAGCTCTTTGAGTAATAGCAGTGAATGTGTAAACAGAAATATCCATAGTCATTTGAAAATTTTCAGGGCTCGTATCAACGTACCTTCCCCTTAATTCTTCTTTATCAGAGAACCCGATTGCATGAACCACAAAATCTAAATGGCCCCATTCAATTTCAATTGCAGAAAAGACATTATCTAATGATTTTGCATTCCCGGCATCACAGTCATAAATTTTTGTTACATTTAGAGAATGCGCTAATGGCTCCACCCTTTTCTTAAATGCTTCACCCATATAAGTAAAAGCGAGCTCAGCTCCAGCATCGTGGCAGGCCTTTGCAATTCCCCAGGCGATTGATTTATTGTTAGCTAACCCCATGATCAACCCGCGCTTGCCTTTTAATAAATCTGACATATGTGTTTCCTATAGATAAATCGTTAGTTAGTAGCGTTATTTAACGAACGATATTATAGTGTGTTTAACGTTTCGCCAAGAGCTGTATTAAATTATAATAAAAAAGAGAAAAAAATGAGTGATATTTTCAAGGGATCTGACCCGATTGCGATTTCAAAACGATGGTTGAAAGAAGCAGAGAAAACTGAGTTGACTGATGCTAATGCGATGGCTGTAGCATCAGTCGATGAACAGGGTATGCCGAATGTGCGTATGGTATTGTTGAAAGAAATTGATGAGACTGGGTTTATATTCTATACAAATTATCATTCCGTTAAAGCGACTGAGATAATTAATTCGGGGAAAGTTGCTTTTGTTATCCACTGGAAATCGCTAAGACGTCAAATTCGTGTTAGGGGTGTAGTAGAAAAAACTTCTAATGACCAAGCTGATAAGTATTTTGAAACACGTTCTTTGAATAGTAGGTATGGGGCAATAGCATCTGATCAATCCAAGCCATTAAGTAGTAGAGATGAGCTGACAAAGCGTTTTTACGCTGCTGTAAAAGAAGCTGGTAGTAATCCTATGCGTCCAAAACATTGGGGAGGTTTTAAAATTAACCCAACTGAAATTGAACTGTGGGCGGATGGTGAAGATAGGTTACACAATCGTTTTAGATACACTATTGAGCCTACTAAACATGAATGGAGCAGTCAAAGATTATTCCCATAAAATTTTAAAATTAATTTAATTTATAAAGTTGATAAAATTGAAAATATAAGTAATGCAAATCTTTACTTCAGTACTAAAAACTTGGCTATTTGTTATTTTTTTTGTATCGATATCTTGTCCTTTACTCGCATCGATGTGTCAGAATAATATCATTAGTGTAAAAGGTAATCATGGGATAGTGGATTTCCAAGTTGAAATTGCTGAAACTCCTTTTGACAGAAAACATGGTCTAATGGGTCGAAAGAAATTGGGCATGCAATCTGGTATGCTTTTTCTTTATAAAAAACCTCATAAAGTATCTTTTTGGATGAAGAACACTATAATTCCATTAGATATTATATTCTTAGCTAATTCTGGCCAAATAACACATATTGAACATAATGCCCAACCATTCACCTTGAAAAGTATTTCAGGAGGAATAGATACGATTGCGGTTTTAGAAATCAATGGTCAAAGTGCGATTCGGAAAGGTATAAAAATTGGAGATGTAGTGCGGCACCCATTTTTTTCGCGGTTTGATAATAAATGGCCCTGTAAAGTTAAAGATTAGGGCTTTTAATTTTTACTTCAAAAGGCTAAACGATTTTTGATGTTCGGGGCGTGGCGCAGCCTGGTAGCGCGGCGGTTTTGGGTACCGTAGGTCGTAGGTTCGAATCCTATCGCCCCGACCATCTATAATATGGCATTTTTACAATGTCGTGGTGGCATCCTATTTTTTATGTATGAATAATTTACTTGATAGGTATTTTGTTCTTGGTTTTCCGCAAATGTTTATTTTATATGGCAAAACTTTTGTTTTTAATCTTTGCTGGTACTATTTGATTTGCCTCAAATTTAGATTCGTTTTTACGTCAACAAAATTATTTAAAAAAAAATGTAAAATTACCGTTGACCATTGCCCTATTTTTACGTCAACTAGTGTTCAAGACAGGAGCTGATACTATATGTAGTGTGGCGAAGTCATAAAATATCGCATAAATGCGGAAAAATAATACATATTACCGTAAAAATACGGTTACCAAAAAGAGATAAGAGGCAAAAATGAAGGTTGAGCACCGTTTTACAGATTCAAACAAAGACGCATACGCTGGAATGAACTTCTCCAGAACTTCATCGGAAATTAGAAATCCAGACGGAACTGTAGTTTTTTCCCAACATGATATCGAAATCCCAAGTAGTTGGTCGCAAGTCGCTGCTGATGTTATTGCGCAGAAATATTTTCGAAAAGCGGGCGTTCCAGCTCGATTAAAAAAAGTAAAAGAAAAAGGTATACCTAGTTTTTTATGGAGATCTGAGCCAGACGTTGAAGCTTTAGAAAAACTTCCAGAAGCAAAAAGATACGGCGGTGAAACTTCTTCAAAACAAGTTTTTGATAGGTTGGCTGGTGCGTGGGCATATTGGGGTTGGAAGGGCAAGTATTTCACATCTAAAGACGATGCAATGGTATACTATAATGAAATGAGGTTCATGCTAGCAAAACAGATGGCCGCTCCAAACTCGCCACAATGGTTTAATACAGGATTACATTGGGCTTATGGAATCGATGGGCCAAGTCAAGGGCACTTTTATGTTGACTTTGAGACTAAAGAATTGGTTCGCTCAAAGTCCTCCTATGAACATCCTCAGCCTCACGCTTGCTTTATACAATCTGTTACAGATGATTTGGTAAATGAAGGTGGCATAATGGACTTGTGGAACCGAGAGGCACGACTTTTTAAGTATGGTTCAGGCACTGGTACGAATTTTTCGTCACTTCGTGGTTCGGGAGAAAACTTAAGTGGCGGCGGTAAGTCATCTGGTCTGATGAGTTTTTTGAAAATAGGTGATAGAGCAGCTGGTGCAATCAAATCTGGCGGGACTACTAGAAGAGCTGCCAAGATGGTCATATGTGATATGGACCATCCAGATGTTGAAGAGTTCATTAATTGGAAAGTTAAAGAAGAGCAAAAAGTAGCTTCTTTGGTAGCAGGCTCTAAGCTTCATAAACAAAAATTAAACGAAATATTTGAATCTATACGCAGTTGGGATGGGTCAGAAGATTCGGCGTGTGATCCAAAGAAAAATACGCAACTCAAGGTGGCTATAAGATCTGCTAAGAAAGTTATGATTCCCGAAACATACGTAGGTAGAGTGCTTCAATATGCCAAACAAGGCTATTCTAGTATTGAATTTCCAGCTTATGACACAGATTGGGACTCTGAGGCTTATGTTACTGTTGCAGGGCAAAACTCTAATAACTCTGTCCGAGTAACGGATAGTTTTTTGCGGGCAGTTAAAGACGATTCTGATTGGGAATTGTTGAGGAGAAAAGATGGTGAAATATCGAAAGTCGTAAAGGCTAAAGACCTCTGGGATCAAGTTGGACATGCAGCTTGGGCTTGTGCTGATCCAGGTATTCAATTTCATGACACAGTAAATAGTTGGCATACTTGTCCAGAAGATGGAGAAATAAGAGGCTCGAACCCTTGTTCAGAGTATATGTTTTTGGATGACACAGCATGTAATTTAGCTTCTATGAACCTGCTAACCTTTCTCAAAGATGGAAAATTTCAGTCTGAGGATTACGTACACGCAACAAGGCTGTGGACAATAACTTTAGAAATATCTGTTTTAATGGCTCAATTCCCTTCTGAACAAATAGCCAAGCTGTCTTATGAGTTTAGAACTCTAGGCTTAGGATATGCAAACATCGGTGGATTATTAATGAACATGGGGCTTAGTTACGACTCGGATGGTGGACGCGCACTTTGCGGTTCATTAACAGCATTAATGACTGGTATTTCTTATAAAACCTCAGCTGAAATGGCAAAAGAACTTGGACCATTTAATGGTTATAAACGCAACTCAAAGCATATGCTAAGAGTGATTGATAATCATAGAAAGGCTTCTAAAAGCCAAAAGGATGGATATAAAGGACTAGCGGTTACGCCAATTCCTTTAGACGATGATAATTGCCCAGATCAAGAATTAGTACAATTGGCAAGAGAAGCTTGGGATGATGCGTATAGTTTAGGAAA
>Ga0315328_10000943_pt1 | contig 13208 bp, 14 predicted proteins | sample M120032315metaG_FD_203462 | JGI IMG/M metagenome (GOLD analysis project Ga0315328, IMG submission 203462) | Ammonia-oxidizing marine archaeal communities from Monterey Bay, California, United States - M1 200m 32315 | ecosystem: Environmental > Aquatic > Marine > Intertidal zone | place: USA... | reverse complement strand
ATGAAATGCGTATTACATCTTGTGAATATGCTGGTATAACATCTAATGTGTCTCCTTTAACTCTAAAATTTCCAGGTATTAGTTCTACATCATTTCTTTCATATCTTGCATTGATTAATTTTTTAATAATTTCTGTTCGTGATGTACCTTCGTTTTTATTCAATGTAATTGCCATGTCTTCCCATTCTTTTGGCGAACCAAGTGAATAGATGCATGATACTGTTGACACGATGATTGTAGGTTCTCCTGAAAGAAGCATTGCAGTAGCTTCAAGTCTTAATTTTTCAATTTTCTCATTTATCTGTGTATCTTTTTCTATGTATGTGTCTGTTTGTGGGAGATAACTTTCTGGTTGGTAATAATCGTAATAACTAACAAAATACCCAACATTGTTCTTGGGGAAAAACTGTTTCAACTCTGAATAAAGTTGTGCTGCTAATGTTTTGTTATGTGATATGATTAGTGCATTTTTCCCAGTATTTGCTATCACATTTGCAACTGTGAATGTCTTGCCACTTCCTGTAACTCCCAATAATGTTTGGTTCATTTCAGTTTTGGAGCCTTTTACAAGCTCATCAATTGCTTGTGGTTGATCTCCTGTGGGTAGAAATTCTGAATTTATCTCAAATTTTTGCATTAGTTACTGTTGTTTTGAAGAAAAAATATAGCTAACGATGTAATTCTAGCAAACTGCTTCTCTAACTGTTTGTCCTGGGAAGTTTTTATCAAACCATTCCTCGTATTTTGGCTCATTATCATATCGATCTAGATAGTGCTGTAAGTCTTTTTCAGGATCTGGAAATCCAGATATTTTTGTCTCTTTGTCTCCTGCTGGTGGCACCAATACTTCTCTAACTGTTTGTCCTGGGAAGTTTTTATCAAACCATTCCTTGTATTTTGGTTCATTTTGGTATCTATCTTGATAATATTTCAAATCATTTCCTGGCGCTGGAAATCCAGATACTTTGGTCGCTGAAACTAATTCTACGCTGTTATTGCATGTGATTCTTTCTTCAATTTCTGTATCTGACGAAAATAATTCGGAACTACTTCCAATGTAAGCTGCTCCACCACCAATAATTATTACTGCAATAACTCCTATGATAATACCTATAATTTTTCCATTACTTGATTTCTTTGTACTGCTGCGGTCTGTTTCAACATGCTCAATAAATTTTTCTTCTATTGTTGCTTCTCTGGATACAAATTCTTCTTTTTTTTGTGGTGTACTTGTAGTTTTTGCTCCACAATTAGTACAGAATTCATTATTACTTAGAATTTCGGTTCCACATTTGCTACAAGAATTTGATATATTTTGTTGTAAATCTTCAGTTACGCTAGGTTGTGATACTTGTCTATTTACACTTGGTTTTATGTATGGATTTCCAGAGGTTGTTTTCACTTCTGTAATCTTAAATGATGAATATGTCCCTTTTCTAATTCTTGGAACTTTAGTTTCTTTCATCTTACTTGTCATTTGTCTATGTCTTGGAGTCAAATACTGCTCAACTAATGCATCTACATATTTTCTATCTTGCATTGAAATCATGCTTCTTTTCTGAAAAGACTCAATAATCTGCTTTAATCTATCAGGATTCCCTTTTCCTGTCTCTAGTAGTCTTAATGCATCGTCGATAGTTGAATCTGACATGTACTAATGCTGTATTGAAATGTTATAAAAATTGGTACTAACTTACCATTCTTCATTTGTATCCAAGACTGGCTTTCCTCCATCCATTGTGAATCCCATGACTTCTAGTGTTTCTAAGGCCGTCTTTGAGTTCCTCTTTAAAATATTCTCTGCAAGTTCAATTCTCTCTTGTGCGGACATGTTTTGCCCAATTTTGTACTTGCCGTTCATTTCTTTTGGAATAATCTTGATTACTGCTACTGCCTCAAGAACTTCCATATTCTCGTTCATTGGTTCATACTTCCCTTCTGGCTGGTATTTTCTCATCAATGCATTTAATGCAAGAACCTTCTCTTTTACATCACTAATTATTCTTGCCTCTCCTTTTATTACTACGCTGATGTATAATGTGTCTGCCACTGATGCATCATTAGGATCAAAAAAATACGATGGTAAAAATTCTAAATTTCTGTCAACTTCAAATCCTACCTTCAAATTTCGTTTAATATTGTCCAATTTTTCTCCTTTTGTATGAGAATGCATGTATATTGAATCATTGATGAAAACAAAATTCATGGGAATTATCTGAGGATATCCATTTTCATCTATACTAGAAATTCGTCCTGTATGTTCTTCATTTAGAAACTCTATAATTTTATTTCTAGATTTTATAACTAATTTCCCTAATAGTTGCATATGCTTAGAAATTTTTTGTCGCTAAAATCATTTTTCTTGATCTTTAAAATATGGGATCACTTTACTAGCAAATTTATCAATAGAGCCAAAGTAATTTGAACCCCAGAATCTTATTACGAAATGATTTACGCCTGACTTTACAAATTTCTCAAACACTTCTATTACATCATCAGGAGTTCCTACTCCTACGGATGATCTTGCAATATCATCTGGAATGGTTGTTGCAGCTTCTCTCATTTTTACAATCCAATCTTGGTTGGACATTGAATATTCTGTGAAATATTTCTTGAAATCAAATCCTTCTATATCTTTTAATCCATGAACTCTAAGAATTTCCGGTTTAAACAAACTAACTTTTATTGCTTCTCTCATTTTTGTCCATGATGATTCTTTATCCTCTGAAAAGTATACGTCAATATCTAGCGCCATTTGGAAATCCTGTTTTTCTTCTTCCGTTCTTTCATTCTTATTCATTGAATCGACAATCTGATCCTTATGATCTTCAAATAATTCTGGGGTGTATCCAATTGGCAACCATCCATCTCCGTACTTGCCTGTCATCGCAAGTGTTCGTTTTCCACCGGATGCCATGTAAATTGGAACGTGTGGCTGTCTAACTGATTTTGCTTGCAGACACGCTTCTGTTAATTGATAATATTTTCCCTCCCAAGTTTTTCTATTGTCTGGGTCTGATTCGTAAAGTTGTTTTATGATTTGTAATTGTTCTTCAAACTTTGATACTGGTTTGTCAAATGGGATATTGAATTCTTTGAGGTTTTGTGCTTCTCCTGCACCAATTCCTAACATTCCTCTTCCTTTTGATAATCTATCTAGTGTAATTGATGCTAATGCAATGTTTGATGGATGTCTTCTTAGTGCGTCTGTGACACATGTTCCTAATTCTACATTGTTTGTTACTGTTGCAATTCCTGCAAGCATAACCCATGGATCATTTACCACTGCTTTACTCCATTGTGGAACATTCGAGTGGTCCATGTACCAAATAGAGTGGTATCCTGTTTTGTCTGCAAGACTACATGCTGTTAAAATTTGGTCTTCGGTTAATCCTAGTCTTGCTACGTTTAATCCATTCTGAATTCCGAATTTCATCATTTTGCCTGTTGATACTCGCAAATTACTGTTAATAAAGTATGGCGGTTTTGTTTATCACTAATAAATAAAATTTAAAAAAGAAATAATGTTTTAGAGATTTCCGGCTTTAATATCATTTAGACATTTTACAACATCTTCTTTTAAAATTGGAATTGGATTTGGATCTAAATGGCCTTTATCTGTCATTACAACATCTGCAGCTTGATCAACATCTGCTTTAAGGTCTAATTTATCAAATCCCATTTTCTCGATAATTTCTTTGAATCTGTCATAAAATATTGATTTGTTATGTTTGTGAGCAACTGTGGTACATGATGATAGTGAGTACCCATGCGGTACTCCTTCATTTGAAAAGACATATGATAATGCATGTCCTAATGTGGTTGAACAGTTTCCAAACCCCATTCCTGATAACATGGATCCATATGGATAATTCTCTGGTTTGTCATTCATTATTGCGTCATACAATACATCAAATGCTTGTTTACACAATGTTTTAGTAAGGTCATTTCCAAGTTTACTGTCATAACCTTCTGTTGCTTGTGCACATGCATCACATACTGAACTTTTGATAACTTTATCTGGTGTTCCGTTCATAAAATATGAATCAATTACTGCTCTATCTGCAAGGAATCTGTCTTCTCTAAGTAATTTCTTTTTTCCATCAAACTTTAAAACACAATATGTTGTCATCTCTGCACCTGTCCCAAATGTTGTAGGAATTAGAATTTTCTCTACGCCCATTTCAGAAGCTGCATATTTTACAACATCCATTGAACTTCCTCCTCCCAATCCAATCATTGCACTAATGTTTTTGGATTTGTATTCTTCAATTACCTCATTAACCATTCCAATTGATGGTTCTGGTTGGACCTTGTCATACAATAAGTAATCTTGTATGCCCATTCTTCCTAACCATTTGTCAGATAATTCTGGAGGAACAGTTGTTACTACCAAAGCGTTCTTTGGATATTCAGCTTGTGATAATGCATCTTCCCCAAATTGAATTACTTTGGGAATTCTTACTGTATTCATAAAACATGTAAAACAACTATTCTTTTTATACCTTCCAATATCAAAAACTTAAGTCATTTTCCTCTTATCATAATTAATTGATCATAAATCCTTCCAAACTACCTCTTAATCGTAATTCTCGTGCTATTCTCACAATATTGAATGACGGTCTTGATTTATCAACTCTATATGCACAAGAATTCAAAAAATATTTTTTGAAAAATAAAATTAGATTGCCATCATCTTGGATAGATCTAAAAAAACATGATCGTGTATTTTTGATTGCTGTTGGTAAATCTGCTGGTAGAATGGCAGAATTTGCTTCCAAAAAAATTGATTTTGATAAAGGACTTGTTGTTATTCCTAAAGGTGTAATTCCAAAACTAAAAAAATCAATTGAAATTATCGCTGCCGGTCATCCTCTCCCAAATAACAATAGCCTCAAAGCTGGTAAAAATTTAGTTTCATTTTTGAATCAAACTGCCAAAAATGATTTTGTTTTATTTTTGATTTCTGGCGGGGGTTCTTCATTAGCCATTCTCCCTAATTCTATTTCTCTTCGCGATAAAATACTTGTAAATCAAATATTGATTAGATCTGGTGCTAACATTAACGAAATTGCATGTATTCGTAAGCATTTATCTTTGATAAAGGGTGGGCACCTAATTCAAAATATGAATTGTACTGGAATATCTTTTCTTGTATCTGATGTTATAGGTGATGATATTGGCTCAATCTCGTCTGGAATAACATATTGTGATAAATCGACATTCTCTGATTCATTGAAAATTATCAAAAAATTTTCTCTTCGACAAAAACTACCTCAATCGGCAATACATGTTTTAGAATCTGGCTTAAGAGGCAAAATTCCTGAAACTCCAAAAAAACCTCTTATTAAGAATATTGTAATATTAAACAACATTGCATGTCTCTCAAAAATGAAGGATAAATCCAAAACATTAGGGTTCAAAACATGTGTAATCCCAAATATTACTGGTAATCTTAATCACGTTACAAAAATGCTTGCATCTGTTGCAGTTAATTCAAAAAATAATTGTATTGTATTTGGTGGCGAGCCTACTGTTAATGTAACTGGAAATGGAAAAGGTGGGCGTAATCAAGAACTTGTTTTGCGTTTGTATGAAAAATTAAAAAACCAATTTTGTAATTTTACAATTGCCTCTATTGGGACTGATGGACTTGATGGAAATACAAAATATGCTGGCTCTATATTCTCAACTGAAAATAAACATAATGGCCACAAATATCTAAAAAATAATGATTCCTCTTCATTTTTTAAAAAGTATGGTGGTCTAATTGAAACTGGTATTACTCAAAATAATGTTAATGATGTTGGTGTAATCATTAGACATAGCTAAAGGAATCTCTTCCTGCAGTATCTTTTCCTTCTGCAAAAAGGTGCCTTGTAGATAAATTCTCTTTTACATTTATCATTTGAAAATTCATCTTCAACTTGCGAAGTTCTGTTAATTGGTTAACAAAATGAACTTTGTCATTAATTATCTGATTGTCTGATTTTTTTACTTGATTAAAAATTTCATACATGGTTTTAGAATCACACATTACATTGATTTGATCATTATCCTTTATGATATACACGCCCAAGCCCCAGTAAATTCCAACATGTAATGCAATAAACTTCGATTCCTCATTAGATTTGACATCTAATTTTCCTCCTGACAAATATGCTGGTGGATGTGCTCTTATTTGCTCTGCAAGTTTTTTTCCTGTTCTAATTGTCCATGAATACTCTTTCATATTGCCATCAAAGAAAAGGTCGTGCTTCATATGTCAATCAAAAGGGTGTTTTTTGTCTATTTAATTTGTATTCTGGTCTTAATGATCCATATTGAAATTAATTTTTATGATGAAGTCACATAATTTCTTCAGAAAAATGGTTGATGAATTAGTAGAATTTTCGGCACATGATCCTGAATTGGCTGATGGAATAAAATGGTTAGATAGTCAGGCACAAAAAAAAGGAATTACATTTTATGATATGGTCTTTGAAGTTTTGTACAGTCATGACGTTACATCAAAAGCCCAAAACTGGTTAAAAACGAGAAATTAATTTATTTTCGATTTTCTATTGGAATGTAAGTACATCCTTGAGGTCCATCATATTTTCCAACATATGTTGCCTTTGGTCTGTATAGCATTGGTTTTGGGGCTGCTTCTGCAAATTTTTCTTCAATAACGTGGGCTGCCCAACCTGACACACGTGAGATTGCAAAAATTGGTGTATTCAAATCCATTGGAATATTTAGCATATAGTAAACTGATGCACTGTAAAGATCAACATTTGGAAAAATATCCTTTTCTTTCCTATCCTTCATTATTCCTGCAGTGGTCTCTTCAACTTTTTCTGTAATTTCAAACCACGGCAATCCTGTTTTTTTAGATAACTTTTTTGATAATTCTTTTAATACCATTGAACGTGGATCAACTGTTTTGTAAACTGCATGACCCATGCCCATAATCCTGTCGCCATTTTCTATCTTTGATTTAATCCATCCTTTTACATTATCTTCATTTTTAATATCTAGTAGCATTTTCATGACTTCGAAATTTGCTCCTCCATGTAATTCACCACTTAGTGCACCAACTGCTGCACTTACTGCTGAATACATATGTGCTCTTGTGGATGCAACCTCTCTTGCAGCAAAAGTTGACGCATTGAATGTATGATCTGCATGTAAAATGAGACATACATCGAATACTCTTTCCATCTCTTTATCGGGTTTATTTCCAGTTAACATATAAAGAAAATTTGAAGCGTGACTTAATTCCAGATCTGGCTGGATTGGTTCTTTATCATTTCTAACTCTGTCCCAACTTGCAATGATGGTTGGAACCTTTGCAATTAGATTGATTGCTCTTTGTTGACTGATTTCCTTTTCAGATCCCTGTTCATCATAATACCCTGCAAGCGCAGCAACAAACGCCTGTAATACATCCATAGGATGGGCATTCTTTCTCCAGTTTCTCATATTTTTTTGCATTTGTTCCGGAATTGCCCTTGCATCTTTTAGCATTAATACGAATTCCTCAAATTCTGTCTTATTTGGCAAATGATCATGTAAAAGTAAAAAACAACATTCTTCAAAATTAGAGTTTTTTGTTAAATCTAATACATCAAATCCGCGATAAATCAATTTCCCCTTTTCACCATCAATCATGGAAATCTTTGTATCTGCAATTGGAATATTTCTTAATCCAATATTCTTAGTTTCCATACATTTGTTGTTATTTTTTGACTTTTAAATTTTCAATAAGTTTACAACATATTTGACATAATTCGCATTCTCAGTCAATTATTTTCGGTGTAGAACGTCTAAAGAATCAAAGCTTGGGCATATTACTCCATATTTCATTAATTCACATGTCAACTCTATCTGAGCGTGAAATGAGAAAAAGAATTGATGAAGAAATTCTTAATGCAACCCCTGAATTTTTGGAAATAATTCAAAAATTTGATCAAGAAAATCAATTAAATCATTCAACTATCTATGAGATTTATTCTACAATAATTAACTCTGAAAAAACAATCTCTCCAAAATCAAAATCAAAATAACCATTTTTGGTTTAAATGAGGGTTTATTCAATTTCCATCATAAATGGTAACTAAAATCAAAAAATCAAAAATTGTGTGTGTTTCTCATAAAGAAGATGCAGATGGCGTAAGCTCTGCTGCATTAATTAAACAAGCATTTGGTGGCGAAACAATTCTTGTAGACTATCCTGGAATGATGGATAGTATGGAACCTCTACGAACTGATGAAAAATTAAAAGAATTGTATATTTGTGATGTTGGATTAAATAAAAAAAATGAATCTGATTTTGTTGAACTCTTAACACAATTACGAAAACGGAGTGTAAAAGTAGCATATATTGATCATCATGATCTTGATAAAAAAATTATAAAACAATTGAAAAAAATCAAAGTCAACGTTGTCCATGATACAAACGAATGTGCATCTGTTCAAGTCTACAATACATACAAAAAGAAATTAAAAGATCATGCAGCATTTATCGCTGCATGTGCTGCAATTACTGATTATATGGAGGATAGGCCACTAGGTTCTAAACTATTGCAAATATTTGATAGACAATTTGCATTAATCAGCGCAACTGTAATGACATACAATATTGTTGGGCATCAAAAAGAACCGGATTATTTATTATATCTGGTAGATGAACTAAGTGAATCAAAATACCCCCATGAAATTCCAAACTCTTACGAATTTGCACAGTTACAAGTTGATAAACTCGCTCAAATATTCTCAAAGGTGAAACAAAATATGAAAGTAAAAAAGAATTTGGGATATATGGAAATCACTGATTCTGGTGCAAGTGGTGCTGTGAATTTTGTACTTGGTTTGTCTGGAAAAGATGTTGGCATTGCATACAAAGAACGTGTTGATTATGGTGTGTATGCTGTATCTGTTAGAGGTTCAAAACAATGTAAGATTCATCTTGGAAAATTAATTAATAAAATAACTGCTGAAATTGGTGGCTCTGGCGGTGGTCATGACAAAGCATGTGGAGCATCAATTCCAAAAGCAAAAATATCAAAATTCATTAATGCGATAAATTCTGCATTGGAAAAATAAATTGTTAACGGAATCATTACAAAAAGATCATGAATTAATTGAAAAAGTTTTACACGCTTTAGATGCGACCATAAAACTTCTCAAGGATGGAAAACAAATACCTGAACAAATTTTACTTCCTACTATTGATTTTACTCAAAATTTCACGGATATTTGTCATCATGGAAAAGAAGAAGAAGCCCTATTTCCTGCACTTGAAAAAACTGGAATGCCATCTCATATGGGTCCTATTAGAATGATGATGGTTGAACATCAACGTACAAAGGCTATTGCAGAAAAAATAGAATTAGCCTCTAAAAAATACCTTGAGACTAATGACTCTGTTGATTTAATATTCACTTTAGAAATATACGTCCAACATGTAACAGAACATCTTTGGAAAGAAAATAATAGATTATTCAAAATGGCTGAAGCCAGATTAAACCATGCTGCAAAAGATGTTGATAAGAATTTAGAAGAAATTGAAGAAAAAAAACTCAAGGAGATTGGAAAATCTAGATCTGATTATGAAACATTGGTTGATGATTTGGAAAAATCCATTTCTGAAATTAACTAGAAAATTCTACGACCATGTCTATTTCAACTGTGGAATTCAGTGGAAGGCTAGCGACCCCTACTGCAATTCTGGAATGCTTTGCCATATCCCCAAAAATTTTAACTAGCAAGTCTGATGCAGCATTAATCACTTTTGGTTGTTCATGAAACTCTGGATTTGAGTTTACAAATCCTGAAATTCTAACAAATTTTGTAATTCTATCTAATGACCCAAGATTTGCTTTTAATTGTGCAAGGCTATTGATTATACAAATTTTTGCAGCATCTCTTGCTAATTCTAATGATTGTACTTCTGGAACCTTTCCTTCAAAAACTACTTTTCCATTTTTCATTGGAATTTGTCCTGAAACAAAAGCAAGATTTCCTGTAGTAATAACTGGCATGTATGATCCTGCTGGGATTGGTGGTGTTGGAATTTCTATTGATAATTCTCTTAATCGTTCATCAATCATAAATTTCCTTCAAAATTGTATATTTAGGCTTATGTTGGATTACTGTAGGCGTTAACACTAATTTCAGTTGAATTAATTTCACCAAAATTTCGATAGCAGTTTACTCTCGCTAATACCTAGTCAAATCATGACTGAATTCATTAGTGAATTAAGATGAGTATGGCTCCACAAGAATTAGAAAAAAGTGCTAGTAAATATGCGGCAGCTGCTATCAAAGCTGATTCACAGGGTGCTGTGGGTATGGCTATAACTGACTACCAAAACGCATCTGATACTCTTTTGAAATTAATCCGACTTTATCCTACTAGCAGTGTAAACAAGATTTACAAAATTAGTTATCAAAAATATCAAGAACGTATTAAGGCTCTAAAGGAAACACGTGGAAATATTGAACCTGTAGTAGATCGTAATGCATCTCCTGAAGAACAAAAAAAGGCACTGGCGCGAGCTCAACCCAACAAAGATGATGGTGATCTTGAAGATTTAGTAATGAAAGAAAAACCGGATGTAAAATGGTCTGAAGTTATTGGATTAGATGATGCAAAGGGTGCATTACGTGAATCGATTGTTTATCCAAGTAAAAGACCTGATCTTTTTCCACTAGGTTGGCCACGTGGTATGTTATTGTATGGACCTCCTGGAACTGGAAAAACGATGCTTGCAGCTGCTACCGCTAATGAATTAGATGGATATTTCATTAATGTTGACGCAGCATCAATGATGAGTAAATGGCTTGGTGAAGCAGAAAAGAATGTATCAAATTTATTCAAAATGGCTAGAAAATATAATGAACGTGAAGGAAAACCTGTGATATTGTTCATCGATGAAGTTGATTCCCTTCTTGGAGATCGTAATAGTGAGGTTGGGGGTGAAATTAGAGCAAAAAATCAGTTCTTATCTGAATTAGATGGTGTTAATGGAAAAGGTAAAGATACTATGATGTATGTAATTGGGGCTACTAACAAACCATGGAGTCTTGATGAACCATTCTTAAGAAGATTCCAAAAACGAATCTATGTGTCTCTTCCATCTGGTGATGCAAGACAAAAGCTGTTCGATCAATATACTGCTCCCCTAAAAAAATCGTCACGATTTAGTCTGGCAACTCTTTCAAAACAATTTGATGGATACAGTGCAAGTGACATCAAAGATGTTTGCCAAGGCGCACAATTGTTAGTTGTAAATGAATTATTCCGATCTCCAACATACCATGAACCTGTTGATGGTGAAGTTGCACAAGATCCTCGAGAACTAACTATGAGTGATTTTAAAGATATTAAAGCAAGAAGAAAACCAAGCGTCTCCATAGAAAATATTCGTGCATATCACAAATGGAGCGAATCATTCGGTGCATTATGATCTATTTTAATACCGATCAGTAAAGAAGCTTTTAAATCTGGATTCTAAGAGACTTGTAGAGGGTCACAATAACTACAAAAAAATCCAAACATGCAAACAAGTTTGGGAAGCTGATCCTTTCTGATGGAACCATTCTGGATGGAATGGGCTTTGGTTATTCTACTAGTGTTTTCGGAGAAATTGTCTTCAATACTGGCATGGTAGGCTACACAGAAGCTCTAACCGACCCCTCTTACAATGGCCAAATTCTCACACTAACATATCCTCTGGTTGGAAATTATGGAGTTCCAGATTCAACTGAAATCGACAAGGATGGAATTTCTAAATTCTTTGAATCTGACATGATGCAAATTCGTGGGCTAGTAGTTCATGAGTTGTCCCAGACTGCAAGTCATTGGAACCTGAAAATGACTCTAGATGAGTGGATGTATAATGAACAAGTTCCCGGCATATCTGGAATTGATACTAGAGAAATTACCAAGAATCTTACAAGCAGTGGTGTGATGATGGCTGCCCTAGTTGTTTCTGATGAGGAAATTGATGTTGAAAAAGTCAAAAAAGAACTTGCTAACGTTACAAAATATAATTCTGAAAAATTTATGGATATTGTATCTACTAAAGAGGAAAAAATTTATGGTGATGATAATCAGTCTGTAGTTGTTATTGACACTGGAGCAAAAAATGCAATTGTTAGAAATATTCGAGAATTAGGATACAAAGCAATAGTTGTTCCATGGAATACTCCGTTTGATAAAATAATGTCATACGATCCCAAGGGAGTAGTTTTGAGTAGTGGCCCTGGTGATCCACAAAATTGTCCTGAAACTATTGATACAGCAAAAAAATTAATTAAAAATAATATTCCTACATTAGGTATTTGTTTGGGTGCACAAATTATTGGGATTGCAGGAAACACTGAAACATACAAACTGAAGTATGGACATCGTGGACAAAACAAACCTTGTATAAATTTAGAAACAAATCAAGTCTATGTTACAAGTCAGAATCATGGTTATGGAATCAAACCTGAGTCTTTAGAAAAATCAGATTTTAAATTATGGTTCTCAAATGCTGATGATAACACAGTTGAAGGTATAAAACATAAAACACAAAATTGTATTGCTGTACAATTCCATCCTGAAGCGGCACCTGGTCCTTTTGATTGTAAATATGTTTTTGATGAACTAAAAAAATTAATGGAGAAATAAAAATTTGCCAAAAAATGAATCATTAAAGAAAATTCTTGTACTTGGAAGTGGTGCAATAAAGATTGGTGAAGCAGGAGAGTTTGATTATTCGGGAAGTCAATGTCTAAAGGCAATACATGAAGATGGAATCAAAAGTGTTCTGATTAATCCAAACATTGCAACAATTCAAACTGATACTCGATTTGCAGACAAGGTGTATCTTCAACCTGTTACTCCACAATATGTTGAATCTGTAATTGAATCTGAACGCCCCGATTCAATCATGTTGTCATATGGTGGACAAACTGCATTGAATTGTGGTGTGAAATTAGATGAAATGGATATTTTACAAAAATACGATGTTAAGGTATTGGGAACACAAATTCCAGGAATCATGGCTACAGAAGATAGGCAGAAATTCAAAGACAATATGCAACAATGTGGAGTTCCGGTACTCAAAAGTAAAACCGTTCATGCCTTTGATGATGCTAAAAAGGCGGCTGAGGAATTAGGATACCCTGTAATCGTTCGTGTGGCATACACTCTTGGTGGTAAAGGTGGCGGTGTT
>Ga0315328_10000939_pt1 | contig 13222 bp, 10 predicted proteins | sample M120032315metaG_FD_203462 | JGI IMG/M metagenome (GOLD analysis project Ga0315328, IMG submission 203462) | Ammonia-oxidizing marine archaeal communities from Monterey Bay, California, United States - M1 200m 32315 | ecosystem: Environmental > Aquatic > Marine > Intertidal zone | place: USA... | reverse complement strand
CAACTGATCTGCCTCGGCGTGACCGGCCTCTACATCGGCAGGATCTACGAGGAGGTCAAGCGACGTCCGCGGTACATCATCGAGCAATCCATCGGCCTCGGGAAAACCGCCGAACTTTGAACGAAGCCACCCTGTCGAACAAGCCCACAGACTTACAATGCAGCGATTGGGCGCCAAAATCGAGGAGGAAACGGTGGAACCGCTGATTCGCTCAGGAAACCACACCCGGACCGAAAAGCCATGGGGCTATGAGTTACTCATCGCCCTGAACGACCGGTACGCGCTCAAGGAGATCGGGCTGAACGAGGGGCAGCGGACGAGTTTGCAGTCCCACGATCACAAGACCGAGTCGATCTACCTACTCGAAGGACGGGCAGGTCTCGAGCTCGAGAGCGACAACGGCTCGCTTGAACAGTTGATCGTCGAACCCGGAGACTCGTATACGGTCGTGGCGAACCGCAAACATCGGGTCACAGCGCTCACGGACATCCGCTTCGTTGAAGTATCGACGCCCGAGCTCGACGACGTACGTCGGTACGAGGACGACTACGGGCGAGGTGGGACCGAGTAGGCGGCTACTTTGACCTCCCCGTCGGCGGTACAACGGGGAGCGTGTCTGGCCTGACGGTCGACCGGCTAGGGACGGAATCAATGACACAGGCCACGACCTCGAAGGTAGAACGACTCAGGGCAGTCGCGTTACTTGCCGTGGTGATCACCTCTCTTGCGTTCCTGGTGAACATCAGCAATCTCGACCTTGAGGCCTGGCAAGAGGTACACGCAGACTCCGACCAGGTCTGGGAACCAGTCGGCATCTACGGAGACGACTGGGACTCCGCGCAGTTCAACCCCTTCGCCCAGGGCCATCTACCCCTGCGAGACATTGCACTGCTCGTGATGCACTACGGCGCGGCCCTCGTGATTGGTGCACGCCTCCTCTGGTCAATTCCGACCACAAGAACCTGGCCTGTCGGCGTGCAAATAGGCGCAGGTCTACTCGTCAGCTACCTCCCGCTAGCGATCCTGAGTCGCCTCCTGAGCCTGCGTTTTCCAGTTGACATCGCGGCGGTGTTCATTCTCCTCACCGAGGTGACGATTGCCGTAATTGTGGTGTTGAGATTCAACGTCGCAAGATCTACCCTCCTGCAAGAGGAAGCCCATCAGCCGATTGCACGCGATCGCGCTTCACTGGTCGGGCTGCTGTTCGTCACCGTCATTTGCATCGCGTGGACCTACCAATCCGGTCGCAACTTCCTCGTCAGCGATTCGCTCGTCGAATTCCTGCATGTCGCCCGAGGAGACTCCAGCCCGTTTGACTATTTGCCACTGTTTGGCAGGCAGTCAGACGAATACCTGTTCAACTTCGCACCGCTAACGCTAGGAACCTCGGCCTCGATCGCCCTCTGGTTCTGGCTGACGAACGCCCTTGCCAAGGTCTCGCTATTGTGCATCGCCTACGGGGCGACTTGGTCACTTTCGGGCAAACGAAAGTTCGTTGCTGCGATGTCGTGTGGCCTTCTCCTCTTCGTCACACCAGCAGTTGATCCGCGCTTCTACCTCAGCCTTGTGGGGGGCCAGAACCCGTCAATCTTCCTTGGCCACGCTGGCCGATTCCTGGGGATCGTCCTTCCGTTGTGCCTGCCCGTCTTCCTCAGCCGGCCGCTCACCCGAAGCACTGCCCTCGGTGCCTTCCTGTTGGGTGTGGGTCTGATGTCAACGAGCATCCACAATCTCACGGCCGCAACGATCGTCGTCGGACTGGTCGCTGCAACGACCCTCGCAAACCGAGCAGGCAAAAGCGTGTTGGGTCCGCTACAGCGGTCCGGAGTACAGAATCGGTTCGTCGCCCTGGCCATCCTTGCGCCGCTGTTTGCCTATGCGTCTCTCCATTCCAACGAGCATGGGGGTTACTACGGCATTCCGGTTGTACTCGGGGGTGGCGCCGCATTCCTCGTTGCGATTTCTCTATCGGTCAATAACAACAAGGAGGCGCCAGACCTGTCCGATCACGCCGCCGGCCGACTCCACTTCGGAACGGTGGCTGCTCTGGTCGTCGGCATCGGCTTCGGGGTACTGACCATGGGCAACATCTTCTACAGGGTCGCTACCGGCAACAATCCGCTCGGCCGGTTCCTCGGTGTACTCGCGCCAGGATTCGATGAACCCCCAATTCTCGTAAGGCACTTCGACACCGAACTCGCGCCATTCCACGCCTCGGACTGCGTCAACGCCCCGACTGCCGCATGCCGATCCTTCGAGGGCTTCCTCGGATATTTCGGGACAACGTTTCTGGTAGTTGCTCTCCTATGGTGGGCACTTCAGGCAAGTTGTGCAAACCGGGTGTTGCGACGCCGGGACGGCACACTCCTGATGACCTTTCTGCTCCTCTTCCAGGTCGGCCTGTTCCTCACTGACTTCCTGGGCACAACGGACACAGTCACCTATTGGTCGCAGACCCGCTTCTTTGAGATCGGTTACTACGGAATCTGGTTGATCGCTCCGGTGATCGTGGCGAACCACCTTGTTGGTCTCGTTCGCCGTACAGCGTTCGCCCTTCTCATTTGTTGGATCATCGTCCCCGTTCTCTCGCACCCGTTCCTCGCCCAGTGGCTCCGGAACGTCGCTCACCTGACACGGGCCACCCTGTGATGGGAGGACCAACGAGATTTGGTGAACCGAGGGAACCAGGCGACAGGCCTCTCGAAACTAGAGTGACTGGGATGCGCGCGACGCAGTTTGCCCTCTGCATACTCATCCTTCTCACCGCCTGTACGTCGGGACCTCGCATCGTCGCTGGCTGTCGAATCGAGAGCGGAGCCGATTGCAGACGTATGCAGCTCCGCAACCACGACCTCACCGGTGCCGACCTCTCCGAAGCGATCCTCGCCAACGGGTACCACGAGAAGGCCGATCTGACAGGTGCCGATCTGACGGGTACCGATCTCACAGGAGCAGAACTCGTCGAAACCGTTCTCCTGGGTGCCAACCTCACCGGTGCCAACCTCACCGGTGCCAACCTCACCGGTGCCAACCTCACCGGTGCCAACCTCACCGGTGCCAACCTCACCGGTGCCAACCTCGGCCACGCCATACTCATAGATGCCGTACTTGTAGACGCCATTCTCATAGATGCGGGACTCGGCTATGCAAGTCTGGTTGGCGCCAATCTGACCGGTGCCAATCTCTCTCCTGCCTACGCTGCCTATGCCAACTTCACCGGTACCAACCTTTCCGACGCTTCCACATCGGGGTTGGTCCTAACCGGAGCGCTGCTCGACCCTGTCGTCGGCGGTTGACCCATGGTCGCTACCACGTTCGAGCTTCTGCTCCTGACCGTAATCATCTACGCCGGGCTCTTTGTCCTAGGCGCTCCACTTCCCCTCCTGTGTAATCTCCGGCGGAGCGACGCAGTCGTCCTGACACCCCTCGCAGGAACGGTCCTCCTCGAGGTCTTTGCGTGGCATGTCCTCGACCTCTCGGACATCGGACTCCACCCAACCCTGCCCTGGCTGACAGCGGCCGTCGTTCTGCTCTTCACTCTGGCGCTCTGGAGAAGCCGCCGACGTATTCGAGCCACCAGGACGAATGCTTCGCACTCTGCCGATGAGCAGCGATCACTTTGTTCCCTTGGGCTCACCACGGCGCTCTCCGTCATCGCATTCGTGGTCCATGCACGAGGATTGCTCAACCTCGGGTACCTCACCATTGGGACTCTCGGGAACAACGATGCCGCTTCCTACGCGATCGTAGCGAAGCACATCTCGTCGAACGGATTTGCACAAGCGGGCCTGATCACCTCGAACCACTTGGGGGACCTCGCACGGACTGATGTCACCGGGATATACAGCCTGCTCTCGCATGCCACCTGGATCACAGGCCGGGGAGAGTGGGAAGTCGCCATGCCGGTTCTCTTGTTGGCGACCGTGCTTGTGGCGCAGGGAATCTGCCATCTGTTGTTGCGCACGACGAAACTCGGAGCGACAACCATCGCGCTACTTGCCGCGATCAGCGTCAACACGTATCTCTTCATCTATATCACCTGGCACTTCTTCCTCTCCCAGATGATCGCCATGACCGCAGTCCCTCTCCTCCTCTACCTGACCATCCGCGGAGAACGCGACCTCGGCCGCTGGACGGCTCGCCTGATCGTCGCCGGGTTGGTCGTCAACCTCCTCCTCGTCTACCCACACATGGCATTCCTTCTCCCGCCGGTCATCCTGGCAATTGTTGCAGTCGGCGCGGGACAACTCACCGGACTCTCCGTCAGAGCGAAGGAAACGATGTCGCTCCTGCTGGTCGGCGGCCTCATCGGTGGAGCCGTGGTCATGACCCGACTGGCGATCGCTGTTGATCGACTCTTCAACCTCAAGAGCGCCATCGCCGGTTGGGAACTCCCCGGAGTGCTGCCATGGGCGCTCATCGGCTTTCAGACCAGCTTCCGCGCCACAGCGACAGCAGGGGTGATCGTTGGATCGGTGATTCTCGTCGTCGAGTGCCTCAGGTCATGGAGGCGGCGTTGCCAGCGGGAGGAGGCTCACGATTTCCCACTCGTCGGCATCATCATCGCCGTCCTGTGCACTCAGGGCGTCTTCTACTTCCTCAGAAGCAGCGAGTATGAGCACTGGAAGTGGATCTCTTTCTTCCAGCCCCTCCTGACTGCAACCCTCCTGGTGCCATTCGCGATCGGCCTGTCCACCTGGGCCACGAACATCTGGCTTCGACCAGCGCGGCACACGCATACGTACGTTCTCGTTGGGCTGCTGCTGATCGGCATGTCCAACGGCCTTGTTGCGACACGCGCACTCGCAGACGACGGACGCTCAATCTGGGTCACACCGGAACTCATCGATCTGGCGACCAGCCCGACGCTCACCGATATTGGCGAACTCAACCTGGCAAACGGCGCCTACTGGAACTCGATGTGGTCGGCGGCACTGCTTGCCCCGCGTGCCATGAGTCTGGTCGACACCATAGATCCCTATTTCATCCAGTCGCCCCTGAATGCGGGCCGGATGCTGGTCGAGAGCGAGTCGGCGGCTGGAGCTCCCTGGCTAAAGGCCAGATACATCAACGACGATTTTGCCCTAATCGAATCCCTTCCTGATGGCCCATCTAGCGCCATCGATACAGATGGCCTTTCGGCTGAGGTATCTGTTGAACTGACCACTGGTCCTAATTTCGCGGTGGTCGGCACCTACACAGTCGCGAACACCGGCGATGCTCACTGGCTCGGCACCCGCTCCGGCACTCGAGGCGAAGTCAACCTCGGCGTCCAAACCCTCGACGCCGAAGGAGACCCTGTAAACAGAGACCACGCCCGTATCCCCATCGTCGACTGGCCCCTCTGGGTGCCACCGGGGGCCACGGTGCAGGGGACGTTCACGCTCCCGCCGCCCCCGCAAGACGAAAGTCGTTCCCTTCGGTTCGTGCCCGTGGCCGAACACGTCGCCTGGTTCGACGAACTCGGCACCACCCCCTTCGATTTGAGTCGGCCAGAACCCGACAGCACCACGACCATGCACCTGGCCGCCGAAACTGTTGCCGAACTCCGCGTCGCCGCCGACGGCACGCTCATGGTCACCTACACCATCACCAACATTGGTGCCGCCCATTGGCTCGGAAGCAACACCGGGCAACTCGGCGAAACGAATCTAGGCATCCAAGCCCTTGACGTCCACGGCGCAACGATCGCAATGGACTACACGCGAATCCCACTTGTGTCATGGCCGCTTTCAATCGCACCCGGTGAAACCATCGAGGGAACCACCAAACTGCCCACTGCACCCGACGGCACCCGCTTCCTGCGCCTCGTACCCGTAGCCGAACAAGTCGCCTGGTTCGACCAACTCGGCAGCGAGCCATCACTCATCGAGTTACCTAGTGCCCATGCAGATACACAATGAAAACGCACCTGACCGCCGAACGTTCCGCACGCTCACTGTCCGAGAAGAACGTCGCGGAACACGCGGTGTCTGCGATTGCGTCACAGCCCTGTTGGACGCGTCGAAAAATAGCTCCTCCGTGCGTTAACGCTCCCTCGAACAGCTGGACAAAGCCCTGATGTTGACCTTCAGCAGATCCAAGACAGAACCGATTGGCCCAATTCGCACTCGGCACTGGCTATGGGCAGTAGTGCTTGTCATTCTCGCACTTGCCATTGTGCACGCATTTCGAATTGACCACGTTTCGCTATATCAGACCAACGGTGAACCTGTGGGCTTTCAAACAAAGATGGCCGAGGCCTTCCTAGACGGCCGACTTGACCTGGGCCCGGCACCCGCAGGACTTGTCGATCTCGCCAACCAGTGGGATCCGGTTGCGAACCGGACCTACCGCTACGACCATAAACTCCATGATTTCTCATATTTCGAAGGCCGGATCTACTCGCCATTCGGCCCTACACCTGCGCTTCTCCTGCACCTTCCGATTCGGGCAGTCACTGGCAAGTTGGTTAGCCCGGAAGTCGCTACTTTGTCTTGGACTTTAGGCATTTTGGTTGCCGCGTTCGCCGCCTACCGCATTCTTGCCTCGCGATTCGCGCCCCATCGGCCTGCCTGGTCGGAACTTGCAGCAGTTGCTGCGCTCGGACTGGCCGGCCCAACGATATGGATTCTCTCAATCGGCCGGCCATACGAAGAATCAATTGTGTGCGGATCGTTCTTGCTGATGACTGGAATTGCTCTCTTAGCGAAGGCGACTAACAACCTGAGTCCACCGTCGCCCTTTACGCTCGCAGTTGTCGGGCTCCTCTTCGGATTGGCCATCGGAGCCCGGCCCCATCTAATTGGTGCAGGACTCCTCATCGGCATCTCCATAATCTGGTTGATCAGAACGAAGCCGCTGAAGTGGCGACTCTGCATCTCTGCAATCTGCATTCCCTATGTAGCAATCGTTCTATTGCTTCTTGCCTACAACTATCTCCGATTCGGCAACCCGTTGGAATTTGGCACTAGCTACCAGATGGCCGGTTACGACGTCGCCAAGTACCCCCTATATTCCCTCGGGAACTTCATCCCAAATTTTTCGGACTACCTTTTCGGCGGACCCAGGTTCGAGGCTGCATGGCCACATGTTCATCTGCTCGAGAACACCTGGTTCGACCTCCCGGACAAGCACCGAAACGAACCCGTCGCGGGGATGCTGACTACATTTCCGGTAATCGCTCTGGGCCTTCGATGTACCCCGTTGGCCATACGACGAGCTGGACATCTACGGACCCACCTCTCCGTGACGCTCGGCTCCCTCGCACTGTTGGGTGCGGGCATCATCATGGCGATTTCGGTGCCCTTCAATAGTTCGACGATGCGCTACACGGTCGACTTCATACCGATCTTCGGACTCATCGGCCTAATCGCCTTCATGGCTTCCATTGGAGGCGTTTCGGGGGTATCACACCGTCCATGGCTAACTCGCTGCTGGCTGGCACTACTAGCCTGGTCGGCCGCCGTCGGAGTCCTTCTGTCTCTTACTGCCTGCCCTGGAACCGGGAGTTGCTGAAGACACCCTGATCAGTCAAAGAGACCCTGCTCATCGTCACTGATCATTGAAAGCATCGCCTCACGCAACGCCTCAGATGATGACCTCTGACATCGCCAACCCGTAGCCTCCAGTCGGTCGCTGTTCAGCCGGACCACGGGAACATCCCCCCTCCAACCCCGGTCACCACCCGTGTACTCGATTCGCACGGCACCCTGGTCGAAGCCGAGGCACTCGATGGCCAACGCTGCGATCTCGCTGACCGTTATGTAGTCACCAGTCGCGAGGTTGTACACGCTGTACGGCTGGTGGCTCACACCATTGGCATGCTGTACCCCACGAATGACGTCTTCGACGTGCACGTAGGACTTGCTCTGTCGTCCGTCCCCGAGGACGAGCAGGCGGTCGGGTTCTCGCCGTAGGCGCCGAATGAAGTCAAACCCGACTCCGTGTGTCTGCCGGGGACCAACGACATTGCCGAATCGAAACGCGATACAACGGATTCCGAACATGTACGCGTAGGAGGAGAGCAATGCTTCGCCTGCCAACTTGCTGGCGGCATAGGTCGAGACTGGTATAAGCGGGCCGTAATCCTCATCTGCCTCGAACGTACCGAGTTCACCGTACACACCACTCCCCGACGCGTACAGGATCGTCTCCACCCCTTGCTGACGGGCCGCCTCAACAACACAATGGGTGAGCAACGTGCCGTCGTCAAAGTCAATCGCTGGATTGGCCACTGCTGCCGCGATGTCGGGATTCGAAGCAAGGTGGATGAGTGTGTCGTGGCCTTCCAGCGCGGCGTTAAGCGAACCCGTATCCCTGACGTCGCCTTCGATCACCACGAACCGCGGGTCGCCGAGATGGTGCCCGACGTGCCAATGGCGGCCAGATGCGAAACTGTCGAAAACTGTGACAGCCTCGATCGTTTGATCAGCCAAGAGTTCGTCCGTAAAATGACTGCCGATGAAGCCTGCCCCACCGACGATGAAATACCGGCGACTACTCATCCACATTCCTCGCGACCGGCCACTCGGCCGTTCCCACTGAACCGCCGTCGGCAGCGAACGGTAGCCGCCGAAATCGCCGGCCGGTCACTTCTACCAAGTTGAAATGGGACGGCGGCAGATGGCAAGAAGGTTGAGCCCGAACTTGATTCGTCGACAGCGAATGTGGTCTGGGCGAAACCCGGCTAGTACAAGAAGCGGCCAAAGGTCGGAGACGTCGTAGTAACGAAGGTGGTCGCCAACTTGGACCGGGTCAGCCCAACCCAGTCGGAATGCAACTAACTCAAGCAGCCGCCTGCCACGCCAGGTCGGCACGCCGAGAATCAGGCAACCCTCGGGCGCAAGGAGTTCAAACATGAGATTAAGGGCACCTTGATCATTTTCCATGTGTTCGAGCACCGACAGACACACGACAACATCGAAGGCCCCTCGAGGTAACTCATCGCCTAACTCCTGGAAGGACCCGACGTGGGTGATGACGGCGGGATCCGCGACGAGCGCCGGGGCCAGAGCAAAGTCGATCAAGGTCACCGAAGTCGACTGTTCCCGCGCCACCCTCGTAGCACGGGCATCAAACCCGCAGCCGACGTCGAGAACGCGCTTGCCCTGCCAAGAACCCACTCGACGCTGCAGGTGACGGGTGCCGAGCCATGCCCCGAACTTGTCAACCATGGACAGTCGCCGACCATCACCAAGGCTCTGCGAGCGGCGATCTTTGTTGGACTCGATCACCCTTTCTCTCCTGTGAAGGCATGTACGACCAAGGTGAACGTAAAGGTTTGGAAGCCCATGGTCATCAACATCAGTCCAAGGACCGCGAGGTGGTCAAGAGGCGTAACACCATCGGCAAAGGACAGGCCATCTGAGATGTACCGAACAACGAGGGGCAGAGCCAGGACGACGCCACCAACGACCGCAATGCCGCTGATAATGGTCGCGCGGTTGTAAGCGAACCATCGCAACAGGCTATCCGCTCGTCCCCGCCCGTAATCGAACGATAGTCGTGCGAGGAGTCCGAGATAAAAGCTCTGCAGGCCGACGACGGCGATCGTCAGGCCGAGAAGCATCCAGAACAAGGAGAACGTAACGGGTCCGACGGTCAAAGGTCCGCCAGCCTGTGGAACGGTGAGAAGAAGGCCGACCAGCAGTGCCACGGAACCGGGCTTCACCAGGAAAAAGTCGGCGCCGTACACGAACATCGCACGGAGGTTGATCCAGGCTGCCCTGAATGGACTCAGCCAGCCAAGGCGCCGGTGGTGGCTGACCCGCCCCTCATGGTCCTTCAGAAAGGTCACCGGCACCTCGGCCGTCTGCAGCCCGAGGTGAACCGACTTGAGCACAATCTCCGAGGCGTACTCCCAAGACTGTGAGGCGAGACCCATCCGGCGCAGCGCCTCGACTGTGATACCGCGCATCCCACAGTGGATATCACTGAAACTGCTGCCGTAGATCCGGTTGAGAATCCAGGTCGTCAGGGGCGTGCCAAAGTACTGATGGTGTTTGGGCATCGACCCCTTTTCGATCGAACCCCTCCAACGCGACCCCATGATGTACTCGTCGCCTGCTCGAAAGCGCTCGACAAACGGAGTGATGTTCCGGAAGTCATAGGTACAATCGGCGTCGCCCATCATGACCCATTGGCCACGGATCACCGGGATTGCGTCGATGTAGGCTCTCCCGAGTCCACGGGAGGGTGCTTTGAGGACCCTTGCTCCTGCGGACAACGCCCGCTCTGCAGTATCGTCGCTAGAACTGTCAACAATAAGGATCTCAGCCCGAACATCAGCACTCCCGATGCCCTCATGGCACCATGCCACGAACTGCGCAATTGTGAGTGATTCGTTCATCGCCGGGATCACGATCGAGAGTTCTGGATCCGACTCGTCAGCCGCCGGAATCAACAAGGTGATCTCTGAATCCTCGGGATGGGCCTCGACTCGCACCGCCGACTTTGCAAGATCCACCGAGGAAACCCTTCTCTTTTTCCGCTTCAAGTTGCGCTTGGCCCGAACTAGGAGCTGATCACACCAGTGGATATCCCTGATAGCCCCACCAATAGAAACGCTAGCGAGTGTACCGTTGATGGGATTCCTCTCAGGGCAATGTTGGGAGCACCTCCCGAACCCGAACGATTACTCTCAAGTCCATGTTGAACCACTCGCAGAAGGGGTCTGAGCCTAGACAGGGCCACCTTACGGAGTTCGTATCGGGCGTGGACGGCAAACTCCTCAATATCCAGCCCGGTGGAGACGTATCCCGAGGGGGAGGTAACCCTCAGTCGGAAAGACACCGACTCGTCAACGATCCTGGCCCAGTAAGCCGCGCAAATCGAGCTCGCGACCGGGGACGTCCCGGCGTGTCCGACCACCTGAGATCCGTTCCCCGAGACCGACGAACCTGAACCCCATGGACCGCACCCCATCCACGCCCGATGACTGGGAAGACCACTGGTCGCGTCTCGGCGATGCTGCCGAGTCGAACCCGGCTCAGGCGTTCCGCTTCCACCTCGTCAGGCGTTACCTAGCCGACCTCGGCCAGGGGAGCAGGCTCCTGGACCTGGGGTGCGGCACCGGTGGGCTGCTCGAGTACCTAGACTCGGAAGATCTGAACTTCGACGCCACGGGGCTGGAACTGAGTGCCGCCGGAGTCGCAAGGGCCACCGAACGCCTGCCCGATGCCCGCTTCATCCAGTGCGACCTGCTTGCTCCGGAACCACCCGACCTCGAACTCCTAGGCTGGGCGGAGCAGGCCACCTGCTCAGAGGTGCTCGAGCACCTCGACAACCCGAAACTGTTCCTTGAGCGCGCCCGACCTCTTCTGCGTCCTGGTGCCCGGTTGGTCGTCACGGTGCCCGCGGGACCCATGTCGGCCTACGACCACTACATCGGCCATCGCCGCCACTACGACCCGATGTCGCTCAGGCTGCTGCTCGAGTCTGCGGGCTTTGAGGTCGAGTCCGTCTTCGGCCACGGCCTGCCGTTCTTCAACCTTTATCGCCTGACGGTAATCGCGCGTGGTGAACGGCTCGTACGCGATGCCGACCTCGGCGAAAAGGATCTCGGCGCCATCGCCAGACTGGCCATGCGGACATTCGACCTCCTCCTTCGACTGCCGATGGTGCGCTCGCGCCTCGGTTGGCAACTCGTCGGCGTCTGCCACGCTCCGGCTTGACCGATGTCAGTGTCCTGCAGCACGGGTGGATGCCGGAGCCTGCAGCACGGTGTGGTGACGACTCCACCAACCTGCCTTGACGGTCACGGTTGCCTCCACCGCCGCTGTATCGACGTTGGTCCTGATCGGCCTCTCACTGCCCTTCAACTCCTCAACGATGAGCGACACCGCCGACTTCTTCCCGCTCCACCGACCACCTATCATCGAAGCCGATGGACGCACCGCATTCACCCTTCATCGCCTTCGTCCTCGATGTAGACGGCGTCCTCACCGACGGCGGCTTCTGGTACGACGCTTCCGGCAAGGTCCTGAAGCGCTTCGGCCCCGACGACTCTGACGCCCTGGCAATGCTCCGCGACCGGATCGAGGTCCGCTTCGTCTCGGCCGACCACCGGGGCTTCCCCGTCACCCGACAGCGCATCGAGGACATGGGGTATCCGTTGGACCTGGTGCCGAGCAGCGAGCGGCTCGACTGGATCGCCGACCGTTGGCCCGTCGAGCAGACGGTGTACATGGGCGACGGGATTCTCGACCCGCCAATTCTGGCCGCGGTTGGCTATGGCATCGTGCCGGCAAACGGGGATGCCGCTGCACGAGTTGTCGCGAACCTGGTGACCGAGCGCGGTGGCGGCGACCGGGCCGTGGCCGAGGCGTGTCTTCACCTGATCGAGCGCGTACTCTGAACGGCTGAAGGTGGAAGGTGGAGGGTGAGATGGCGTGGTAGCAACAGTGAAGGAACTCCGGCAGCAGGAGGAGCGGCGTCCCATCACGCAACTCGGCGTGGGAGTCGTCAGCCGGAACGTCGTCGACGCGACGATCGACCTGGCCATCAAGCACGGCGTCTACCTGACGCTTATCGCCAGCCGACGCCAGATCGACATGGACGACCTCGGAGCGGGCTACGTCGAGGGCTGGGATGCCGAGCGCCTGGCGGAACACGTCCGCTCACGCGGCGGCGAAGACTACGTCCTGCTCGGCCGCGACCACGGTGGTCCCTGGCAGAACCCCGCAGAGAACGACCTCGATGCCGACGCTGCCATGGCTTCGTCGATCCGCTCGTTCCAGGCGGATATCGACTCCGGATTCAGATTCCTCCACATCGACCCGAGTGTGTCGCCGGACGGCCAGCCCGACGAACGAACCGTGCTCGAACGGATGGCGACGCTCTACCGCGAGTGCTGGACATACGCCGCCATGGTCGGCGCCGACATCGCCTTTGAGGTCGGACCCGAGGAACAGGCCAGCATCCACAGTTCGATGGAACGCCCACGCCGGATGCTCACGATGTTGCGCGACCTCTGCTCAGCCGAAAGCCTCCCCACCCCGACCTATGCCGTGGTGCAGACGGGAACCTTGGTCATGGAGCGGCGCAACGTGGGGTCCATCGACCTGCCATACCGCGTCAAGGGTCAGCCTCCGTCTGAGGTGTTCCTCCCCGAGGTGCTCCGGATGCTCAACGAGTTCGGCGTCCAGCTCAAGCAGCACAACACCGACTACCTGTCGACCGAGATACTCAGTTGGCACCCGTTACTCGGCATCCACGCAGCAAACGTGGCACCCGAGTACGG
>Ga0315328_10000938_pt1 | contig 13235 bp, 17 predicted proteins | sample M120032315metaG_FD_203462 | JGI IMG/M metagenome (GOLD analysis project Ga0315328, IMG submission 203462) | Ammonia-oxidizing marine archaeal communities from Monterey Bay, California, United States - M1 200m 32315 | ecosystem: Environmental > Aquatic > Marine > Intertidal zone | place: USA... | reverse complement strand
AATAGTTTCGTTCGCTTTCTCTAGTTGTTCTCTTTCTTCTTCCATCTTACACCTACCTTTTTATTAGTTTATAAAGTGAGCAGTTAGAAAGCATGCTCAGGCTAGGGTACATAGAGGACTACGCTGGTTACAGTATGGTAGTTTTAGCCTGAACCTCTATGTGTGATGAGCAGTTTAGTTTCGTACTCAGGAAGTAAATGTATAGCGAAGGTTCATTAACCGACAACTTCCCCTTCTACCCTCTTACGGTTGGGTCAGGCTATACAAGTAAGTGAGTAGTTACTAGACCTAACCAAGTCTAGTTCAAGCATACTCAGGCTTTCTTGGAGTGAGCAGTTAGAAAGCATGCTCAGGCTAAGGAGAATTACTCTACTTGATGCATCCTCATTGTTAATGAGTGCTTAGTATCCATATCATTTTTAAATGTCTCTAAAACAAAGTCATTCCTTAATAACTCATGAGCCATCTTCTCATTGCTTGGGGTATTAGAAGTCTGAAGCCACCAAGCCTCGTGATTAAAGCGTGAACAAGCATCTTCAAAGTCTTCTTCTACGTGTGTATGACTCATCCAACAGTTATCTTTTGTAGATGTAATTGTAAAAATAGTTTTCATAGTATCTCCATGTTGTTAAAATCCCAGACTAATCCTCTCCCCCTAGCTTGCTCTCTTATAGGGTGTGAATGACAGGGTGTTTTGAAAGCTTGTTTTTTAGCTTTCATCTTTACAACTTAAGTTTGCTTTTTAACTTAAGTTACATAGCTTTGTTACGAACGATAAAAAAAGGAGAGCAAGCTTTCACCTGCTCCCCTCTCTGTAACTTATCTACCCATTCGTTTCAACAATTCAATAGCATCTTGTTGTGCTTGAGTTGTCTTATCAATAGGTTGTGAGTTGAATATATAAGGTGTGAATGTATCACCTGTAATCTTCTTATATATAAACTCATTACTTACATGGATAACCTCCGCATCTCGTAGCGAAACATCTAAGTCTTGTAGATATTGTTGCTTGTTTTCCAAGGCATCGTTCTTTTCTAACCAACCATTAGAAGCGTTTAGTATATTCTGAAGCTTATCAAGTTGATTGCCTATCTGTTTATTCAATGACTTGACTGCCTTATAAGAAGCATTACATTCAGAATTAATATGTCTAGCTTTAGAAGAAGTAGACGGTTGTTTGATTCCCGTCTTATAGTCTTCCATCATATTATCTGATACCATAAACTCAATTGATTTAATTTTTAACTCAACGTACTTTGTATTTACTTTAGCGTTTTTCATTTTATTTCCTTATTGTTTTATTTAAAAGTGATAGTTGTTTTATGTCTAACTATCAACGACATTACATATCTTCTAGAATTTATACTATAGTGTTTAACCCTACAAATTCATCTAGAAGGTTTTGTTCTAATCTATTTAACTCACTTAACCTTTCAGGTTTTGTTATAACACTTCTTAGTAAGTGAATTCTTTTTAAGTTTCTACCAATTCTTACATTTAATTTATGTCTTTTTTTTATTGTTATAATTAACATTTTATTTTCCTTATAAAGTTATTTAAATTAACCCCTTTGTTTTAACTGTTGGGATTATCTAAGGATAAGCAGAGGAGCTTTGCTCTACCGTTGTCAAGTTTGATAGGGACATAAAAGTATTTAATATTGTTATTGTGTTAACAGGTTTGCTACCTTTGGTAAGTTATAGCAAACAAGCTCTTGACATAAGGTAGTAGCTTGTCTGTTGTTTGACAAGCGTTACCTCTGCTATCATTGGAGGAATCCCGAGAGTAGCCTAGCGGTCAGCGTAGTGATTCAGGTGCTTGTAATAAGCTTATGTTTATAGAAGTTGTCTTATTACGTAGTGTACTATGTCTTTAAACATAAGCGTGGAATAAACAATTGTTTACAATTACAACTTGTGTTTAATCTCTTCTATAGTCACTATCACACTGTCATTCACATGAACTTCTGGACTACAGATTCACAAGAACCACTACGGATTCTACAGCGGGACTTGAGACCTACCCGGGGGGACCCGTGAGCCATGCCAGTACTATATATAAACAATCACTTCTAGATGGCAGGAGGATTTGAGTTATCACCTCTAGATGAGAAGAGAATTCTAGCTAACAGGGGAACTGTAGAATATTATTTCTTATTACGGTGTATAGTAGAATATTATTCTAAGTTTGCTACTTAAATGATTTTAAGTATTTACAAGAGAAGAAAAGTATGCTACAATCTATTCCTCTTAGGTTCGCTACTTAAGACTACTCGCGATACAGAGGTAGTTTGTTGATGATTATTGAAAGTGTTCTACCTAGGTTAAGTCACTCCGTTCCTAGTCACTTCGTTCCTCCTTTAGCAGCTTTGCTACCTAGTTGTTATAATGAAGAAGAACGAAACCTCTACTAGCGAACAACTTAAGTATACTTAAGTACTCTATAACACTATATGGTTATTGTTAAATAATAACCTTTAGCTGTTCTCTATCTATGCTATAATTCTCCTTATTAATTAACTATAGGTTATTCTATGAAAGAGAATGATGGTCGTAAACTAAATAAAGGAAACCCTAAGCTGTATAAAGGTATGGCTCCTTTAAACCCTAATGGTAGACCTAAGGGTAGTATGAATAAATGGACTGTTCTGTCTAGGGAGTTATTAACAGAAAGAGGTCCTGAGATTGTTCAAGTTATTATAGATAAAGCTCTCAAAGGTGATGTTCATTGTTTAAAGATGTGTATGGACAGGATTGTTCCTACAACTAAAGCTGTTGAGATTAGCCATAAGAAAGACGATGGTGGTATTGTTATTAATGTAGGTACTACTGAACAGATTCAAGAGAAAGCTAAGAATAAGAAGTTAAAGCAGGTAAGAGGTAAGTCTGAGGATAGTGTGCTAGCTGAGGTAGTAGAGGAGCTAGAAGGACAATAGAGGGGTCAACTTAAATGAATCAATTTGAAAAAGACTTAGAGTTTGGTGAGGGTTTAGAACGTATTGTTCTAGAAAAGATTAAAGTAAAGTATCCTCAAGCTTATAAGATAGAGGGTTATTGTAAAGAGTGGGACATTTACATACCAGAGAAAGACATAGGTGTAGAAGTTAAAGGTGATAGAGTTTCTGGTAAGACAGGTAACGTAGCTATAGAAACATCTTTTAATGGAAAGCCTTCTGCTTTAACAACTACAAAAGCTACTTGGTGGGTGTATATGACTTTAGAGAAGTTATATTGGATTACACCTGAAGCTATAAAGGAGTGTGTCTTGATTGAGGGAATAGAAGAAAAAGACTTTGGACCTATCGGGGGAGATACTGTTCCTAAGACAATGTTTCTAATAAAAGAAGAGACATTTGCAGAATATGCTTCACATATAGAGAAGAGATAATGGCTGAGATTAATGTTGAGCTACATCCAGCTCAGATGGAGATATTCAACTCCGAGGCTAGGTTTAAGGTAGTTAGTGCCGGACGTAGGTTTGGTAAGAGTAGATTAGCTGCTTGGATTCTCCTTATTAAAGCTTTACAGTCCGATAGTAAAGATGTATTCTACATAGGTCCTACGTTTCAACAATCTAAAGACATTATGTGGGGTATGTTAAAAGACTTAGGTAAGGATGTTATTAAAGATGCTTACGAGAATACAGCTAGATTAACCCTTATTAATGGCAGGAAGATATTCCTCAAGGGTTCGGATAGACCGGATACGCTCAGGGGTGTGGGATTAGCTCACGTCGTACTTGATGAGTATGCCAGTATGAAGCCTGTGGTATGGGAACAGATAATAAGACCGACTCTGGCAGACGTTAGAGGTGGTGCTTTATTCATTGGTACACCTGCGGGGAAGAATCACTTCTATGATTTATGGATAGAAGCACATAACGAGGATGACTGGGAAGCTTTCTCTTTTAACTCTACTGATAACCCCTATATAGCAGCAGATGAAATCGAAGCTGCTAAAAGGTCTATGTCCTCTATGGCTTTCAGACAAGAGTTTGAAGCATCATTTGAAACATTCTCTGGTGGTATCTTTAAGGAAGAATGGTTTCTAACTGGGAAAGAACCCGAGGAAGGTAACTATGTTATTGCTGTGGACCCTGCTGGCTTTGAAGCGGTTGAGAAAGAAAGAGGAATTAAAGGCTCTAAATTAGACGAAACAGCTATCGCTATCGTTAAAGTTTGGAGAGATAAATGGTATGTTAAAGATATACTACATGGAAGATGGAGTATTAAAGATACAGCAAGGAAAATCCTAAAAGCTGCTTCAGTAAACCAAGCTACTACAGTAGGTATTGAAACAGGTTCTCTAAAGAACGCTATACTTCCTTACTTAGAAGACGAAATGAGGAGTGAGAATAGGTTTGTACATATAGATGAGCTACGTCATGGCGGTAAAAAGAAGACTGAGAGAATTACTTGGTCTTTACAAGGTAGGATGGAACACGGACAGATAACCTTTAACGAAGATAGAGACTGGAAACCTTTTGTATCACAGATGTTAGACTTCCCTAACCACCTTAGCCATGATGACATGCTCGACTCACTAGCATATATAGACCAAGTGGCTATATCAGACTTCGCATACTCTATAGACATGGATGATGACTGGGAACCTACAGACGAAATAGCCGGATATTAAAGATAGTTTATATTGAACGTGTTTTTGTGGTATACTCCGCAGGAATTACCTATATTTAAAGGGTTAAATGTTCGATTCTAAAGAAACTAAATACCAAGCTCTTGCTAGCTGGTTAAATTACAGGCTAGATAGCTGGAGAACTCACCGTGATACTAACTACGTACAGAAATGGGATGAATATTACCGTCTATGGCGTGGTATTTGGGTCGAGAGTGATAGAACTCGTGGGTCAGAGAAGTCACGCATCATCTCCCCTGCGTTACAACAGGCGGTAGAGTCATCAGTAGCTGAACTAGAAGAAGCAACCTTCGGTAGAGGGAAGTGGTTCGACTTACAAGATGATATGTTAGACCAGCAACCACAGGATGCTGAGTATGTACGTAACTTATTACAAGAAGACCTAGAGAAAACAGGTGTTAAAGACGCTGTATGTGAGGTATTCCTTAATTCAGCTATCTACGGTACTGGTATTGGTAAGATTGTAGTAGAACAGAACCTAGAGAGAGCGCCGGCTGCGGTACCTGTTGCAGGAACTACAGCTACTACTAGAGAGATTGTAGAATATCCTTCTATTGATGTTAAAGTAGAGCCTATCTCACCCAAAGAATTCCTTATTGACCCTTCTGCTAACTCTATTAACGAGGCGTTAGGTGTTGCTCACGAAGTTATTAAACCTAGATACCATGTTATCGAAGGTATACAGTCAGGCATCTACCGTGATGTTCCTCTTGATGGTGATTATAGCACTGTTAAGATGGGTTACGAGCCTGAGTCTAGACAAGCAGATGAATCTGATTCAGTTAAGATTACTGAATACTGGGGTAAAGTACCTAAGCGATTCCTCAAGGCTAGTAAAGATAAAGATGACTTTGAATACACTAAGAAAGATGTTCTTGTTGAAGCAGTAGTTACTATTGTTAATGATGAATACATTCTTAGAGTAGAAGAGAACGCATTTATGATGGAAGATAGACCTTTCATCTCTTACCAACACGATATTGTCCCAAATAAGTTCTGGGGTAGAGGTGTATGCGAGAAAGGATACAACCCTCAGAAGGCATTAGATGCTGAGATGAGAGCAAGGATTGATTCCTTGGCATTAACAACCACACCTATGATGGCAGCAGACGCTACTCGCCTACCTAGGGGTGTAAAGTTTGAGGTTAGACCGGGTAAAACTATATTAACGAATGGTTCACCACGTGAGGCTATCATGCCTTTGGATATGGGAACCACAGACCCTTCTACATTTAATCAGGTCGCTTCACTTCAAAACATGGTACAGATGGGTACCGGTTCAGCAGACGCAGCAGCAGGAAACAGAGAAACTGCTTCTGGTATGTCTATGATGCAGTCTGCTGCTATCAAAAGACAGAAGCGTACGTTGATGAACTTCCAGAATACCTTCTTAATCCCAATGATTAACAAATCAATGTGGAGAAAGATTCAGTTTGATGTAGATAGATACCCAGTAAACGATTATAAGTTTATACCTTACTCTACGATGGGTATAATGGCTAAAGAATTAGAGATGCAGCAGATGGTACAAATGCTACAGGCTATTCCCAAAGACTCTCCTGCGTTTAACGTGATTCTTTTAGCTCTATTCCAGAACTCTAGTATTCACAATAGAGACCAGATAGTACAGTCTCTTCTACAAGGTAATCAACCTAATCCTCAAGCTAAAGAGTTAGAGGTTATTGGAATGGACCTACAGATTCAGAAGGCACAGGCAGATATTCAGAAGACTCTTGCGGAAGCAGAGGAAGAGAAAGCTAAAGCTATTAAATGGCAAGCTGAGGCAGCTAATAGTATGCCTAATGAGATTGAAATTGAAGATAAGATACTTAAACTACAGAGAGATGTTCTTAATCTAGAGAAGATTAAGGCAGACATCGCTAACAAGGTATCAGAAACACAACGTAACATACCAGAGATGGAGCATCTCAAGTCAGAAACTATTCTGAACTTGGCAAAGGCGAGAGCTGCTGGTGTTAAATCAACTATCCCTACAACTGTACAGTGAAGACAGACGAACAGTTCTTAAGTGATAGGTTAGATATGTTTGAAACCGAGGGATGGCTTGACTTGGTTTCAGAACTAAACGACATCGAGAAAAGCGTTAGAGATATTGACGCAATGAATGATGCTGAAAGCCTTTGGGAAGCCAAGGGTAAGTTGAAAATGCTAAATTATATACAAACTTTAGAATATTCAACTAAGCTAGCGGTAGAACAATCCTAGTCATAGGACTCTACTTTAAATAACTTCATAATCCCATAGGGACGGAGACGACAAATGAGTATAGTAGTAGATGAAGCACCTTCAACAGGTGAACAGGTAACAGAAAATCAAGAAGTAGTATCAGAAGAGGTACAGGCGGAGGCTTTAACAGAGTCAGAAACCCAACCAGAAGCTGAGTACCAACCTCCTGAGAAGTATGCTGGGAAATCCTTAGAAGACGTTATTGAGATGCACTTAAATGCTGAAAGGGTATTAGGGAAACAAGGACAAGAAGTTGGAGAACAACGGAAGTTAATTGAAACCCTGATTCAAGCTCAACAACAAGCGACTAATGTTACTACCACCGAAGAAACACCTCAATCATTTGAGGAGACTTTCTATGATAACCCCGAACAAGCGGTCAAGTTAGCAGTAGAGAATCATCCAGATATTTTAGAGGCTAAGAGAGTCCGAGCTGAACAAGCACAGTCTGCTAACACCGCGCAGTTAGAGGCAGCACATCCAGATTTTATGGATGTTGTTCAGGATAAAGACTTTCAGAATTGGATAGGAGAAAGCAAGGTACGGATGGAGTTGTTCCGTAGAGCTGATGAGTATGATTTTGATTCTGCTAACGAACTGTTTAGTAATTGGAAGTTAATCTCCAATAATAAACTAACACAGGAAGTTAAGGCAGGTGAAGAAGTTAAACGACAAGAAGCTTTAAAGAAAACAACATCTGAGACACGTTCTTCTGGTGATTCGGTTGGTGGAAAGAAAATGTATCGTAGGTCTGATTTAATCAACCTACAGATTACAGACCCTTCAAGATATGAGGCTTTGGGTGACGAAATTCAAAGTGCTTATGCGGAAGGGAGGGTGAAATAATAACAATAATTATGGAGAAATACAATGGCAAATTCATTTAACGGCTCAGGTAGTACAACTACTAGAGCAATTGCTGGTAATTTCATCCCTGAACTTTGGTCGGATGAAGTTATTGGTGCATATAAATCAAGCTTGGTACTAGCAAACCTAGTAACAAAACTATCACATAAAGGTAAGAAGGGTGATTCAATTAACATCCCTATTCCTGCGCGTGGTGTTGCGACAGCTAAAGCAGCTAACTCTCAAGTTACGCTACAAGACTCAGCTAACACTCTTAAAACTATTAGCATTGCTACTCACTATGAGTATTCTAAGCTAATTGAAGATATTGCTGAAGTTCAGGCGTTAGCCTCAATGCGTAAGTTCTACACTGATGATGCTGGTCACGCACTTGCTACTAAAGTTGATACTGATTTATTCGGTACAATGACAGGCGGTACGTTCGTGAGTGGTTCTACTGGTGCTACATGGTCTTCAGGTGCCGGTGGTGTTATCACTGATGCTGGTATCCGTGCTATGATTCTAGCATTAGATAATGCTGATGTTCCTATGGACAATCGTTCACTGGTACTACCTCCAGTAGCAGCTAACTCTATTCTTGGTATTGACAGGTTCACTGAACAACAGTTCATTGGTTCTGGTGATGCTATTAAGACGGGTAAGCTTGGACAAATCTACGGTATGAGTGTATACATTAGTAACAATGCTCCTACTACAGGTTCAAACCGTGAAGGTCTGATGTTCCATAGAGACGCTGCTGTTCTTGCTGAACAGGTCGGTGTGCGTACACAGACTCAGTACAAACAAGAATACTTAGGTGACTTGTTTACTGCTGATACTATCTATGGTGTAGGCGAGCTACGTGCTGAAGCTTCTGTAGCTTTTAAAGTTACTGCGTAAGTAGTTAGTAAAGCGTACCCCTTTCTCACGAGAGGGGTATTCTGAATTAATTAGAGATTAACATGCCAATTTATAAGTATGAATGTACTGAAAAGGGTCACGAGTTCACTGATATGTGTTCTATTTCGGATAGGAAAAAGGAGCGTCCTTGTACTCAGTGCGGTAGCGTTGGTGTGTATAAACCCACTTTTGAAGCATCGTTTCAATATGGCGAGAATTACAAGTCAATCGCAGCAGACAGACACAGGTGGAATCTCAGAGAAAACAAAAGATTGAATACTAAAGGTAAGTCTTATGCATAATATGGATATACTTGAAGACAGTACACAGATAGATGGTGGACTTGAGTTAGATAGATTTAAAAAGAGAATCTTAGATATTTGGAATAGGATGCTTGAGGAGACTTATGCTAAGTATCCAGATGAAGTATCTAAAGAAGAATACATGGAATCAAATGCTCTTAAGTTTGCTGGAGACCCTGAAGAGGAGAGTGAGATTGATAACTTAATGGCTATGCTTGAAGAGTTACTAGACCCTCAAGAAGAACTTGAAGATGTAAAGTCTGAAGGTAAAGCTCCTGCTTATAAAGGTAAGGAGTTAAAAGCTAACAATGAAAAAAGCAATGTAGAGGTAACAACTTATGAAGTTAAACACGCAAGTACAGGAACTCCTAAAGATGCTAACGGTTCACGGAAAGGCGGGACTTACGCTGGTGTTGAAGGCGGTAAACTATCTCCTAGGAAAGATGCTAAAGTTATCCGAAGCTTCTCTCCAATGGCTGAACAAATAAGAGATGAGCTTAAATCTTTAAAAGAAAGACAGAATATTGGTAGAAGAAGGGAGTTATTTAGACTGTAATGGCTAAGAATAGAGTCTACACTAGAGGTAAGATACGCTCCTTAGTTAAACCTAAGAGACCAGCACAGCCTCATCATTGGAAGAAGGCTAAAGCTATTGCTGCTTATCTTAATAGAAGGGAAACTTGGGCGATTCTTCTAAACTTTGAAGAGACAATTGTACTGAGTGAGTTAATCTCTATCACAGCTCCCGGTTCTCTTTCCGAATCTTATGCTGATAGTCTAGGTTTTACAGAGACATTAAACTTCGCGTCTTCTTTAGACAAAGCAGATTTAGTGTCTATCTTAGAAGATGTATCCCTTTCATTAACTATGGAAGCAACACCGGACTCTCTAGGTGTTAGTGATATACTAACCACTAATTTCAATAGTGTTATTAACGACACTACAGCAGACGGTGTTACTTTCACTGAGCAGTTAGATTTCTTATTTGAACTAACAGCGACACAAGACTCTCTTGGTTTGACAGAGGTTTATTCAAATCACTTAACTAAAGTGTTAGTAGATGGTTTTGCTTTAGATGAAACTCTTGAGATATTAGATAAAGAAGCTATCCTTAATAAAGGTAACGTTATTTCTTTTACTACTGATATACAAACTTTCAGTGTTGGTAAAGGAGTTTCAGAAAACGTTACAGTAGCTGAGACTTTAGGTAAGACTATATTTAAAACCTTCTCTGATGGAGTAGGTATTGCAGAATCTATTGGTAGTAAGACAATTGCTATTAGTAAGTCGGATGGGGTTACTGTAGACCATTCGGAAACCGCAGATGTTGTCATTTCAGGAACACTTGCAAATCGTAAATTAGGCGGAGAGCCGTTTAATAAACTAACCTTTAATTAACTGGAGAAATAAAATGATTAAAGAAAACTTAAAAATGACTGGCTCGCTTGAGATTGCTATCAATGGTGATACAGTTCGTAAGATTCCTAACCTAGTTGTATCAGCAGGTAAGGAACACGTAACAGCTAGACTACACGGTACTACTGATGGTGTCATGTCTGCTATGGCAATTGGCACAGGAAGCACTGCTGCTGCCGCAGGTGATACTGCTTTAGGCACAGAGGCTGTACGTACTGCTTTTGATTCTGGATTCCCAGATATTAGTGGAACTAACACAATTAAGTACGAGACTACTTTTGTAGCTGTCGGTTCTGGTGGTGATGTTTCAGTAACAGAAGCCGGTATCTTCAACAACACTACTTCTGGTGGTACAATGTTAGCACGAACAGTGTTCGGAACGGTAACAAAAGGTGCTAGTGATGTGATGACAATCACTTGGACTATCACAGTATCTTAATCTAAATAGAAGGAGAGCCTTATGGCAGTTAAATTTACAAATAACGCAGCAACTACTTTAACATCGGCTGTATCAATAAGTGATACAACTATTGCTGTAGCTAGTAACACTGGCTTTCCTTCAATTTCTGGTTCAGATTATTTCTATGTGTCTATTGATTCAGAAGTTCTTAAGGTTACGTCAGTATCTGGTACTACCTTTACGGTTGATGCGGCTACGGCTGCTCATGATAACGGAAATACTGTAGAGTTGAGAGTATCAGCAGAGGTACTGAACGATGTAAGAACAGAGACTACTAATAGAAGTATTAGTGACTCAACAAGCACTACTAGCTCTACAACAAGTGCTTCTAGTACGGCAGTTAAAGACGCTCTTGCTTCAGCACAAACATACGCAGACTCAGTAGGTATTGACTTTACTTCATCTACGTCTGCTCCTTCATCACCTACTGATGGAGACCATTGGTTTGATTCAACCAACGGTATTCTTTATGTAAGAGCTGACTCAAACTGGATAGATGTTTCCACAGCAGGTGGTGGTGACGCTAACGTCCAAGCTGATTGGACTCAAAGCACTACGACACACGATGCTTATATTCAAAACAAGCCAACCTTATCTGGAACTAACACCGGTGATAACGCAACAAATACTCAGTATTCTGGCTTAGTATCCAACATTGCACATCCACTAGTAGAAACAGCAGTTCCAACAGGTGCTTTATTTACAGATACAAATACTACTTATACAGCTTCAGGACTGGTAGCAATAGACGGTTCTAATAATATAACTACTACGGCTACGGGAAACCAAACACAATCTGAGATTAACGCTTTAGGTATCACAGCTACTTCTGTTGACTTAGGTAACTGGACTATTACAGAATCAGGGGGTGTGGCTTACTTTGCTACAAGTGGTACTAATAAAATGAAGTTAGATGCCTCGGGTAATCTAACTGTAGTTGGAAACGTAACAGCATACGGAACAGTGTAAATGGCTTTACAAGCATCAGGAGCGATTAGTTTACAAGACATCCAAGATGAATTTGGAGGCTCTCATCCTATTAGCCTTAGTGAATACTATGGGTCAGACACTGTACCAGCATCAGGTGAAATTGCTTTTGATGATTTCTATGGTACATCGGATATTTCTTTTACTACCGCAACAGGTGGAACAATAACTACAGTTGGTGATTATAAGTATCACTACTTTACCTCGTCTAGCTCGTTTAATGTTAGTTCTGTCGGCACTGATGGTATTGAATATCTTATTGTGGCTGGTGGTGGAGCAGGAGGCGGTGCTTGGCACAGTGGTGGTGGCGGAGCAGGTGGTTTACTACACAATACAAATTACACAGTAAGTGCTACAACTTACAGTGTCATAGTCGGTAGTGGTGCTACAGCAGTGTCTGGCAGCGGTGGTTCTTCAGTTAATGGAGGAAACTCGTCATTTGGGTCTATTACAGCAACTGGTGGTGGCGGTGGTGGTTCTTATAATACTACTGTGGCTGGTGGCAATGGTGGTTCTGGCGGTGGTGCGTCTGCTTATGGTTCTAACGGTAGTGCGTCTCCAGCAGGTCAAGGTCATAACGGTGGTGGTGCTGGTGGCAATGGTAATCACGGTGGTGGTGGTGGTGGAGCAGGAGGTGCAGGTATTGCCGGTACTACTTCACCAGTTAAAGCCGGTAATGGCGGTGTCGGCTCATATATTACAAACTTCTCTCAGTTTGGCGTCAGTGGGTGGTTTGCTGGCGGCGGTGGTGCTTCCAACGGTAACGGCTGGGCATCTCAAGGCATTGGTGGAACAGGTGGTGGTGGTAATGGCGGTGTTAACTCTGTAGGTACAACAAAGGGAACTGCGTACACTGGTGGAGGCGGCGGTGGTTCTAGGGGTTATGTCGTTTCTGGGTCAGAAGGTCATGGTGGAAAAGGCGTTGTTATTATTCGTTATAAGTGGCAGTAGATATGGCTATATATTCTAAATTAAATAAAGAAAACAAAGTTGTTGACTTAGTAGTTGTTGAAGACTCATTAGCGGAAAACGAAGGTATTGCTTTGCTATTGAACATTACTGAACACACTAACTGGAAACAAGTAGACAAACCTAATAGACGCGGTAGTGGTGGTATTGGTTCTTTTTATAACGAAGATAAGGATGCTTTTATTATGACACAGCCTTATCCTTCTTGGGTGTTAAACGAAACCACTTGTTTGTGGGAAGCTCCTATCAGCAGACCAGATACAAATAATCCTTACAACTGGAACGAAACAGAACAAACTTGGGACTTAATAGAGAATGAATAATAACAAAGAATTTAGAACTAAAACCGTAGGAGTAATAAATGGCTGATTATATATACAGTGGAAGCTTTCCAGCGAGTCCTGCTACCAATGACACATTGTCAATGAACGGTGTAGGCTACGTCTATACATC
>Ga0315328_10000935_pt1 | contig 13243 bp, 11 predicted proteins | sample M120032315metaG_FD_203462 | JGI IMG/M metagenome (GOLD analysis project Ga0315328, IMG submission 203462) | Ammonia-oxidizing marine archaeal communities from Monterey Bay, California, United States - M1 200m 32315 | ecosystem: Environmental > Aquatic > Marine > Intertidal zone | place: USA... | reverse complement strand
CGCGACGACGAGGACGATATTTATTACTTCGACTACGCCCCGAACAACGTTTCTTATCAGGGGCTGGGAGCCCAATGGGTTGAAATTCCTCGGGCTGGAGACTTGCCGATTGTAGAGTTTGCTTCGTGGTCACTTATGAAAGTTTCTATGGATTTTCTGATAGCCAACACCGCAACTTCCAGTGATGGATATAAACACCCCGACGGTCTCGTGACGGGTATTCATGAAAAAATTGAAGCCCTTAGGCGAATGGCACAACGGCCATATCCGGTCTCCATTTTTGGAATGGATCAACTGTTGAGGCTTTCCATGAGGCGTGCCGAGATGATCGGCAAACCGTTGGAGTTTGTGATCAGTGACATCAACATCAGTTCCATGCGTCGAACGATTGAAAAAGGGGACAAAGAGATAACAACCGCACAGGTCAAAATGACCTTGCAGGAAATACCTATCGAAGACATCAAATCGGTCAGGTTTAGCAAACCCAACATTGTGGTTCCATTCATTCCACCTGACCCGGCTGGATCACTCAGTATTGGTGGACCTCCGCTACACGAGCAGGGTGAAAAGACGACTGAGGTCGGAGCGACAGGTTTCACCGACGAGGAAGCAGCAGCAAACGAGATACAACACTTTGCCGATGATCCCGACTTGGGAGTAAATACGGCATCAAACGAGAACGCTGTTATTGGTGGCGGGCAAGCCGACATTGTCCACGGCTACGAAGGCTACGACGAGTGGGGAATGACTCAAGGGGAATTTGAGTAAATGCCCGACATCGACATGCCGTCATCGGCAACGGCGAGAGATTCTGGACTCATATGGAATGAGGGGCAGATTGATGCGGCGATAGACGCTGCAATTCTTTCTGTCAATGTTAGTTATGGCATAGACATGTGCGCTCAAGTGACCGCAACTGTCCACGATCCCGCTTTCCATCTGGCAGCAAATAACTTTTTTTGGATTACCCGCGACGTTTGGTATCGGTCAAAACAGATTATGGAGTTTGAGGACCCGCTGTTTAGTGGACGTACCTCATATCTGACTCAGGCATTTGAAATTGGGAGAGCCTCTCTGGGGCCAAGTCAAGGAGCGGGTGCCGTTTGGACACTTGAACTGCGGACAAAAGCGATCCAGCAGATGAAACGAGATCGAGGAAATGCCCGCAATCCGGGTGGGGCGGCAGCATCGATACCGGGAGAAGGCCATGTTTTTGCGATAAATGCTGCAAGAAAATATGGGCTAATCCCCGTTGTCGAAGAAACAGACAAAGCAGACACGACTTCCCTTAAACCATTCACCCCAGGGGAGGATGGGTCTGAAGGGAGCAGCGTGTGGGATGTTCTCAAGGCGATGGCCGGCCAGGCCAAGTTTGTAGTTTTTGAGGCAGACGGTCATCTCTTTTTCTGTTCACACAAATTTTTATTGGGAAAGTGGGGGGTGGCGAGCAGTCGTTTGAGGGTGATGAACCCGGAGACAAACACGAGACACTCGATGTTGGCTCAGTATTGTCCCGCACAATGGCCTACCGACAAGTCGGCAACCATTCAGGTGTTGGCGGTGCCCACGTTAGCGAAGTCTGATAACGATCCGTTCGAGGTGCAGGGGTCTATGATTGTTGATCGGGTGAATGGCATGTGCCTTCGTCCCGGTATGACAATCCAAATACAAGGCATTCCAATGTATGGTCCAACGCTAGATGGTAGAGATGATGGACATAGTGGTCTGTATCTAATAACTAATGTTGATTATGACCATCTGGGAAGTCAACCTGTGAAAGTCTCCTTCACTTCGCCGACACGCGAACGCCATTACATCGCATGGCAGGCAGTTAATCAATTCCCAACGGAGGCAATGAGGTCTGCTAATTCGCAGAGTGGGCGACAGTAATGGGTGGCCCTTTCGCAAGTTTTGAAGGTGGCTCATCCCATCCGGTTACCCCAGGTGCTATTTACAGGGGAACCGTTAAGAAGATCCGCGACGATGGAAAACTGTCAGTCGCGGTTCCACGTTTAGGCAATCAGGTAATTCACAACTGCCAGGCGTTGCGTGGTCCAGAAACCAATCCGTTCGTAATAGACGATCAGGTTCTGTGTGTTTTTCTAAATAACGAGCAGAGCGAACTGTATGTTCTTGGACGTTTCAATTACAAGCCGAAGTTCCGTAACGTTGGGATCAACGTTCACGATCCGCAGTTCCCGGTTCATATCGCCGGAGCGTCAGGTAGTAGCCAAATTTCGTTGCAGATTGATCGGACTTCTGCGGTGGGGTCGTCGCGCGCCTCGATGCAGTTTCATAGGACGATCACTGGGGCGGGAGCGACTACCGCTGCTGGGGCGTCGGGCGGGGGCGTTTTCTCCGACGAGGCAGCGGTCGATGGTTTCCAAGGCGATTGGTATGTGTGGGACAATCATACTCAGAAGTATCTGTTGCAGCATACGGGTGGGCAGAGTACGGCCGGTGGTTTAAGCGGAAACATACTAAACACCTATTTTGCGATCAAAGCCACCGGCAAGCATGGCAACCCCCTTGGCACTTTCGATAGGTCACTCTACTACTATCCAACCTATGATGCAAAAACGGGGGGTTCTGACGGAACAGGAAACGAGGTTAATTACTGGTATTGGACTGGCGCGGAGGCTCCAGAGACAGGGACTCAGGGATACACCTGGTATAGCATGTCCTATGGCTACTGGGGTGGCGGTTGGTACCCCACGAGCGATGATAGTTACGACCTGGGCTGGTCCAGTTACCGTTGGGATGATATTTATGCCACCAACAGTACTATCCAGACATCCGATCAAAATTTCAAAACGGATATCGTTGATTCCGATTTGGGGCTGGACTTCATAAACGCACTACGGCCCGTGTCGTTCAAATGGAAGAAGAACGAAGAGAAGCCCGGCGTTCGTACACACTATGGTTTAATAGGCCAAGAGGTTGAAGTGGTGCTTGGCGATGCCGCTTCCGATACGGCACTCTGGGTCAACTCACTGGTAGAAGCCGACCCGGGTCTGGAATTCACGAACCCGGAGACTGGGGCTGTGACAGACAGTAGGCCGGCGGTCGAAGAACACTACCGGCAGGGAATAAGATACGGCGAACTAATCGCCCCACTCATCAAAGCAGTACAGGAAGTTGACGACAAGGTTGAAGGACTAGGAGCAGCCAACGTTGAAGAAGCATTGACTTTGGCGCAAGCAGCAATCGATTATTGCCAGTCTTTCGATGCCGCCTATCTGGCAAAACAACCACACTTTGAAGAACGTGAAGCCCTGCTTGATGACATAGTCGCACGGGTCGAAGCATTAGAGGGGTAGTAAGGTAAAATCTGGTAATGGATACGATCAAATTTCCCATCCAATTCGATTCAACCGGATTGGCGAAACTACAAGAACACACCAACGACTACTACAAACAGTTGTTAACACTTGCAATTGTTACAGAACCGGGTCGTCATCCACTAACCCCAGACTTCGGTATTAACGACCCAACATTCACAAGTCTAGATAAGGGACAGTTCGTTATCCATGCCGCACGGTATGTGCCAGAGGTTGTTATTACTGCAATCGAGGCTGAAATAAACACCGAAGAGGAAGTTTCAGTTGTGTTCGGATTTAAGGTGCGAGACTAATGCCCGCTGATTTTAGTAGATATGTAGACCTGACCTCATATGATGCTGACCCGACAGATATTTATCTTGGGGCGCTCCGGCTAGCACGGCTAACCCTGCCCGAATTTCGTTTACGTCAAGGGACTGTAGAAGATGCCCTTTTTCAGGCGTGTGCATACATGCAGGCACTCAATGTTGCGGCGATTAATCGTGTTCCCAGCCGTGTCATGGAGGGAATCGCCAGAATTATTGGGGTGACCCGAAACGAGGGCACCCGTGCTCAAGTCAACATGACCGTGAGTATGAATGAAGTTCCCGATGTGGGCCTCCCATTCAAAATTCCTAAATCGACTGCGTTCACATATGATATTTCTTATCCGAGTGGAGATGTCAGTTACCCGTTCATGACAACCAAACTCGAATCTTTAACAACTGCTACGGTTCGTGTAGCGTCAACAGGAAACGTTGCTATTGCTAGCGAATTGGAGAATGGCGACACTGTTGATGGTGTAACCCTGGCTACTGATGATCGGGTTCTTCTTAAAGACCAAACTGCTGGTGCGGAGAATGGAATTTATGTTGTTGTTGCTTCGGGTGCCGCGAGTAGAGCAAGTGATGCAGATACTGTTCAGGAACTACCCCTCTTTGTTTCCGTAACAGAAGGCTCCGTGGGTGTTGATACCAGTTGGAACATGACCAATATCGGAGACATTGTTATAGGAACTACAGCCCTTACTTATGTTGCGGGGACATATCCTTCCAAAACTATTACCTTGTCCTCTCAGGCGGTAGGGGTGCATCCGACTCCTACACCAGGACAGATTATGAAAATGGCATCTATCGCCCCAGAAGTCCAAAGTGCGGTTGTCGCTTCCATTCCAGCCTTTTCTGTTGGAACAAACCCTGAGAGTGACTCCAAATATTTGGATCGTTGCGTCACACACATGCAAGGATTGTCATCCACCGCAATCACTGCGGACCAACTAAAAACCTACATTCTTACAAACCATGCCGACGTGGAGCGGTGTTCGGTTTACAACACTATGACTTCAGTTGCGAGAGGATTGGACCAGTTCGGTTCAGGGCCGACAGTTAACGCCGGCTACGTTTTCGTAATGGTCTATGGGCGAAACAGGGTGTTGACTTCGACAGAACGCACCACAATTCAAATCGCAGTAGCGGACAGAACCAGTGCCGGTCTGACGATTGTGGTTGAGGATCCGATACTTATTGATCTTGAAATCACTGCTTCCGTCATTGCTGAAAAAAGGCGCAATTCCACAGATATGGCAACTGATATTCAGGTTTCTTTAAGGAGAAGCCTCTCCCCCGGACTCTGGACTGGAAAAACTGAGGCCATTATGATCTCTGACATTATCAACACTATTAGAGGTGTTGATGGCGTGGTATCTGTAACCAAGGCCACCGTTGTTCCAACATCTGGATCTGCGGCGAACACTGTCTATGCCGGTAACGACTCTACATTGAACACCGCAGAAGACCCCAATGTCTACTTCGTATCCGCTGGAACGCTACCCAATATAACTCAAGCGAATTCCACCATTACGGTAACTATTGAGTCCTAGTCATGGCCACGACTAAGAATTATTTACCTCTTGCAGATCATTTAAACATCTACAACTCTACTTATGACAGAGTAGATGCCGCCGTTTACCCCACCTCATGGCAGGCTCTCAACGCAACCATGCGGGTTACAGATAATCCACTAGCGATTCTGGATATCGATTACTACTCGCTAGAGATCATGCCGACCAATGCGGGACAGGTCACACTGTATATAAATAATGTGCCTATATCTGATTCCAAAATGGTTCGGGAAATGCTGTTCCATGCTCAGGTTAAATCTTCTGTTGACGTTGATACGTCTGTGTCGTTGTTCGAAACAGGGCAGCCGATGGGGACCATGCTGCCCCATGCGAAACAAACAACTCGAGATCAGTTTGTAACAATCCGTAGCAATATTTGGCCACTTCAAAAAGAATCAGGAGCCAGAACTGCAACAATTGAAATCGAGTTAACGAATCATTCTGCACAAATTATTTATCTAACTATCCCCGCCGTGGTTAATCATTTAGATTTCTACAAAAATTCTGTTGTCCGATCTGCCCGAACTGTTATCCCGGACGCCTATTGGAGAATAGACCTAGAACAATCCGACCCATCGTATCCCATGTATAAATTGTTGGATACATTAACGAACTCATCTAACGACGTTATGCAGTTGTTCAGCAACTGGTTTGATCACGAGTTGAGCGAACTGGCCCCCGGCCTTACCGGGGATGAAACGTGGGCAAAAAGCACCCTGACAGATCCAAGTTTGGCGAACGATGGGAATATGGATTGGCTCTCCCAATTCACCGGCTCCGAACTTAAAGGAAACATCACTGGAACCGCCCAGCCGTCAGGTACCACTCGAGATTTCTATACCACAACAGCCGACATTCAAGCATTTCTGAAATGGCAGTTGGAAAATTCTTACTATGGCAGAGGTGCGGGCACCCGAGAAGCGATGACATCTGCTGTCCAACAGGTTCTTTCAGGGGGTAAAAATGTGGCAATTCTTCCACATTTTGGTGCTCACGCTTGGAAGATTCAAGTACAAACACTCCGATCTGAAACTCAAGATTTTGATGCGAGCACCTTCAGTTCTGATGATGTTTTGGACGCAGTCGCCGAAGCAGCACCAATGGGATATGAGATATTCCATATGGCAGTTTTGTTCTTTGCCTTCACATTGGGCAATGTCGGCCTAGGGCGATTGGGGCTTGGTGTACTAGGTGGGCCAGGCGGGTATGTGCCACCCGATGCCCCAACAGGTTTGACTATTTCTGCCGGCGGCACCCCTTCGACGGAACTCACCCTCACCTGGGTGGCTCCTGTTTACAACGGTGGCGATGCAGTTTCGGCTTATCTGATTAGACGAGACGGCTCAATCATTGTTGCCAATACGGGTAACACAAATTTGACCTATACGGACACGGGTCGGTCACCGGGCACCGCGTATTCCTACACGGTGGAAGCAATCAATCAGGCTGGCGCTGGCGACCCAAGCAACAGTGCTTCAGGAACCACAGACCCGATTGTGTCAGATGCCCCAACCAGTTTGACTGCCTCTGCAGGGGCAACACCTTCCAGCATGATCAACCTGTCGTGGACCGCTCCCGCCTATACCGGTGGAGCAGCGATCGTCGGTTACCAAATTACAGAGAACCGCGCTGGGGCTGGGGACGTGGTACTTGTCAGCAACACGGGAAGCACGGCCACCACATACGCCAGAACTGGATTGGATCGTGTTGTTTCTTATACCTACAAGGTTGCGGCAATCAACTCTGCGGGCGTCGGTGCCAACAGCAATACTGCGACACTTACAACTGCAGCCGAACTCCCAGGTCCTCCAACTGCTCTTACCTTGACTGCCGGATCGCCCGCCATGACGGTAATCAGTCTGTCGTGGACTGCCCCAACCGAAACTGGTGGAGCAGCCATTACTGGCTACCAAATCAAGAAGAACGGTTCAATAGTTGTAGCGGACACGGGCACCACGGGTACGACCTATTCGGCTACCGGTCTAACCGCTGGGCAGACATACACATTCGCAGTCGCAGCAATCAACTCTGCTGGTGCCGGCGGAGACAGCAACGTGCCTTCACTAACCACATCAGGTCCAATCCATGCAACAGGTGGAACAATCACCGAGTATGGCAACTACATAATTCACACATTCCTTACGGGTGGAACTTTCTCAATCACGGAAAACGACCGCAGCGACACCTTTGATGTTCTGATTGTCGGCGGTGGCGCTGGTGGTGGCATGTCGTCGTCAGGCTTTACACCTTCGACCACTATTGCCGAATCTGCTGCCGGTGGCGGTGGCGGTGGCGGCGTGCGGGCCGAAACTGGCCAGACTGGAACTATCGCTGCTTACACGGTAATCGTTGGCCAGGGCGGTGCGGCTGGCACAGGTTCCGGCGCGGACAGTTCTCCTGGTGGGGAATCAGCGTTCGGAAGTCTCAATCTTGATGCCACCAACGCTCAAGGCGGAGCATCTGCCAACGGTGGAGCCGGTACGGGCAACGGAGGCAATGCTGCCGCTGGTGGCGGTGGTGGCGCTGGCGCTTGGTTCCAAGGTGGCGTCAGCCACAATCAGTCTCAAGGCGGCTCTCTGGGCGGCACTGGCGGCGGTGATTACAACTATGGCGGAGACGGTGGTGACGCCGATTCGGGAACCGCTACCCTGAGCGGAGGCACTTTATACATAGCCACTAGCGGTGGCGGCGGTGGTTCTTACGGGAACGATGGTGACGACGGCGTCGTCAACTACGGAAGTAGTCAGGGCGGCGATGGTGGCGACGGTCAGGCCAACGACTGGCAAACCGGCAGCACCCAGTACTACGGCGGTGGCGGTGGCGGTTCCGTGACCGCCGGCAACACCTCCGTCGGTGCGAACTGGAACACCTACCCCCAGGCGCAGGGCGGAAGCGGTGGAGGCGGGGGAGGAGGCGTCACATACGAAGACGCCAACGACAACTGGCAGATCATCCATGTTGTCGAGAACGGCACGGACGGCCTCGGGGGTGGTGGCGGCGGCTCCGCCTGGGGTGGGGGTACGTCTGGTCAGCCCGGGGGCGGCCTCGGTGGTAGCGGAATCGTTGTCATCAGGTATGCAAAGACGTAAGTGTTACTCTATTAGTTAACAGGAGGCTCAAATATGCCATCAAGAGGAATAAAAACTTGGGCAACCGGCGATGTTTTGCAGGCTGCAGATGTCAACGAATACTTGGCCGAACAGGCAGTTATGGTATTCGACGACTCTTCAGACCGAGACTCCGATCTTGCTGCTGGACCTGGAGCAACTGAAGGTATGACCGCATACCTAAAAGATGTCAATCAAATTACTTATTACGATGGTTCTGCATGGGTTCGTATGGGAACTTATGCCGAAGTTCAGGCTGTTGAGAGCCGTGTTCCGCGTATGTTGATCTACATGGAAGTCTACTGATTTCTCGAAAGTGGTAAAATGTAGTTGAGCATTACGGTGCTCACTGTCACATCCACCTTCGAAAGGCTACCTCCATGAATTTCTGGAAAGATGCAATCGAACGGGCCGGCCGTACATTCGTCCAAGCATATTTGGGCGTGTGGATGGCAACCGGAGCGGACTTTGACGGGTTCAGTAACGTCGATAACCTCAAAGCAGGTATTGTCGCTGTTGCCCTTTCTGTTGCTATGGCAATGGGACTCAAGGGTGTTGGACCCAACAAGGATTCGGCTTCGACCGTTTAACCAACAAACTAAGCCATTGAGACCGCTTTCCTCATCTACAATAAGGGTAGATGATCAAGGAGAGCGGTCTTAATGCTTGCTGGAACCTACAACATGCTGACTGAGCAGGGATCCACTCTCTATCGAGTGATTAATCTCGAATACCCTGATACAACCGACCCTTCAGGTGAAACCTATTTACCCTGGGATCTTAACGGATATACCGCACGCATGCAGGTTCGTAGGTTGATAGAAGATACAGCCTTCATGATCGAGATCACTACTGAGAATGGCGGAATCGACATCGAACCGTTGGGTGTTGCGGACAAAGGAAGAATTGATCTTACGATGACAGCCGCACAAACCGCAGCACTTGATTCAAACGGAGTTTACGATCTTGAGATCATCGACACTGGTGGAACGGGAACCGTCTCAAAAGTAATCAAAGGAACATTCAGTTTGATACCTGAGGTTACCCGATGACCGTTGCGAACAATGTCACCATCGATGAAAGTACCGCCAATCAAGTTATTGTCGACGCAGAGACCGCAAACCTTGTTGCAGTGCGCACTGGCGCCGTTCCGTCAGTAGCAGTCGTTCGTCGATACATCCATGTCCAGTCGGTCCCTGCCACTACATGGGCAATCGTCCATGACCTAGGAGGAAAACCATCAGTTACTATCGTCGACACTTCGGACACCCATGTCGTAGGTGATGTAACATATAACAGCACGACCAGTATCACTGCGGCGTTCACGGCTGCGTTCGCTGGGTACGCATATTTGACATAAGGCAGGGCAAATGGCCACAAAGTTCGTTACAAATATTGACCTCAATCAGAACCAACTCCTCAACGGTACGTTCGAGTCCTTGGCGGCTGACCCCGGCTCTGGCAACTTTGAGGGTCGATTAATCTATAACAGCACCGAAAAGGTGCTCAAAGTTTATACCGGGTCCGCGTGGCGCAAGGCAATACACGCTGCAACATCCACTACTAACGCCCTGGTTATTAGCGAATCTAACGGTACTGTCTCTTTTTCTATTGCCAATGTTGTCGGGGGTGGAGATTCCGGTCTTCTGACAGGTGCAGACAAGACCAAACTTGATAACGCTACAAGTACCAACACCAACTCCACTCTCGCTATTCGTGACGGCAGTGGACGTTTACAGGTCTCAACCCCTTCCGCCGATCTCGACGCCGCCAACAAGGCTTACGTTGATGCCGCTCGTACTGGACTGGATGTCAAGGCATCCGTTAGGGCAGCGACAACTGCCGCTCTCACTTTGGCAAGCGGTGTCGAAAATGGAGACGCACTCGATGGTGTAACTCTTGCTACGGGCGACAGAATTCTCGTCAAGGACCAAAGTTCTGGAGCCGAGAACGGCATCTATATTGTTGCTGCTTCTGGCGCTCCAAGTAGGGCAACTGACGCAGACTCCAACTCGGAGATGACTCCGGGAATGTTCACCTTCGTTGAAGAAGGTACAACGAACGCTGATTCCGGTTGGGTGATGACCAATGACGGTGCAATCACCGTCGGCACAACTGCCCTAACCTTCGCTCTCTTCTCGGTCGCTGGCACAATCTTTGCCGGTGACGGCCTTAGTAAAACCGGCGACACTCTTAACGTCAACGTTAAGTCTGATGGTGGTATACAAATCACCAGTGACGATGTTGAAATCAAACTTGATTCTGGTACTACTGGTCTTGAAACAACTTCTAGTGGTCTTGCCCTTACAACCGTCGATATCACCGAGGGTGGTACTAACGCCACCACCGAAGCGGCCGCTCGTGACAACCTCGCAGCGACTTCGGCTTCCGGCCTAACGACCAGTACGCCAACAACTGCTCGTATATCGAGCGACACTATTGGCGATGGCAGTGCGACAGCGTATGTGATCACTCACAATCTTGGAACGCGTGCCGTGGTCATCCAGGTTTATGACGCAGCCAGTTATGACACGGTTATTGCAGATGTTGTTCGTACAAGTACCGACACAGCCACCATTACCTTCGCATCTGCCCCAGCCAGCAACGCTTACGTCGTTGTCATCACTGGCTAAAGCAGTTTCATAGCGTTCTGAGGAGCGCAGAATAGAAAGGTACGGTTGAGGCCGTGGCTCAGAAATTTAAAACCTCCATTTCCGTTGAGGAACTTGCGGCAGCATCGTCGCAGGCAGTCGGAGTTAAGGTTGATGGGGATTCTGAGGCGCGAGTCAAGATCGATGCGGGCGGAAAGATTACTTGGGGTTCCGGCTCCGCTACTGGCGATGTCAACTTGTACCGCTCCGCCGCCAACACCCTGAAGACGGACGATGCTCTCGATGTCAGTACTTCCGGTGTTGTTAATCTCGTTACCGATGGAGAGCCCTCAGCGGCTGCCGCTAACGGGACCATTGCAATTGACACCACAAACAACAAGTTCTATTTCAGGTCGAATTCGGAATGGCAAGAAATCTCCCTAGACACCCTGTCTGCCACAGCAGCAGATGGTGGTTCCTCGGCCTCCTGGGTTCGATTTCATATTGATGCGGACGGTGGCAATTCCACCGTGAACGCTGAATAAGGAGTAATCATGGCAGCAATTATTCAATTTAGAAGGGACACGGCGGCCAATTGGACTTCCAATAATCCCACGCTCGCAGCGGGTGAAATCGGGTATGAAACCGATACCGAGAAGTATAAAATTGGTGACGGTTCTACCGTATGGACTTCCCAGGGGTACACAACTTTTGGTGGTATTAGTCAAAGCCTGATTGACGCCAAGGGTGATCTCATCGTCGGCTCGGCAGACAATACGGCTGCAATACTTTCCGTAGGAACTGACGGTCAGATGCTCATTGCCGACAGCGGTGCCGCTGGTGGCGTATCGTGGGCCGCCCAGGAAAGTATTGTCAACTGGCACGAGGCTGTCAAATTAGCGACTGCTGCTGCACTTCCCAATTCTCCCACTTATAGCAATGGAAGTTCTGGTGTCGGCGCGACCCTCACCGCTGGTGCCAATGCACGACTCGTTGTAGACGGAGCAAACGCTACCGCGGGAGATCGTGTACTTGTGCAAGATCAGGCAAGTGCGACACAAAACGGTCTTTATGATGTGACGACTCAGGGTGTGGACGGAGTCACGGCATGGGTGATTACTCGTGCTGACGACTTCGATGGTACGCCGAATGGTCAGATCAAAGCCGGCGAATCGGTTTATGCATTGTCCGGTTCCACAAATAGCGGTCAAGGATTCGTGGTTACGTCCACGAGCGATCCGCACACTGTCGGCACTCATTCGATTGCCTTCACTCAGTTCACCGGTACTCAAGCATTTACTGCTGGTACGGGGGTCAGTATTACTGGCAATACGATCAATGTTGGAACGGCTAGTTCTGCTCGCATCGTAACGAACGCTGACACTCTCGATTTAGCAACTACGGCTGTTAGTGCGGCCTCTTATGGTAGCGCCACAGCAGTCCCCGGCTACACGGTGGATGCTTACGGTCGTTTGACTGCTGCATCGAATACAACCATTGCTATCCCCTCCACTGCCGTTACTGACTTCACAGAAGCCACTCAGGACGTGGCCGGTGCACAGGTGGCCACCAATGGCTCTCACACCGGCATAGCGGCCTCCTACGACGATGGTGGCGACGGCGCTATCGACTTGACCCTTACAGTATCCGGGGTTTCTGCTGCCTCCTACGGGAGCGCAACCCAAGTGCCCGGTTACACGGTTGATTCATACGGACGTTTGACCGCTGCTTCAAACACCACAATTGCTATCCCCTCGACAGCAGTAACCGATTTCACCGAAGCGACACAAGATGTTGCGGGCGCACAACTCGCTACCAATGGATCCCACACTGGCATCACTGCCACCTACGATGATGCTGGTGATGGGGCCGTCGACTTGGCTCTCATTACAGAGAATGTGCAGGATATTTCTGGCGCACAGTTGGCTACCAATGGTTCGCACACTGGGATCGGTGCCACTTACGACGACGCTGGTGACGGCGCTATTGATCTAACCCTCACGGCATCTGGAGTTTCTGCGGCTGCTTATGGGAGTGCAACCCAAGTACCCGGTTACACGGTTGATACTTATGGTCGATTGACGGTAGCAGCGAATACCACAATTGCCATTCCTTCGACAGCAGTCACTGACTTCACTGAGGCAACTCAGGATGTGTCCGGTGCCCAGTTGGCCACCAACGGATCACACACTGGAATTACCGCCACCTACGACGATGCCGGTGACGGTGCTGTCGATCTAGCCCTAATCACCGAGAGCGTTGAAGACATTTCCGGCGCGCAGTTGGCTACCAACGGCAGCCATACCGGCATTACCGCGACCTATG
>Ga0315328_10000934_pt1 | contig 13244 bp, 18 predicted proteins | sample M120032315metaG_FD_203462 | JGI IMG/M metagenome (GOLD analysis project Ga0315328, IMG submission 203462) | Ammonia-oxidizing marine archaeal communities from Monterey Bay, California, United States - M1 200m 32315 | ecosystem: Environmental > Aquatic > Marine > Intertidal zone | place: USA... | reverse complement strand
TATGCCTTCTTATAAACTAGGAAGATGGGATGGATGTGTTAGATTTTGTGATATTGGTGGGAGAACTTACTTTCATCTTTTAGAAAAACTTTTACCAATTGTTGCAAATGATGGTTACGATATAGATGTAACAGATCTTCGCAGACATTGGGATTTTAAATTTACTCCTGTAGAGCAAACAACTTACGATCATATTGCATGGCCTAACAAACACCCTGCAGGCGGAACACCAATCATATTAAGAGACTATCAAGTAGACATTGTAAATAAGTTTTTAGAAAATACACAATGTTTACAAGAAATTGCTACTGGTGCAGGTAAAACACTTGTTACCGCAGTATTAAGCCATAAATGTGAACCGTATGGCAGAACTATTGTTATTGTTCCAAATAAAGATCTTGTTGTTCAGACCGAAAAAGATTATAAAAATTTAGGTCTTGATGCTGGAGTATTTTTTGGCGATAGAAAAGAATATAATAAAAAACATACTATATGCACATGGCAAAGTTTAAGCATTCTAGAAAAGAAAACAAAAGCACATGAAGCAGACTTTCCAGTAGAAGAATTTTTAGAAGATGTTGTTTGTGTAATGGTAGACGAAGTCCATAAAGCAAAAGCAGATGTATTAAGAAACTTATTAGGCGGAGTATTTGCAAATGTTCCAATTCGTTGGGGGCTAACTGGAACTATACCTAAAGATGATTACGAAGCCGTTGGCGTTTCTTGCAGTTTAGGCCCAGTTATTAGTAATTTAAGTTCTAAAGAATTGCAAGAAAAAGGTGTGTTAGCAGACCTAGATATAAACATATTTCAATTACAAGATGGTATGTTAGGTTTTAATAGTTATGCACAAGAACTAAAATGGTTATTAACTGATAGTAGAAGAATAGATCATATAGCAGAAATAATCAAGGGATTATCATCAAGCGGAAATACATTAGTTTTAATCGATAGAATTAAAACAGGAGAAATGCTTAAAGAAAGAAATGACGATTGGGTATTTATTAGTGGGTCTATGAAAGTAAAAGATAGGCAAATTGAATATGCAGAAGTTAGTGAAATGAACAATAAAGTTATCGTTGCTACATATGGTGTAGCGGCAGTAGGCATCAATATACCAAGAATATTTAACTTGGTAATGATCGAACCAGGAAAGAGTTTTGTCCGTGTTATACAAAGTATCGGAAGAGGTATTCGTAAAGCAGAAGACAAAGATTATGTGCAAGTGGTAGACATCACAAGCAATTTAAAATATAGTAAACGACACCTTACAAAAAGAAAACAATTCTATAAAGAACAAGATTTTAGACATAAGGTAACAAAAGTGGAGTATAAATGAAAATATTAACATTAGAAAATACAAGTTATGATATTGATAGTGTATCAGAAGAAATTGATGATATTCGATATTGTATCTTCGATGCAAGTGACCCGGAATGGATGGATTATTACTTCTTACCTCTCATATTTTTAGAGAGTTTTTATGCACCAGCAATATGTTTAGACATTGGCGGATACAAATTACAAATGCCAATGGATTGGAGTATATTAACAAGCGACGAAGATTTTGATGGCATAGAAGTTATGCCGTTGTCAAGTTTAAATAATAGAGGTTTTGTAGCACCAATACTTAATCCTTTGAAAAGTTGGATGCCGCGATCGGAAGAAATCCAAATTACTAATGTATATCAAGATGTAAAATGGTATTTTCCAAAACTTAAGAATGGACATTTATTAGTTATTCCGTTAGAAGATAAACTATATCCTAAATGTGCAATGTTTGTAAAAGAAGCAAATAAAATTAAAGATATTGATTTTGCGGATTTGTTATAGGAGAAAATTATGGCAGAAAAAAGAAGATTCAGAATAGAAGGCGGCAGATACGGAGGCGAAGCGGTGTTAGGAGAAGTAAATCCTAACTTTGTAAGATACTATGTAGACCAAGAGGAGAATGAGCTTGTTGAAGCAGTTTTAAATACTGACGATTGGACGAATGACGATGATAGACCGTTAGATGAATTAGTAGATCCTAATACACCACCAACTCCACATAAAAAACCAGGTGATGATTATTACATGTGGGAAAATGACGAGTATGAGCATATTAATAATGCTTATGCAGACGGTGAATTTTTTGTATATGAGGTCCCTACAGACGGTTCAGATGATTGGGACTATGAAAAGGAAGTATATGAAGGTGAAGGCCAGTATGTTTATAGTAGAGAAGGTGCATACCTAGCCTCAGATGAACCAACTAAAGATGAAAGTCCTGAGGACTATATTCCTACATTGTTATTTCATAGTTCAGAAAAAGGATCCTTTCCTTGTTGGTTTTTAGAAACAGAAGGTGAAGATTTCGATCAATACAAATTAGGCTTTGGTCAAGTCGAAACAGATGTAGGCGAATTTATCGATAGAGTTTATTATGATAAAGTGGAACTCGAAGATAACTATGATAATGCAGAAGGCACCGGAAAAGGTTACTATGCAGTTGTTGGTTGGTTAAATAAAAAGTGGCATGATTCTTACGCAAAATACAACAAACTAGAAGAAGATGATTGGCTTGAATACGACGAATATGTTGCAGATGCAAAAGAGACAAACGGAGATTAAATGAAACGAATTTTAATTTGTGGATTATCTAATTCAGGAAAAACAACTCTAGCAAAACGTTTAGTAGAAATATTAGATAATGCTGATTGGTATAATGCTGATGAGATAAGAGAAAAATTTAAAGATTGGGATTTTTCACCAGCAGGCAGAAAACGCCAAATGAAACGTATGCAAGACTATACCAGAAAAAGTGTTGCAAAAGGAAGATACGGTATTGCAGATTTTATTTGTCCGACAAATGAATTACAAGAGGCATTTATGGCTGACTATGTGATTTTTATGGATACAGTAGAAAAAAGCAAATATGAAGACACAGATAAACTATTTCAAAAACCATCTGAAAAGGGATTTGGGGTAACACTAAAAGCAGACGAATGGTGGTCAGAAGAAAAAGTTGAAGAGTGGGCAAGACTCATTGCAGTTGATATTAAAGATCATGAGTTTCAGCCAAAATTACCTGTAACTCAAATGCTAGGAAGGTTCCAGCCTTTTCATACTGGACATAAACAACTGTTTGAGAAAGCACTAGCAAAACACGGACAAGTTGCAGTTATGGTAAGAGATATGCCAAAGACGGCTGATAATCCATGGGACGTATTAGAAATATGTAAAAATATTGAAATGGAATTAGCCGAATATGCAGGCAAGTTTAGAACTTATCCAGTCCCAAATATTATGAATATCACGTATGGTAGAGGTGTTGGTTATAAAATTGAAGAAGAAATTCTCGATAAAGAAATAGAAAACATAACTGGAACTGATATTAGAAAAAAACTGAGGGAAAATGGCAAACTTCGTTAAAGAACTTTTTAAAAAACGGGATAAGGACGGTAATCCCTACACAAAAATTGATGATAAGTATTATCTTATTAACCCGACTAAAGGAAAAACACCAGTCACAATCCTTAGCACACCAGACAGTCATCCTGCCCATACAAGGTATCCATTCCTAAATCAACAACCAACTAGTGCTGTTTATACGTCATGGAAGGAATGGTTTGCATGGCATCCAGTAAAAATGATTAATAACAAATGGGTAGTATTTAAAAACATATATAAACGAGAACGCACCTTGCAGTGGGTGCCAGAATCTTATACTGATAGATCTTTAAAGACATCCCAATATTTTACATGGGAAGGAATATTAGAATTAAAAATGAGGAACGAGTAATTATGTATCAATTTACAAGTGAAAGTGTTAGTGAAGGACACCCTGATAAAGTTGCAGATGCAATATCAGATGCAATAGCAACACATATTATAGATAAAAATCTAGCACACAGAGCGGCCATTGAAACTTTAGTAACAACTAATATGGTTACAGTTGCAGGAGAATATAAAACTGATGTTGATATGGGTGACAAAAAACTAAAAGAAATTGTTGAACATGTTATCAAAACAATAGGTTATGACCAAGAAGGATTTAGTTGGAGAAATTTTAAGTTTTATAATGAGTTGCATGGACAGTCACCAGACATTGCATTAGGCACTGATAATTTTGGTGCTGGAGACCAGGGGCTTATGTTTGGTTATGCATGTAATGAAACAGACTCGTTAATGCCTGCACCGATACATTATAGCCACGAAATTTTAAAAAAATTAACAACAGCAAGAAAAGTAGGCCAACATTGGTTAGGTCCAGACAGCAAATCACAAGTTACATTTAATTACGGAAATGACGGAAAGCCAATAGATATTGCTAAAATAGTATGTAGCACTCAACATGATAAACACTTAGAAATAGAAGAAGTTAGAAAACGTGTTATTGATATTATACTTCCTGTTGTTAAAGATTTAACAACTGATAATACTGAATGGCTTATTAACCCAACTGGAAGATTTGTAATCGGAGGTCCAGACGGTGATACTGGCCTAACAGGAAGAAAAATAATTGTTGACACCTATGGTGGTTCAGCACCACACGGTGGCGGAGCATTTAGTGGAAAAGATCCTACAAAAGTAGACAGAAGTGCCGCTTATGCCGCTAGATGGCTTGCTAAAAACCTAGTTCATAATGGTTCGTATCAAACAGTTTTAGTTCAATTAAGTTATGCAATTGGCGTAGAGCAACCTACATCATTAACTATATGGACTAACGGTGTTATTAATCATTCACTGTCTGCAGAAATACGTGATACAGTAGACTTAACACCAAAAGGTATTATAGACTTTTTTAATTTATTTAAGTTAGATTTAACACTAACAACTAATTATGGGCATTTTGGTAAAATCGACCTACCATGGGAAGAAGTAGTTACTACTCCGGCCTGGAAAAGGAACGACTAATGAACTTTGACCAATCTAACCAAATAAAAAAAATAATTAGAACAATACCTGATTATCCTAAAAAAGGAATCCAATTTAGAGATATTACCAGTTTACTAGAACACCCATGGGCATTTAGAAATTGCTTATCTAGGTTAGAAACAGAAGCAATATATTGTGATGCTGATATTATAGTTGGTATAGAAAGTAGAGGATTTATATTTGGTGCACCATTAGCAGACGCTTTGTTAAAACCTTTTGTAATAGCAAGAAAGCCTGGCAAGTTGCCTAATGAAACTGTAAGTAAAAAGTTTAATCTAGAATACGGCAATGAAGAATTACATATACAAAAACTTTCACCTCTCAAAGGTAATATTGTTATTATAGATGATTTAATTGCCACAGGCGGAACCGCCCTTACATGTGCAGACCTTATACATGAGAATTGGGACATACCAAAAGAAAATATTACTGTTATGGCAATAATTAACTTGCCCGATTTAAAAGGAAGTGCTATAATAAAAGATAACGGATATAAAGTCTATACATATTTAGACTTTGATGGCGAATAATATGGCTAAAAAGGCACCAGCAATACCACTAAAAGATGTAATGTCGGCTATTGATAAAAAAGATAGGCACTTTTACACTCGCTTAACTCCAGAACAAAAAAAGGCATTTAGTGCTTGGATGATGATGAGATATTGTAGTAGTGTGCAAGGCAGAGATGCCGCAAACTATATTTACATGACAAACGAATTAGTAAATTTTCAGTTTATGGAAGTTAGTAAACACCCAGAATTACAATGGTTATTATTAAGTGCATGTGGTGTAGGCAAAATACAATTCCATCCTTATTTAAAACCACCTAACAGTAAAAAGAAGAAAAATAAAATATCAGAATTCTTATATAAACTATATCCAAATAATAAACCAGAAGATATAGAATTATTAATTAAAATGAATACCACAGAGGACTTAAAAGCATTGGCTTATAACTATGGCTACGATGACAAAACAATTAAAAACATCTTCGGTAAGTAACACCTGCAAATGGTGTAACAAATCATTTATGAGTGAAAGAACACTTTCTGCTCATATGTGTGTAAAGAAGAGACGTTTTGCTGATAAAGATCTAACGCATACAAGATTAGGTTATAGAGTATTTCAAATGTTTTACGAATTAAATACTATAGCAAGTAAACCAAAATCAATGAACGACTTTATAGTTAGTCAATATTACGAAGGTTTTGTAAAGTTTGGCAGAAGTTGTGTTCGTAATGAATACTTAGAACCAGAAAAATTTGCAGAATGGCTAATTAAAGAAGGTAAAAAATTAAAAGACTGGAGTAAAGATAGTTTATATGATGAATTTTTATTGCTTTATGTTAAAAAAGAACCAGGAATGAAAGCATTAGAACGAACAATAATTTATCTTTCTGAATGGTCACAAGAAAATGATGGCGACTGGAATGAATACTTTAAATTAGTATCAACACCAAGAGCAGTCCATGATATAAGATCAGCAAAAGTTAGTCCATGGGTAATGTATTTAAGTGATACAGGTAATGAATTATTAAGTAGATTTAGTTCAGAACAAGTTGACATGATCAAAGACTTAATAGATTCAAACTTTTGGATGAAAGTATTTATGGCAAATAAAGAAGAGACTACAGAAATAAAACATGCTTGTAAAGAGGCAAATCTATGACAGATCACAGAATTTTTGTAGGCGGCATGTTTGAAGAAATTGGCTCATGGCAATTAAAATATTTGCAAGAAGAAATTGTAATAAAACCAGAACACAAGTTTTTAGATATTGGGTGTGGGTCATTAAGGCTTGGTAGATATCTTATTCCGTGGCTTAATAAAGGAAATTATATTGGCATAGAATCAAACGAAGAAGTTATGAATGCTGGTATAGAACTCGAAATGTTAGACGCAGGGCATATAACAGAATATACACCAAGTTTCCATTGTAATTCTGTATTTGATTTTCAAGGATCTGTTGATATAGCATGGGCTAATAGCATTTTTAGCCATTTAACTTTAGAAGATATTAGTTTATGTTTTAGTAAACTACAAGGCAGAGCATGTGTATATTATTTTACATTTTTTGAAACAGCAGGAGGTAACAGACCAAGTAATCCAATCGAAAGCCATCCAAATCAAGACTTCTATTATGAGTATAACCAAATAGAAGAAGTTGCAAATGCAACTGGCTGGACTCTAAGTAGAATGGAAAACCAGAATCATCCAAGACATCAAAAAATTATTAAGGCAATACCTAAGGAGATTTAATGTGGAACAACTTGTAAAAAATATAATACAATGGCATTACGATAGAAACTTAATCGACGGTGCTACAGATAAAGACCAACTTGCAAAACTAGTGCAAGAAATGGGAGAATTATCTGATAGCATTTGTAAAGAAAAAGATGTTAAAGACGACATTGGAGATATGATTGTAGTTTTACTTAATATAGCAGAAAGGAATAATGTTACACTAGAAGAGTGTCTAGAACAAGCCTGGAACGATATTAAAGATCGTAAAGGCAAAATGGTCGACGGTATTTTTATTAAAGAAGGAGATAATTAATGAATGACATTTATGCAAAAGAGTGTATAATAGAATGTGTTGATAATGGTAAAACAATGGAAGCAGATATTGAAAATTTTCACAAAGGCAAATTTTTAAGTGTCTATGTAAATACAGTAAGAGTAAATCTACAATATGATACTAGAACTAATGTATATGTAGGATCTATGGCTGAATTAGAATTTATAAGTGAAGGACCGAAACTATTAGGAAGACATAGATGAAAATCGATTTTGATGTAGATATTGATATGGGTAACAGAGATGACTTTCTTAAGTTAGTTAATGTTACACCTGCAAGCATTGAAAAGGATGGCAAGTTTACTAAACATAATACTGGAGTCTACTTTCAAAACATTCCAAAGTTTCCGCTCGAAGGATATGCAACAATAGATCACAAACAAGCAGAAGAAGAAGGCTGGTTTAAAGTTGATTTTTTAAATAATCATATCTATAAGGAGATTACCGATGAAGCCCAATTGGATAGGTTGGTAACAACTGAACCTACATGGGAACTTTTTAAACATGAAGAAATAGTTGAGCAGTTATTCCATATAAACAATCATTTTGATATTGTAAAACAACATCCACCTACATCGATTGAACAACTAGCAATGATACTTGCAATGATAAGACCGGGTAAAAGATATCTTGTAGGGAAAACCTGGAATAAAATAGAAAAAGATGTATGGGTTAAAACAGACGAATATTTCTTTAAGCAAAGTCACGCAATGGGCTATGCTTTGGCAATTATAGTTCAGTTAAATTTAATTGTAGAACAACTTAATCAGGCATCTTCCTAATTAATTGAATACCTCTTCTCTTAATACGTTTCTTTAATAAGTTTTGTAATGTTGTCATTGGACCAAATAGATGTGTAACGTCTTTCATTACAAAGGTAGACAAATAAGGCCTAAAAGGTTTCATCTCATAATGCAGGAAAACATCAATTGGCATTAAACGGTTGCTTTCCCACCACCAAGTATCACCTAACTCTAATAATACTTTTGTGTCTTCTTTTTCTTTAATTTTATCTAAGTTATAAAAAGTAATTATGCTATTATCGAAATTTACTACTATACCATAGTGTTTTTGTTCTCCATACATTAAACCTGTAATAAATGGAAATTTTTCTTCATAGTCTTCTTGCATGTAGATATTTACCATCTTAAAAGATAAATACTAATGCATAAAGGTTAATAAATATATGAGTTATGGTGATCACAGACTTTATTTGTATGACGATGTGGTGGAACTTGTGGTTACCACTGACGCAATCTACATGGATAATAGGCCAATGAATAATAGAAAATTAATAGCACATAAAGGTTTTAATAACGAACTTACCTTTAATGTTAGAAATAGAGACAGAAAACTCCAAAATGTTTTTTCGGAAACGTTATGGGCATACATTCAAAACCCAGCAACTAAAAAACGATTAGTATCTAAAAAATGCGAACATACAAGCAATGTTGGAACATTTAAACTTTACTTAGATGAAGGCGACATACAGAATATAGACTCCGGATTATACAAAATGTATATTAGCAAAAGCAGTCCAGAACAAAAAAATGTTCCTGTCTTTTCAGACCAAAATTACAATGTTTCTATGGATATTGAGATAAAAGCAGATGCAGTAATTGAACCAGTAGTAACACAACTAGCAAATAATTTTGTTCAAGTATCAAATGTTAGTTTAGGCGATACTGCAAATATCTTTACAACAAGTGCAATGTATGGTAACCAAGATCGCAACTTTCAAAATGCTAGACACTCAATAGCAATTTATCCGTCAACATTTACAGGAAATGTTTTAATACAAGGCAGTATTGTAGAAGGCACCCCCGGAAATGACGATACAAGCGGTGAATGGTTTAATATATCAAATGTTGCATTATCAAATTCAAGTGTTATTAAACACGAAACATTTAATGTAAACGCCAATTGGATTAGGTGCTTAACATTCCCAACCAATACAACAAGTTCTATTACTAAGATTTTACTTAGAAATTAATACTTGACATAATACAATAATCCCTGTATAATACACTTATGGATATAGACTCTCTTGTTGAACAAGTGCATCGACTTGTCTTTGATAATTTACCTGTAAGGACAAATAAAACTCCTAGTGGATGGACCACTCTGGATTGTCCGATGTGTAGTGACAGGCGAAAAAGAGGCGGCATAATAACAAGTGGTCCTAAAATATCCTTTAATTGCTTTAACTGTGGTTATAAAACAGGCTGGAGCCCAAATCCAACACTAGGTAAGAAATTTAAAGATCTTGTATTAACATTAGGTGTTGATGCTTCAGAACTTCATAAAGTGCAAATTGAACTTCTTAAATATAGTGAAGAATTAGAGTTTGAAGAAACAAACGATTATGTTTATACATTATCACAATTTAAAAAAGTAGACTTGCCTGAATTTGCTGAGTCTATAGAAGATTTACCAGAAAATCATCCAGTCAAGAAGTATGCGTATCAAAGGGGATTATATGGTCTATATCCATTATTGCATTTTGATAATAGTCAATATGCTAATAGATTGATAGTCCCCTTTAGTTACAATGGTGAACTTGTTGGCTGGACTGCAAGACACATAAATCCACCTAACAAAAGAGTTGCAAAATATTTACACAACATGCAAAAAGGTTATGTTTTTAATGTAGATAGATTTGCAGATAGTAAAAGAGAAATAGTAATTGTGACTGAAGGAGTGTTTGATGCAATACTTATAGACGGAGTTGCTATACAAGGCAATAGTGTTAGTGCAGAACAGGCTCATCTAATTGAAAAATTAGGACAACGAATTATATTATGTCCTGATAGAGACGATGCAGGTAAGCAATTAATTGACCAAGCACTTGCACTTGGCTGGGAAGTAAGTTTCCCGCCTTGGAGTGCAGAATGTAAAGACGCCGCAGATGCGGTAAATAAATATGGTAGACTTGCAACGGTGGCTAGTATTATGAATCACTCAACAGACAACAAATTAAAAGCACAAGTAAAAACGAAAATGTTATGAAAAATATCTATGTAAATGGTTGTAGTTTCAGTAAAGGACATCCTCCATTACTGGATAGAAATGGTAAGGTTTGGCCCGACCATTTAAAAGATGATTATAATGTTATTAACGAATCATTAAGTGGAGGCAGTTCTGTTAGAAGTTTACGAATGTGTATTAGCAAAGCACTAGAACAAAATACCACATTAAAAGACGGAAAGATGGTAGTGCAAGACTCTAGTATAGATACAATTATATGTCAATTAAGTTCACCTGAAAGAGGAGAAATTTGGATAAATGAAATGGGAGATTACTTAGCATATATACCTAACCGTTATGTTCTTGAAGATATGCTCCCTAAATTAAATAAAATGGGAATTGGTCTTATTAGAGATGATAATAACCCGGAAACAATTACAGATCAAAACGGAAGACCCATAGAAGAAATTTATAACCTTAAAATAGTGCATCATGTAAGAAATGAACTTACAACATATGATGACATACAGTTACAATTGGCTTCATTATGCAACACATTACAAATAGTCTGTAATGCTGTAGGAATAAAATTACTATTATGTGCAATGAGTGACAGATGTATTCCTGGTTGGGAAGGTGCAGGAAATCCATATAAAATTGGCACTCCTAGACTACCTATTCCATATTTTGTAAAACCATTCTCGCAAATTTTTGTCCATCCATCAATGGTCGAAAGTGATACAGATGCACATCCAAACGAAGAAGGCCACAGGATAATTTATAGATATATATTAAGTGAGTTGAAAAGATTATGACAGATATTAAAAATTACAATGAAGAAACGCAAGAACTATTTTTAAGGTTCTTATTAAGTGATCCGGATTTGTTCGCAAGATGCCAAAATATTGTGGAACCAGAATATTTCATAATGAAATTACGTCCAGCAGTAGAACTATTTAAAAGCCACAGCGAAAAGCATAATGCTATACCAACACCTGAACAAATAAGTGCAGTAGCAGGCACAACATTAGAAACTATTCCTAATGTAACAGTGGATCATCACAATTGGTTTTTAGACGAATTTGAAACATTTTGTAGACACAAAGCATTAGAAAAAGCAATTATTGAAAGCACTGACTTGTTAGAAAGTCAAGAATACGGTGTAGTAGAAAACAAAATTAAAGAAGCAAGCCAAGTAGGACTTGTAAAAGATTTAGGTATAGAATACTTTGAAAACCCAAAAGAACGGTTATTATGGATTAAAAATCAAGCAGGAAGTGTTAGCACAGGCTGGAAAGCCATCGATCAAAAACTTTACGGCGGACTTAATAGAGGAGAAATAACAATCTTTGCTGGCGGATCCGGTGCAGGTAAAAGTTTATTTTTACAAAATTTTTCAGTTAATTGGGCATTAGCAGGAATGAATGTTGCTTATGTTAGTCTAGAATTAAGTGAGCAACTTATTAGTATGCGCCTAGATGCAATGGTAAGTGGGTATAGCACTAGAGAAGTAATGAAAAATATGGATGACGTTGATTTAAAAGTCCGTATGAAAGCAAAAGGTGCAGGACATTTACGGGTAAAGAACATGCCTAGTGGTATTAACACAAATGATTTACGGGTCTTTTTAAGAGAATATGAAATACAAAGTGGCGAAAAAGTAGATGCACTATTAGTAGATTACTTAGATCTTATGATGCCAATTAGTCAAAAAGTAAGTGGTAGTGATTTATTTATTAAAGACAAATATGTGTCTGAAGAGTTGCGTAATCTTGCTATGGAAAGAGACATGTTATTAGTAACTGCTTCGCAGTTAAATAGGGGTGCAGTAGAAGAAATAGAATTTGACCACCATCATATTGCAGGTGGTATTAGTAAAATACAAACAGCAGATAATGTTGTAGGTATATTTACAAGTAATGCTATGAGAGAACGTGGAAGATATCAAATACAGTTTATGAAAACACGGTCTAGTAGTGGTGTAGGTAGTAAAGTAGATTTAAAATTTGATCCTGATACATTGCGTATTGAAGATTTAGAAGAAGATGATGAAGATGCAATGACAATGACAACTTCAGGGTTAGTTGACCAATTAAAAAGAAGCAATACAATAAAAGCAGAAGATGAAGAAACTAAAGGAACAATTGACCAAGCATTATCCATGCATGAGTTCTTGAAGAAGACTGACTTCTAATGATAAATAGTAGTAAAGCAATACCGCTGGAGATAATGTGGCAAAGCATAAAAGTATATTAGAAGAGTTAAATCAAATATCAATCGATAGAAGCAAGAATTATGTTGTTGAAAATCGTGCAGAGCACCTAATTCATGGTGCAATTAATTTACTCGAACAAATCGATGATAACTACAGTCCAGATGATGCGAAAAATTTAGGCAATAGACTTATTAATAGTATTAAGCATAGAGATCCTTCTAAATTTTCCAGAGGTATTAAAAAGATAATTAAGGAAAACCAGAAGGAGTCGAACATTGAGAATATCTGAAGTAATAGATAAAACGATTGTTGAAGCACCTTTTGATGATTTTGATTTTGAGTTGCAAAATAAGTTACAAGACTTTGCTGGCAGGCCCAAAGTATTAAAACTGGGCAATGGAATATCAGCACAATACCATAAATCAAGTAATTCATTTGTATATACAACTGGTGAAAACAAGGGTAAGCCTGTTGAAGGCCTAGCATTGCGTGATCTCTGGAATAAATTAGGAGTGGGAATAGGCGGAACTGATAAAGGTAAAAAAGACAAAGAAAAAAGAGATCC
>Ga0315328_10000933_pt1 | contig 13259 bp, 14 predicted proteins | sample M120032315metaG_FD_203462 | JGI IMG/M metagenome (GOLD analysis project Ga0315328, IMG submission 203462) | Ammonia-oxidizing marine archaeal communities from Monterey Bay, California, United States - M1 200m 32315 | ecosystem: Environmental > Aquatic > Marine > Intertidal zone | place: USA... | reverse complement strand
TGAAAAGAAAAATTTTGCAAAAGCATTAGATAGTGCAGAAAAAGCACTTGACTCAGATCCAACATATGATATGGCATGGTATAACAAAGCATGTTACCTATCATTGATGAGTCAAATTCCTGATTCGCTTGAAGCATTAAAACGCTCAATTGAGATTGATGTCAAAAATGCTAGAAAAGCTGTAAAAGATAAAGATTTCATTAACGTCCGTACTGAAGAAGGTTTTAAAAGAATTATTGAAGTTGTGGTTATAGAATCACTACGACAAGGATATCACACAATTGGTGCAATTGTATGGACTACATTTCTCAGTAAGGAAGATACACAAAAATCTTTAAACGAATTAATTGAAAAAGGTCTTGTCATTAAAACTCATAAAAGACAAGGATTCAACCAAATGATCCCGATATATGACTTAGAACCAGAAATGGGAAAGAAGATAGGAGTAAAGAAACGTGGTTTACTTGGAACTAAAAAAACAAAACTTACTGCACCAGTAAAAAACCTAAAAGAAATTGGTCTAGCTATACAATCAATCAAATCATCAATAGGTGAGGAAAACGTTGAGAAAACTTTGGAAAACTTGGAAATTTTTATAGACCCATCTATGTGTGGTGAACAAATGATTGAAGAATTTCTAGAGGAGCATAGAGATATTAGATTATACAAAGTTAGGATAGAAGAAAGAGGAAGTGATTTCCTCATTGATAACAAACGAAAGATGCTAGAGTTCTTTGATAATATTGAAATTAGAGTTACTAAGAAACTTAGAACAAATATAACACAGAAATAATTTTAATCTAAAAACTATGTCCAGGATTCTTGGTCTTTTTTAAATATAGGAATACCATCAATGTACGATACATCATTTTCCTCAAAAACTGTATGCCATTTTCCATTATGTGGTAACAATTTATTCAACTCGTTAACTTTTTGATTTGTAGGTTTTTTGTTCAATAATGCACCCCATTTCATATTTGGGACCTTAGGCATTATCTCATTGATATCTTTCATCTAATATGACCTACTAAAAATTCCATATAAATTGGTCACTCAGCTGAAAGATCCCAATAACTAGCATTTTCCTGTTTCTGAGTAGGCTTCTCTAGATTCTTCCATTCTTTAAATGAGTGAACATAGAGTTTGACATTTGGCAATCCCAACGACTTCAATGCATAAAATGCTAAACCAGAAAGTGTTCCAACACTACCACAGTAAGTAATAATTTCAGCATCCTCTGAAATTCCTCTATTTTTTAATAGATTTCTCATACCATCCTTATTTCGAATAATTCTTCCATCTGTTGCTAGTGTTCTGTAAGGAATATTAATTGCGCCTGGTATATGTTGCTCGAGAAAATTCAATCTTTCCCTATTATCAATTACGACCACATTTTTTTTCTCTTTTGCTTTCTCAAGATACTCTGCAGTAGCCATAATTTCCGGTCTTAAATTTAATGAATGTTTTACGGGTTTAATTTCAGGTTCTTCTGTGGTAACTTCTAGACCAAGTTCTTTCCATTGTGAAAATGTTACATCAAGTAATTTGACATTTGTATGACCAATATACTGTAATGCCCAAACAACTCTGGAAGATAATGCACCAAAAGTGTCATCATAAACTACTACATGTGTTTCATCTCCAATACCTAACTCTTCAGCAATTCTAACAATATTTTCAGGACTAGGATCTGCAAGTAAGTTAGCTAGTGGTAAATTAACAGAATTTCTGATATGATCTTGATTATAATCATCTTTTCGTCTTACATCAATTATTCTAACATTATCTTTTATGATTTGTTCTCTAAGTGTATCTACATTGATTAGTGGTGTTTCTTGTTTTGTCATGCTGCACACTCCCCTTTTCCAGTAATTGTGTGGTAACTTGTATCACTGCCATAGTCTGCATAGAAATCAGAATCGTCCTCTTTTGTTGGTGGAATTAATAAAGGAGCAATAATTTTTTTGATATCTTCCACGGATTTAATCTCTGATGATTCATTTCCATGAATTATTCTATCAATCCATTTTGAAAGAGAATCATCTGATTGTTTATATTTTTTAAATAATTCTATAATTTTCAATATAACTGGAATTACACGTTTAACTGGAACACGTGCAGTATGATGCCCTAACATTGATTGACCATCAAATTTACCTCCAAGTGATAAAACATAATTTGGATACATATCTTTGCCAAGCCTAGCACCACCGCCGTAAAGTCCTATAGTTGCTATCTCATGCTGACCACATGAATTTGGGCATCCACTAATCTTTATGGATGAATCACGTAGATCATCATCTTCATCAAGTTTCAATTCTAAGAATTTTCTTTGAATTTCTTTTGCAAGTCTATGAGAATTAGTTAATGCAAGATTACAAGAAGTAGTTCCAGAACAACCAACTGCAGATGCCATTGTTAGCGAACCTGTCTTAGCCAATCCTGTTTCAATTAATGTTGAATACAAGTTAAGCAGATCGTCATCATGAACATAGCGTATAACAATATTTTGTGAAAAACCATTTCGTGCTAATCCTTCACCAGAAAAATCTCGAGTTATCTGAGCAATTGTACGAAGCTGGTTTGCAGTGATATCACCTGATTCCAATCCAATAAATACAGAATTATAATTTACTTGTTTTTGTTTAAACACATTTGTTTTCTTCCATCTTTCAAATCCATCAGGATATACAGTAGATTCATTTGATATTGAAATAGGTCTAGTAATTTCTTTGGATGATTCATCAACTCTTAATTTAACAATCACTGATTGAGTAGCTTTAACAATTGCACGTTCTTTAAGAACAAGATTCTGGAATTTTTCCCATCCCATATCGTTTACTAAATATCTCATTCTGTTTCGAGCTAGATTTTTACGGTCACCTAATCTATCAAATATTCTTAATACAGCAATAGATGTATAAAGAAAATCATCTACCGGAGTAAATTCTTCTAATTCATATCCTACAAATGATTTGTTACCTAAACCACCACCAAGAAATATTTTAAATCCCTTTTGGGCTTCTCCGTTAATTTGCCTAATCTGAGGTAGTAAGCCAACATCAACAATTCTAATCATTCCATGTTTTTCACAACATGTAAAATTGAATTTGAATTTACGTGGCAATGCTTGATTCAATGGATTTCTAAGAAGAAATTTAGCAATAGCTAATGCATAAGGCGTTGCATCAAATAATTCATCTTTACAAACACCAGATAATGGGCTACACATAACATTTCTAACAGTATTACCACATGCCTCTCGTGATGTCATACCAACATCTGTCAAAGAATGCATGATTTCAGAAACATCTTCTAATACAACCCAATGAAGTTGGATATTTTCTCGGGTTGAAAAATGTGCACTTCCTATAGAGTACATTTCACTCAACTGTGCAATTTTTTCTAATTGATGTGGATAAACCTCCCCGGCAGGAACTTTTATTCTAACCATGGCATAGTCATCAGTCATTCTAGTACCGTATGCACCATGCTGAAGTCTAAATCTACGAAACGTATCAGGTTCAATTTTTCCTTGTCTGAATAGTTTTACGGTATCAGCAAAGTTATCTGCCTCCTCTCTTCTTGACCAATCAATATTTGGTTTTTTAGAACCAGATTTTGATGGTCTTAACTGTTGTGCCATCTTACTCCTGTTGCCTAATTTCCGATATAAATTAGTAACAAAAATTAGTTTCAACTAAATTAATAGATAAACTGGATTAACTTACCATTTTACGACTATGTAATACCTAATAACCTAATCCTCATTACGAAGAAATCTATTTATGAGTTCAAGATAGCTTTTTTGTATGCAAGAATCAGTAAATGAACAAAGACCTGACAAAATTTTTGCTGACGTAAAAGAAGTTGAAATTACAAGAGCCATTTCTAAAGAATTCTATGATGTGTTACAAGATAGAGCTGAATGTGATGTAATAGTAATTGGTGCTGGTCCTGCAGGTCTAACAGCCTCACGTGAATTATCATTAATGGGTTACAAAGTACTAGTTATCGAGCAGAATAACTACCTTGGTGGTGGATATTGGCTTGGTGGTTACATGATGAATCCAGTTACAGTAAGAGCTCCTGCACAAAAAATTTGGGATGAATTAGGTATACCATACAAAAAAGTTGGTGAGGGTTTGTACATCACACCAGGACCACATGCGGTTTCAAAACTTATTGCAGCTACATGTGATGCAGGTGTTAAATTTTTGAATCTAACAAAATTTGATGACTTAGTTTTACGACATGGTAGAATCGCAGGAATTGTTGTAAATTGGATGCCCGTATCTGCACTTCCACGTAACATAACATGTGTTGATCCAATTGCATTAGAAGCTAAAATGATAATTGATGCATCAGGTCATGATTCAGTTGCAGTAAAAAGATTAGTGGATAGAAATATGGTTGAATGGAAAGGTATGAACCCAATGTGGGTAGAAAGTGGAGAAGAGCATGTTGTTGAGAAAACAGGTGAAGTATACCCGGGTTTGGTTGCAGCAGGTATGTCAGTCACAGAAACACATGGATTAGCAAGAATGGGTCCAACATTTGGCTCAATGCTATATTCAGGTAAAAAGGCAGCAGAAATTACTGATCAAAAAATTAAAGAGTTAGACAATACAATTAATAAAAAATCTAATTGAAATTAAAAAAAATTATTATCTATGATGAGGCATCAATCCCTGAAATAAGAATTTCAGAAATAACAAATTTTCTCAAAAATAATTTTGCAGTTGATATAATTATTAAAGATAGTTTTTTTCAAGAATTAGATAAGGACACAATAAAATCACTTTCTAAAATAAGAATTTTTAATATTTATAAAAAATATGCCCCATATGAGCCCGAACAGAAATCTATAATGTTCGAAGAGAAGCTATGCAATGATTCTTCAATTATGGAGCAAGTAACAAAAATTGAGGACGCGAAAGATATTAGTGATATTGTAATGTATGATGGATTTGAAATGCAAAAAATTTTGCGGGAAAAAATTAATTGCATAACTAGTGACACATTACATATAATTTTTACAAATAGGCTTACTTGCACTTTTGATGATTCAGATTCTAGATACCATGGTCGTGCCGTAATATGTGCAAATCCTGCAATTTTATCAACTACTGGAATAATCGAGGCGCCGGCAAAATCAAAGGAGTTCTATATTCAAGCAATGGCAAATAAATCACAGGGGTTAGGCATTGACACAATTAAAGAACAACACAAAGGTGAATTTTTAGAATATCATGATAACCGCCTTTCTAAAGTTATTGAGGGTTATATTTTACAAGTAATTTTTTACAGTATTACTGGTGAATCATTCTGTAATTATTTAGATTGTAGATTAAATAATGCACATTGGCAACGGGATCTACTTTATTCACAAATTGAGGTTTCAAAACTTTGTAAAAAACATCAAATGATCTTAGATATGCAGAAATGATTTAAATTCATAAATAGATTTCAAAAAACTATGATGTCAGATTCAGAAGGTTCAACCGTTTTAATTGATAAAAACTTAGATGATGTGTCAACAAAAGATTCACCAAAAATAACAAAAACAAGTTTCGATGTAATAATAATTGGTGCTGGACCTGCAGGTTATACAGCTGGAATTTATTGTTCAAGAGCTAGACATGAGACATTAATTATTTCAGGATTACTTCCAGGTGGACAATTAATGAATACTACAGATGTTGAAAATTATCCTGGATTTTCAGATGGTATAATGGGACCTGATCTAATGCAGGTAATGAGAAAGCAAACAGAACGTATGGGTACAACAATAATTGATGATGTTGTAGTTAATGTAGACTTTCGACATAGACCATTCAAAGTTTTGACGGCTTCGGAGGAATTCGATGCAAAAGCAATCATAGTTTGTACAGGTGCGACCCCAAGAAAGATTGGAATAAAGGGAGAGCAAACTTTCGCTGGAAAAGGTGTTTCATACTGTGCAACATGTGATGGTGCATTTTTTAGAGAACAGCCTATTGCAGTTGTGGGAGGTGGGGATTCATGTATGGAAGAAGCCATATTTCTCACGAAATTTGCATCAAAAGTACACATCATCCATAGACGTGATAAATTTAGAGCAAGTAAGATAATGCAAGAGCGTGCATTGAGTAATGAAAAAATACAGGTTCACTGGAATAGCACTGTTAAAGATATCATAGGTAATGAAAAAGTAAAACAAATTGTCTTAACAGATACAAACACGAATGAAGAAACATCATTGGATATGGGTGGTGTGTTTGTAGCTATTGGTCATGAACCAAATACAGAACTATTCAAAAATCAACTAGAATTAGATGAGAATGGATACATTATTCTAAAAAATAATACCCAGACTAGCATGGAAGGAATATTTACTGCTGGAGATGTACATGACCACAGATACAGGCAAGCAGTAACTGCTGCAGGTTATGGGTGTATGGCTGCGATTGATGTTGATAAATATCTAGCTGAACAAAAATAAAATTACTTTATTTTTTTTATGATAAATTCTAGATCACTGCCATTTTTTTTTAATTCTAAAATTTCATGTCCACGTTTGTGACATAATTCAGTTATATCATTTTCAGAATCAGGATCATCGGCAAGAACAGTAAGGATTTCACCAACTTGCATTTTTGATAATTCAACGGTTGTTTGTAAGGCAGGAGATGGACAAAACAATCCTCTTACATCTATTTTTTTTCCAGATTCTGAAATCATAACCACCTAAGAAAATTTAGTTTATTTGTATATAAAAAACTAGTTTTTTTTAGCTTTACCTATAATTCAAAATACCATTCTAGTAATAGTTGGTATATCTCGCGTCCTAAAAGAATAAGGATCCATACCCTCAAAATTGATTTTTCGTGATATACGTCTAACCCCAATTAATGACATTCGGTAAATTAATTCCCAAAAATAGCTTGTTCGTGTAATCATATAAAATTTGTATAATGAATTAAATACAAATCTAGATTTTGGATAAAATTCGTTAATGTATTTATCAATATGATATTTTGAATTTTCAATTTTAAATTGAATATGCTCTAAAACCTCTTTTGGTTGAACATATTCAGTTTTCTCAATTGATATTCTTTGATGTTTTAATGCATGAATAATATCATCAATGTTGTTCTCAGAATCTATTAGATTTGTGCATCTTGCTATGGTACTAGTAACATGTGAATCACTTCCTGCTACAACATGCAAATTATTTTCTTTTGCAAAGATTTCGGCCTTTTTGTTGGAATAAACATCAATATTTGCACTATTAAAAACCTCGAATAGATCACATTTTTTTGAATCTTCTCTTAAAGCATCTATCAAGCTAAATGGATGTGGTGCAACAGTGACAGCATCTTGATCTTTTGCATCATCTAGGATTTCATCTAAACTTTGTCCAGATTTAATTTCTTTATGTAATCCATACACCAAAACATGAGCCTCTTTATCAGTAGTTACTTCTTCTGCAGGATATACTCCAACTTTAGAAAACTTTCTATGATTATTTTTGTAATCAACAATTTGATTGTAACCATCAAGTGTGTTATGATTAGTTACAAACAACACGTCCAAAGCAGATAATAATGATTGTTCCAACTGAGCAGAAATTGTTACATTTGAATCAAAAGGTGACTCTATTTCTCCAACATGGCCATTTGAAAACATATTATGACAATGTGATTCAGTTCTCAGCAATACAATCACTTATTGTTATTTTTCTGACTTTATTAATTATCTATTTGAATAAATCATCTGATTCGGGACGTATTAAATTAGAAATTTGATCATCTTTTGAGTCAAATTGATAATTTTTAATAATTGCCATAGGTGATTTTTTTGTTTTTTCCATTACTAATTCTGCTGCAGAGCATAATTCATCAACTATTGCAATTGCAGTGACACGAAGTATTTTTCCAAAGGTATCAAGTTTACCTTCATAGCTTAAAATTGATTCAATTCCTGCAATCCCAATTGCATTATCAGTTTGTCCTAATCTAAATGGTCTACCAAAAGTATCAGATATTATAACTGCAACTTTTTTTCCGCTCTTTGTTCTTATACCATCTCGTATTAATTTTGCAGAATTATCAGGATCTTTTGGTAACAGTGTAACATAGTTACCATCAACATTACTTTCATCAATTCCTGCATTGGCACAAATAAAACCATGTTTTGTTTGAACAATAATCACTCCATGTTCCATTCGCACAATTCTTTTTGCTTCTGATAATATTACTTCAACTAATTTAGGATCTTTATCATATGCAGATGCAATACCAATAGATAATTCTGAGGGAATTACAGTGTCTAAATTAACAGCACGTCCTTCTTTCTTTGAAATAATTTTTTGTGATACAACTATGATATCACCATCTTCAATACCGCAATTATTTGAGGAAATTAGAATGTCTACTAAATCACTTTCTGGAGTTACATCTTGTTTAAAATGAACTGGAAAAATGTGTAGGCTCAATTGAAGGTATTCATCATTTAACCATACTTGAAGGTTTACCTAGACTATGCAGTCTGTAATGGACTCTCAAGATTATAGTGTTTGTTAATTATTGGGATAATTTCTGAAAGATTCTTTTCTTCTAGTGTTTTAGTTGCAAGTTCCTTGACTATATCTTGTGCTCTAAATGCAATACCTAAACCACATATATCAAATAATTTAATATCATTAGCACCATCTACAATAGCAACAATTTCTTCTTTATTTTGTTCCCACTCTTCAATTTTTATCTTAGCTGATTTTGCTTTATCAGAATCAACATTAATTTTTACATCATCAAGTACACCATCTTTAAAAATTAATTCATTTGAAAAAACAAAATCTAACCCAAGTTCTTGTTTTAATCTATCAGTCATAATTGTAAATCCGCCAGAAACTGCCATTATCTTCCACCCTGCATTTTTTAATGACTTACAAGCTTCTTTTGCACCAGGCATTATAGGTAATTCATCAGCGACTTCTTGACATACATCAATGCTTAATCCTTTTAGTGCATCAACTCTTTTTTTAAGACCTTCTTCCCAATTTATGAGACCCTGAATTCCTTTTTTAGTAATATCCCAAATTTCTTGTTCCTTGTTTAACTTTTCTGCAAGAATTGGTAGATATTCACCATCATAAAGCACACCCTCAACATCAAAAATCGCTAGCAATTGTTTTCTAAATTTCGAAAAGTAGTCAATCATATAAAAGTTGAAATATTAAAAGGCGATCAGGACCGCTAGTAATAAATCAGCCTTTATTTTCTTCACCTTATGGTTGATGAGTTAGAACATAAACATGAAGTGAAAGTGCAATCACGCGAAGAACGACAAAAATTACCTGATAGTGTTAAAGAGATCTTGAAAGGGTCAGGTATGATGGATGAAAAAGGTAAGTTGAAATTAAAAGGTGTTAGTCCGAAAATGCTTAAACGAATGAAACAAGAATTTGTGGATTGTCCTGTATTGGAAGACAAGATTCATTTTATACAATGCTTTGTATGCCCAAATTTTCAAAGTCGGGTAATGGGAAATGTGTTGTGTAAGGGTGACCCAGTATAATATTAGATATTTGCAGTAATTCGTTTAATACTAGTAATAATTTTCATTTTTTTGGATATTGATAACTCTGGTTCAATAGTAACAAAAAGTGTTTTTCTTTTTGTATAAATCACAAACTGTGTTACTTTTTCACGCTCCACATGCACATATCTCACTTTTCCTAATGATCTATCAAATTCCTGTCTCATTTTTCTTCTATCTGCTACTTGTTTACAAAAATGCTCTTCCTGTTTCTGTGATTCTAAAGATGTCTTACCATCCTTCATTATACCTTCAACAATATTTCCATTGAGATCAATAATTGCTGCAAATCTCATATGCCTATCTAAATTCACTATTTTTTCTACTATTTCGAGAAGTGTTTTCGTTGTGGCCATGTACTTTCACAATAAATTTAGAATATATGTCTAATTTTTTCACGTAATGAAATCATTAATTGTTTAGGAAGAAAACTAAATAGCTGCCAAGTCATTGAATTTTAAATGGGAAAGGAAATTGGTATTACTGTAAAAAAATCAGAAGATTTCAGTGAGTGGTATACACAGTTAGTCATAAAGGCTGAACTTGCAGACTATGCTCCAGTCAAAGGTCTGATAGTCTTAAGACCAGATGGGTATTCAATTTGGGAGTCAATCAAATTATCCTTAGATTCCAAGCTTACGGCAACAGGGCATCGTAATGGATTCTTACCTGTACTTATTCCAGAATCACTTCTTGGTAAAGAAAAAGACCATTTTGCCGGATTTAATCCTGAAGTGTTTTGGGTTACACATTCTGGTGATGGTGAACTTGGAGATAAGCTTGCACTGCGCCCAACATCTGAAACTTTAGCATATACTATGTATGCTAAATGGATTAGAAGTTGGAGGGATCTTCCACTAAAAATTAATTTTTGGAATTCAGCACTACGAGCTGAAATTAAAGCAACAAAACCATTTTTGAGAACATCAGAATTTTTGTGGCAAGAAGGTCACACTGCGCATATTGATAAAGCTGAAGCTGAAAAAGAAGTTAGAGATATTTTAGAAATTTATAAAAAAACTGTTGAAGATGAGTTAGCAATTCCAGTAATTACTGGAAAAAAGTCTGAAAAGGAAAAATTTGTCGGTGCAGTGTATACACTCACAATGGAATCATTAATGCCTGATGGAAAAGCACTGCAAATGGGAACAACACATTTTCTTGGACAGAATTTTTCAAAACCATTCGAAGTAAAATATGCTGACAAAAATAATATTGAGAGTTTTGTATGGCAGACTTCATGGGGTGTATCTTGGAGATTGATTGGTGGAATGATCATGGTGCATGGAGATGACAAGGGTCTTGTACTGCCACCTAAAGTTGCACCGATTCAAGTAGTGATAATCCCAATATATCATTCAGATGAAGAGAAAGAAACAGTTCTAGAAGAATCAAGAAATATCGAGAAGTGGTTGCTTGGTCCGAGCATTCGTGTGCATTTAGACGATAGAGACCAGGTAACACCTGGTTTCAAATTTCATGACTGGGAGATGAAAGGTATTCCAATAAGAATTGAACTTGGTCCTAAAGATTTGAATGAAGGAAAAGTTATTCTTGTGAGAAGAGATACTGGAGAAAAGAAAAGTGTTGAATATACATCTGAATATTATGAGACTATCCCTTCGATAATTGAAAACGAGTTAGATAAAATACATAATGATATGTTTGCAAATGCAAAAAAAATTCTTGATGACAGGACAGTTAGTGTAGAAACCTATGATAAATTCAAAACAGAATTAGAAAAAGGAATGCTCATCAAATCGCCAATATGTGATAATCCAACGTGTGAAGAAAAAATAAAGGAAGAAACTGGTGCTGACATAAGGGTAATACCAGGTGGATGTGAGGATGAGGACTCAAAGTGTATTTACTGTGGCGTCCAAAGCAAAATTAGACCACTTTTTGCCAGAGGGTACTAAAACTAATTAATTCATTTTAATCTGTAAAATATCATGATGCTAAAACTTTCCATAAAGGATATACTAAAAGAGAAAACATTTGGGGGGATTGCTATAATTTCTGGTATACTGATTGGAATTTTATATTATTTCCTAACATTAACTACAGCAATAGACCACTTTAATGTGGACATTTCCATAATGCCACAATACATTACGGCATCGATTGGTTTAACTGCAGTAGTAGCAATTCTTGCAGGAATCAATATTGCATTAGTAGCATACAATATCAAGATACAAAGAGCAAATAATATCAAAAAAAGTGGAACCTCGGCAATTTTGGGTGGAGCATTAACGGCATTTACTCCAGGCTGTCCAGCATGTACAACTTCTCTTTCAGCATTACTTGGAATCATTGGTGGATTAGCAATATTCCCACTACAGGGATTAGAACTAAAATTCATATCAATTGCTGCATTATCATTTTCAATTTGGTGGGCAATGAGAAACATTAACAATACAAGTTGTTGTGTTATGAAGGAATAATTCCAAAAACCACATATATTCAGACAATTTCAATCAAAATATGACGTTAGAACAATCATCACACAATATTCTCTTAGAGAAATTCAATGAAACACGTGCTAGAACACTTGAATTGATAAAAACTTTGGAAAAAGATGATTTTGGAGTTCAAACTGCATTTTATACGAGCCCAGCAAAATGGCATCTAGGTCATGTTAGTTGGTTAAATGAAATTGTTCTTAGTAAAACAACCGATAATTATGAATTTTATTCGGATGAATTTTCAGAATATCTTAATTCATACTATAATCAATTTGGAAAACCACACGACAAAGCAAAAAGGGGTATTATGTCAAGACCCACAGCAGATGAGATTTTAGAGTATTTTGAAATAATCACGCAAAAAGTACGTCATACCATGCAGGGATCATTATCAGATAAGGCATCATATCTTTTTACAATGGCAATTCATCATGAATGTCAACACCAAGAACTGTTAATCTATGACATACAGCATTTACTGGCAGAACAATACAGACCTGTAAGAAAAAATCATCCACCAAAGTCGGTTGATGTTGAAAGGAAAAATGTGAAAATAGATGGTGGGTTATATGAAATGGGTTACTCTGGAAACGACTACTGCTATGATATTGAACAGCCAGTACACAAAGTATATCTTAATGAATATGAAATTGAAAATTTCCCAGTAACCAATGGGGACTATTTGGAATTCATTAACGACGGTGGATATGAAGATTTTTCATTTTGGCTTTCAGATGGATGGGACAAAGTAAAAGAAAATGGTTGGAATGCCCCAATGTATTGGGAAAAAAATGATGGAGTGTGGTTTACTAGTGATTTTATGGGTAAAAGAAAGATTAATCCTGATGAACCTGTTTGCCATGTAAGCTTTTACGAGGCATCAGCATTTTGTAAATGGGCAAGAAAAAGATTACCTACTGAAGCAGAGTGGGAAAAAGCTGCATTATGGAACAATGAAACTAAAGAGAAGACAACTTTTCCATGGGGTAATGAACAACCATCAGAAATACATGCAAATGTTTTAGAATCTTACAACTGGAATTGTACCGAGATTGGTTCATATCCAGAAGGTGTAAGTTCATACGACTGTCATCAAATGATCGGTGATGTTTGGGAATGGACTGCATCAGAATTTGTTGAATATCCTGGTTTCAAATCAAGTTTTGATGAATATAATGACAAATGGTTTACAAACCAGAAAGTTTTACGTGG
>Ga0315328_10000932_pt1 | contig 13268 bp, 12 predicted proteins | sample M120032315metaG_FD_203462 | JGI IMG/M metagenome (GOLD analysis project Ga0315328, IMG submission 203462) | Ammonia-oxidizing marine archaeal communities from Monterey Bay, California, United States - M1 200m 32315 | ecosystem: Environmental > Aquatic > Marine > Intertidal zone | place: USA... | reverse complement strand
CCGATAGAGCGAGGAGAACTCAACGGTTTTCACGTCGTTGATCCCGACCTGTACGACCGCTACAGAGCTGAGGTGCTGGCTCTTACCAATTCTTACCAAGTAGATATCAACGAGTTTTTGCCCAACGACGGCACCAGAAAACGCGGTTTGTCGGACGCCGAAATAGCGGATCGTTTGGGGCTTGACATCCGTGACGTAACCGAGATCAGAGTGGTGGCCGAACATGATGAATATCCCATAGAGGAATACGAGGCATCGGCTCGTTTCAAGGATGCTGCTGCAGCCTCGTACCAAGAGGGTGGAGTGAAGAATCTCTACAAGGGTGATCCGCCGCCAACTAGACGATGACGCTCGGTCCGGACCCGGGACGAATTTCGAGGACACACTCATGATGCCAACGCTGGGTGAAGCGATGGCCCGTGTTGGACGTCACTTTGGTAAGCGGCCGGCCATGCGCGACAGTCAAGGCGAAACCAACTGGCGAGATTTCGGTGATCGAATCACCGTTACTGCAGGCTTGCTTCGTGGCCTGGGAATTAAATCGGGTGAACGTGTAGCCATCTATGCCCGCAACTCAATTCGTTTTGATGAACTGAAATGGGGAGCCTTTCATGCAGGTATCGTCGCCGTTCCTGTTAACTGGCGGCTAGCTCCAGTAGAGATTGCGCACATCCTTCAGGACTCAGCTTGCGAACTGGTCTTCGTTGAAGCCGATTTTCTGCCGATTTTCGACACGACTGAGTTAGCACCGTGGCGCGACAAGTTGGTTTGCCTTGCCGGTGAAGGTACCGCCGACGTATGGGACTACGAGAAGTTGTTTGAAACAGCACCGAGCGTCGGCCCAGCCGACGTACCACCTGATGATGACGCTCTCATTCTTTATACCGGCGGCACTACTGGACGCAGCAAAGGCGTCCGTTTAAGCCACACCAACATTCTGTCCTGCGCCGCAGCCTTCACACTGGCGACGCGCGGCGAACCTGATGACACCTACTTGCATTTGGCGCCAATGTTCCACTCCGCTGACCTGTTAGGAACCGGTTGGATGCTGATGGGGGCGACACATGTCTATGTGCCAGCGTTTTCACCGGCAGCTTTCCTGGATGCAGTGTTGGAACATCACGTCACGATGACAATCGCAGTTCCAACGATGCTAATGATGACCCTCACCGATCCAGTATTGGAGTCCGCGAACACAAGGTCGCTCAGACTCATGGGCTTTGGGGCATCTCCCATGGATCCAGCGTGGATTAGGCGCACAGCCCAAGGCTTCCCGCACACGCAACTTTTCAACTGTTACGGCCTCACCGAAACCTCACCCGACTTAACAGTGTTCGATCCCAACGAATTCCGACGAGCTATCGAAAACGATTCACCTACGCTTGCCTCAGTTGGTAAACCAAATTGCCTTGTCGATCTCAAGGTGACCAATTCCGAAGGAGACGACTTGGCACCAGGGGAGACGGGTGTCCTCCATGCGCGGGGCCCCAACATCACTAAGGGCTACCTCAACATGCCCGACGAAACAGCAGCAGCATTGGGCAACGGTTGGTTACGTACCGGGGACATCGCTCGGATAGACGACGACGGATACGTCTATCTCATCGACCGGGAAAAGGATCTGATTATTAGTGGGGGCGAAAATATCTACTCCTCCGAAGTTGAAACAGCGCTCTACCAACATGCAGACATTCATGAATGCGCAGTTATCGGAACAGTTGACGAACGCCTCGGCCAAGTAGTCACGGCGGTGATCGTGCCCAAACCCGAAACCTCATTGAATAGCAAGGCGATCATCGACCACTGTCGAGAGCTGATTGGCGGATACAAGATCCCTCGGCGCATCGAGTTCGTCGAGACGATGCCCAAAAACGAACTTGGTAAAATCCTGAAGAATCGTTTACGTGACACTTACGCGGAGTGAATGTTGCCGTTTTTGTGGTTGCCTGGGAAAGCTAGGCCGCATCCAGGGTTAATGTCGGTTGCATGTCACAGACCATGACCTCAAACACGGGATTGAAGTTTGTCCGCACTCCGGAAGAACGATTCGCGGTGCTGGCTGACTTCGACTACGAACCGCACTACGTTGAAGTTGACGGACTTCGGATGGCCTATGTAGACGTTGGATCTGATGCTGGCAAGCCCATTTTGCTGCTTCATGGGGAGCCAACTTGGGGATATTTGTATCGGAGGATGATCCCCCCGCTTGTAGAAGCAGGGTTCCGTTGCGTAGTTCCCGATCTGATCGGCTTTGGTCGCTCTGACAAACCAACCGATCGATCTGCTTATTCCTATGCGCAACACGTGGCTTGGCTAAAGGAATTCCTCAACGTGATCGGCCTCCGTGAATCAGTCCTGTTCGCACAAGACTGGGGGGGTTTGATTGGCTTACGAGTGGCCGCGGAAGAGCAAGACCGATTTGGACGGATCGCTATCGGCAATACGGGACTTCCTATCGGAGAATCGATTGGCGCTGGCTTCGACAAATGGCTCCAGCAGTCGCAGAGTATGCAGTTCATGGACGCCGGGGTGATGCTCCAACATGTAACTGCCGCGCGAGAGCTTACTGAAGCGGAAATGGACGGGTACCGTGCTCCGTTTCCTGACGAGTTGCACATGGCTGGGGCTCGCCAGTTCCCAACGTTGGTGCCAATCACCCCCAGCCATGGCGGCGTGAACGAAAACCTCGCTGCTTGGGAAGTGCTTGACCGATGGGAGAAGCCATTTTTGACCTTGTGGTGCCCTGACGACCGCGTCCTAGGTCACCTCCACAATGAATTCATTGACCGAGTGCCAGGGGCTAGCGGACAACCGCACCAGGAGTTTCAGCCGGGTGGCCATTTCCTACAAGACGATCGCGGCGAAGACGTCGCCGCCGCCCTTATCGAGTGGCTGACCTAAAACATCAGTTCGCGGTGCCCCGTCGAAGTTCCTCTAATCAACGCCGCCCAGCCGCATCGAGTTGAGTTTCTTAGCCCATTGGGTAAAACTCAGAACGATCCCGAAGGCTGATCTGAAAATGAGAGAAGTTGTGGGGAGACAGCCTTTGAGACGGAGTTGGCGATGAGAGCGATTGAAGTTCTATTGGCGGAGATCAGTTCTCGTCACAACGAACTCGATGGGACTGCCGAAGAGGCCGAACTACTCAATACGGCGCCGCCGGCGCTTGTGGACATGATGAGAGAGCTTCGGGTGCCGCTAGTGAAGGTGCCATCAGAGATCGGTGGCGATGAATTGCCGATGGCGTCGCAACTTCGCTACTTCGAGGCTCTGAGTTACTCAAACCCCACTGCGGGATGGACAGGCTTCAACCACGCCGGCGCCGCAGGTATCTGCGGAGCAAAGCTGAACGACGCAGGAATTGACACGGTCTTTGGATCCGGCGCCGTGCCATTTCTCGGAGCAGTTGCCGCTCCTTCTGGCACATTCAGTGTCGTTGACGGGGGCATTGAGTTGAGTGGGCACTATCGATACGCCAGTGGCGCAGCCCACGCTGAATGGTTTTTTCTAGCTGGAGTTGAGAACACGGAGCACCTTTCAGTGCGCCTTGCGGCCGTCAGCGCTAATGACGTGTCCCTCAGTGACAACTGGGATGTGATGGCTCTCAAGGGAACAGGCAGTGTGGATGTGACTCTTGACAAGGTTTTCGTCCCAGAGCACCTAGTAGCCGACCCTTCTGCCAGTCCGCTTCGAGGCGGCCCTATGTACACGCTCGGTTATCAGGCGTATGTAGCGGGCGAAAATCTTGGGTTTTCACTCGGAGTTTGTCAGCGCCTGATCGATGAGACCGCCAGATATGCAACTACTAAATCCCGAGGCAACGATGGCCGCTTAGCGGACAGGGGTGCTTTTCAATATGAGTTGGGTAAAACGCAGCTCGAGGTAGAAGCGGCCAAAGCATTTGGTTTGGGAGAACTAACCGCTGCTGATGATCAATGTGCGAAAAACAACGGGTTGAGTTCTTCAGAAGAACAGAAGGTCGTTGCGATGCTCGCTTTTTGCACGGAGAGTTCCGTCAACGCTGTAAGCCGGCTGTATCACTTCGCCGGAGCGGCAGCGATCTTTAATAGCAGCGTCCTTCAACGATGTTTTCGAGACGCTCACGGTTCAGCCATGCATCATGTGGCCTCAAATGTCGCCTACGACACGTACGGCCAAGGGCTACTGGTACGTCAAGATCCGGCTGAGTGAAGTTGTGCTGTCTTTGAATGAACTGCTGCGCTGGAGGTCCGAACTGCATCCCGACGCGGTCGCGCTAGTTGATGAGTATGGAGATCAACTCACCTACGCGGAGCTACAGCAGCAGATCGAACGCTGTGCGTTGGGGTGGAACGCTGTCGGGGTTTCTCGAGGCGACGTAGTGGGCGTTCTAGACACCAATTCGACATCGTTTGTAGTCCACGTATTTGGCCTCGCTCGGCTACAAGCTATTCCCGCGTTGCTGAACTGGCGACTCACACCGGCTGAACATGGGCCTCTATTCGACCTTATCCAACCGGTGGCTATCGTTTCGGGTCAGAAACTAATTGATCAGCTCCCGTCAAACCTCCCTCCGATTCGTATCGCTCTACACCCGGACCAGGAGTGCCCGCCGACTTGGGTGCCGGATGCAACGGAATCAGTTGATGGCAACCTTCCACCCCCTCCTCAACCCAGTGACGTGTTCGCTATCGGATTTTCTAGCGGCACTACTGGCCGAGCTAAAGGCATCCCCCTTAGACACGAGGCGCTCGCGCGGTCGGCCTTGATTGATAGCGCTGAGAACGCCGGAATGTTCGTCGGTGCTCGCCACATCATGGCGGCACCCATGTTTCACCTTGCGGGATTATCAAACAGTCTGATGGGCCTTACAAACGGTGCCGAACTCCATCTTCGAACTGGATTCAATCCACAATCGATCCTCGAAGATATCGAACAGGTGGGAGCGGTGTACCTGACTGCGGTTCCGGCGATGTTCCATGCCATGGTTGAAGCTGTCCGAACCCGAGTTGACGCACCCGATCTGTCGTCGATGCGCGAGATGTCCTACGGAGCATCGCCTATCGCCCCGGAGCTCTTGCGAGAAGTCGAAGCTCTCTTTCCAGGGGTCCGACTTCGACAGTTTTACGGGATGACGGAAGTGGCAGGGGCGCTTACCACCCTCTCGCCGGCCGATCACGAGCCCTCTAGCCCTCACCGTCAATCCGCGGGGCGTGTCAACCCTGGATTCCAAGTCCGTTTAGTTGATCGGCAAGGGAAAGATGTAGTCGATGGTCAGCCGGGTGAAATTCTCGCCAAAGGACCATCGGTTTTGGATCACTATTGGGAAGACTCCGAGGCGACCAAAGAGGCCATAGTTGACGGGTGGTTCCAGACCGGCGACATAGCGGTGCGGTCTGAGGGTTACCTGACCATCATGGACCGAGCTAAAGACATGGTGGTGACGGGTGGTGAGAACGTTTACCCCGCTGAGGTCGAAGCGCTGCTGTACGAGGTCCCTGGAGTTACAGATGTTGCTGTGATTGGAGTTCCTGACGAACAGTTTGGTGAAAGGGTGCACGCGGTGATGGTCACGCAGCCAGATGCGACGGTGAACTTGGAGATGATCATGGAGTTCTGTCGTGGCCGCCTCGCCGGTTACAAGCTGCCACGATCGATGGAAGTTGTAGCTGAACTGCCCCGAAACCCCACCGGCAAGATTCTTAAGAGACAGCTACGGTCACGTCATTGGGAAGGGCACATCAAGCAGGTCTAGGTGCTGCACCGATGCTGGTTCCGTGCACCAATAGCCAGCATCGAACCTTGCGAGCAGCTTTTCGTCAACGTCTCCGAATCACTCAACTTCGGTAGAAGCTCAACTGGAAATACAGACTCAATTGCATGCTGAACGAATGCGTAACTTCAGGACTCCTCAGTTGCGAGTTTCGAACGGTTTTTAAACGCCATCACTGACTGCTGGAGAAGAAACCCTGCGATCACGGTTGTGGCGAGCTGAGCAAAAAGAGCCCAACCTGTGCTGCTACGACTAATGAGTGAACCGAGGCTACCGAGCACGGCCAGAAGTGCGATGGCTGCCAGGGCATGCATGAGGTGATGATTGAGATCAGGTTTGGCGCGAGCTAATAGCCCCAGAATTAGAAACACTGCCCCGATAAACGCGGGAATTAGTGAAGTCACACTCTGTGAGTCGGACACGATTGTCACAATCACGCCGAGAGCAATTAGTACACCGCCACTGGTTGCTGCTTTTTTGGGCATTTTTGTCCTGTCAGTCAATGGAGGAACGACTATTGATCATAATTAGCAAATCGCTCAACCCGACAATCTGCACTTGATGCATATAGGCGACGAGTCCACCGCCTTTGATCCTGGGTGCTATAAGACATAGGTGATGAGACGGGAATACGTTTTTGTGCTGCTGGCAGTGCTGGCCTCAGGTTGCGTCGCTGCCGACAGTTCAAGCCCAACGACTTCTGAGAAGGTAGTAGGCGAAGTCGAAATCGGCGAAGAGGACCCAACGGTCAACACAGTCGGTGCGCCGGTCGAGATTCCCTCCCCGAATTGGCAAAGCGGGTTATCCGATTATCTCTACGATCAAGAATTACTCCACACCTTTGAACTCACCATTTCTGACGAGGCTTTCGCTGAGATCAACGACGACCCCAGTGAAGAAGAATATGTGGAAGGAAGCCTTACCTTTGAAGGCGAAACCATTAGTCCTGTTGGCATCCGATATAAGGGATCAATCGGGGCGTGGGTCGGATGCCTTGCTGGTGGAAATCTTTTCGAACCTGATGGAGCAAAGACCTGCACCAAACTTTCGATGAAGGTCAAGATCAACTGGGAAGACAGCTCGCGAACTTTTTGGGGAGTGAAAAAGCTTCAATTCCATTCCATGAACCTTGATCCAACTCAAATGCATGAGCGACTCGGATATTGGCTTTTCAGAAAGATGGGCGTTCCCGCACCGAGAGCAACTCACGCTCGGCTACTGATCAACGGTAATTACGTAGGTCTATATTCGTTTGTTGAGCAGATCGACGGAAGATTCGTGGATCGACAATTTGATGATGGAGACGGGAATTTGTACAAGGAGGTGTGGCCTCTGAATCACCAGGGCTCTGCCCGCAAACGATCTGAGTTCAGGGATGCCTTGAAGACAAATGAAGAGGACGACGTGACAGTCGATCACATCCTCACTTTCTCTAAAGAACTGGCTGCGGCGCAGAAGAGCGAATTGCCCGAAATAGTTGCGAAGTGGATGGACGTCGAAGAAATAATTCGGTGGGCTGTTGTCGATAGAGCCATCCGAAACGACGATGGCCCTTTACATTGGTATTGCTTCGATGGCTGCAACAACCACAATTTCTACTGGTACGAAGAGCCCGCTACGGGCCGCCTTCACCTGATTCCTTGGGACCTTGACAGCGCCTTCGCCAATATCGTGTCGGACGCCAGCCCCGTCACCCCAATCGCCGACAAGTGGGGCAAAATTACGAACGACTGTCGGCCGTTCCCATACGGCCAATGGAATATTCCTCAATGGTCCGCCACGTGTGATCCTTTGATCGGCACGTGGACCACGTTTGTAGACGAAAGCGAAGCAGTTTGGGCCGCGTTTCTGGAAGGTCCTTTCTCGGCAGAAAGCACCGAAGCCATTCTTAAGCAATGGGCAGGCCAGATTCACGACGCGACATCGGAAGCAGCAGCAACACATCAAGACGCTTTGGAATTAGAAAAGTGGAAAGCGGCGTTATCAAAGTTGGGTTCATCTCTTGATTTCGCGCGAGCTAATGGCTGATTTCCATAACCATGATCTATGGGTCGGAGGGTTTAAGGTGAACAACGATTTAACAGCGCAAGCCAAGAGGATTGTCCGATGAATCGAGCAGTGTTGGTTGGCATAGATCTGGTGGCAGTGCTTGTCTTGGTCTTTTGCCTGTATTTCCCACGCAATCGAAGACGGGACATGGTCGTTGCTCTTCTAGGAGTCAACGTCGGTGTGATGGCTATCGCCACCGCGTTCACGCATGTAGAAGTCAACCTTGGTCTTGGGTTAGGGCTCTTTGGGGTGCTGTCGATCATCCGGTTGCGGTCCTCAGAGTTAGGTCAACAAGAAATTGCCTATTACTTCTGCTCTCTAGCGTTAGGTCTCCTAGGCGGGGTTCAGTTTGAGCCAACGTACGTGTCCCCGCTTCTGATGGCAGCCGTTCTGGTGACGCTCTGGCTCGGTGACCATCAAGCCCTACTTCGAGGACATTTTCACCAAAACATGATTCTCGATAGGGCGTACACCGACAACGGTGAGTTGATTCGAGTTCTAGAGGATTTGTTGGGCGGAACTGATCAGGTTTCAGTACGTCGCGTGAGAATTCGACGGGTCGACTTGGTTAACGACAGCACCAATGTCGATGTCCATTACCGAATGAAGTCATGACATTTTGGTTCGAGTCATTGGTGGAACGGTTCCCTGCCATTGATATCGAAGGTATGGACAGCCTGGCTTCTCTCGAACAGCGTTTCGATCGGAAATACATAGTCAGCGAAGAAGAAGCGAACAATTTTTTCTCAATGCTGCCCGGCTCTTTGACTGCATTGGAAATAGCCGGGAAACGGTCGTTCGCATATGAATCTTGGTATTTCGATACCGCGGATCTGGAATCATTTCGTGCCACGGCTCACCGCCGCAGAAGGCGTTGGAAGGTGCGGACCCGAACCTATTTGGATGCGCAGAAAACTATGGTGGAAGTGAAGCTTCGCGACCAGCGTGGACAAAGCGTAAAACGCCGTATCGCAGAAGATTTTTCATTAGCCCCGAACTTCACGGTTGAAGGTGCGCAGTTCGTAAATGAGGTCTTGGGTAGAGAGGGCTTCGCGGCGACGCTCACATCGACGCTACAGACCTCCTACGAACGCATATCGGTTGTTGATGTTGAGAACGAGATGCGTTTAACCGCAGATTTGGGAGTGAAGTGTCAAGCGGTCGTCGGGAAAGAAGCGTTGATAAAAGGCGTGGTGATTGAAACGAAATCTCCACGCGGCCCTGGCCCCATTGACCGTGCGTTGTGGCGACGTGGCCATCGGCCAGTCCGACTCAGCAAATATGCAACAGGTATGGCTGCCATTCATAACGAGCTGTCGCGTAATAAGTGGCATCAAACCATCAACCAACACTTCAGCTATTGAGCCGTCCCGGCCTAGTGGCTAGGGGCATTGACGGAGCCGTATGTAGGGGCTCATCTCGATTCGAAGTTTGACACGACGCCTATGCGTAGGCCGTGGAACTTCGGCTCAACTTAACTGGGGTTTAGTGGCCCCAAGCGGGGAGGAGCATCAGCGCTTTGGTCACTATCGTTACGGTAGTAGCTTTGGCTGAACTGCCTGCTGGTGTAAAGGAAAAGGATCGAAACATGGTTGAGACTACCGGTGCGACGAGTATCGATATCAGGGTGAGCCCGGACGCGGTCTACGCGATTTTGACGGACTTGACGCGTATCAGCGAACTCAGTCCAGAGTGTTACAAAGCTGAGTGGGAGGGCGACTCGGCCGGACCCGCGGTGGGCGCTACATTTCGGGGCTATAACCAAAACGGCGACCAGAAATGGGACATGGGCTGTGTCGTTGTGGCGGCCAACCCAGGCAAAGAATGGGCCTTCGAGGTCCCTGCTGACGACGGCCGCGGAACAACTTGGCGATACGAGATCGATTCAACTGATAACGGCTGCAGGGTCACCGAGAGCTTTGATTCTCCAATGCTTGACGGAGAGTTTTTCCAAAAAATAAATCGACACAAGCTGCTGTTGGAAAACATCGATCGAACGTTGTTGAACCTCAAAGCTGTTGCGGAGGCCTAGGTCGCAGCGACAGCCTCACAGCGGTTGCGATTGACAGTTAGCAGGGACTGAGAGCAGCTAATCCGTTCGGTTTTGAGTCCAGGTGTTTCCGGATTGGACGTCGATGTCGCGAGGCAGTCCTAAAACTCGCTCGGCGACAATGTTGCGCTGGACTTCGCTGGTTCCCCCACCAATGGTGAGTGCAGGGGAAAACAAAAATCCGCCGTGCCAATTCTGCCAACCTTCAACTGCGGATTGAGTGAGGGGAAATTCAGCGGGTTGTCCGAGGGGCCCAGTGTTAGTCAGCATGCCTTGGGCTCCCATGAGGTCTTTGGCGAGGCGCATTACGTTTTGGCCGTGTTCGTCGGCGAGTGCTTTACGAACTGAGGCTTCAGGTCCCGGCTGTCGTCCTTGGAGTTGAGAGGTGAGCGTGCGAAGGCGAATGAGTTTCAACACCTCACTTTCAATGTGTAGACGTGCCGCCCGGTCGCGTAACACCGGATCTTTTACCCCTCCAGCGCCGCGCACCACATCTAGTAGGTCAGTTGCGCTCGGACCACTTCCCCAAAGCGCGCCCTCACCCGACAAAGACACTCTCTCGTTGCCCAACGTGACTTTCGCCAGTCGCCACCCGTCGTTCTCTTCGCCAATGCGGTTTTCGACCGGTAATTCCATATCAGTGAAGAAGGTCTGGTTGAAAGAATATGCAGTGGTCATGTCGACAATGGGTCGAAGCTCGAGTCCTGGCGTATCCATAGGGCATACGAAATACGAAACGCCTCGATGCTTTGGCACGTCAGGGTCTGTGCGGGCAATGAGAATGCCGAACTTGCTTCGATGAGCGCCTGACGACCAGATCTTCGAACCGTTCACGATGTAACGATCGCCATCTCGAACAGCTCGTGTTGCAAGATTCGCTAAATCTGAACCGCTATCGGGCTCACTGAAGAGCTGACACCAGACCTCTTCTCCGGTCAGAATCGGCCACAGATAACGTTCTTGCTGTTTGGATGTTCCGCCGAACAGAATCGTCGGGCCAGCCCAGCCGAGCCCTATTCCGCCGGCGGCTCTTCGCACTCCAGCGGCCGAAAGTTCTTCGTCGATAACGAGTTGGTGAATTGGGTCGGCCGCTAACCCGTATGGCTTGGGCCAGTGTGGAGCGACATAACCTGCCGCGGCTAACGCCTCTTGTGTGGGATCTCCGTCGTGTTGACGTAACCAGTCGCGTATTTCTAGGCGCCGAGGGTCGTCGTCCGCCGGCCAATCAAAGTCCATCGTTTGACAATAGGTGGCCCCCGGTTCGAAATGGAAGGAGTTCGATCACGAAAAGCACAAGCCAGATCCGAGGCATTTTGACCCGGACAAGGATTAAACGAGCTGTTCGTGGCAGTCCGGCGGATGTTCTTCTATTAGTTCTGGCGTCAAACAGGGCCATAACTGCGTAATGTGAACCCAGTTTGCGAACAGCCCAGAGGAGAAGCAGCCGTGGAGGATTACAGCGCCGAAGCAGCAAATTTTCGAGCTGATATCAAAAAATTCCTTGGAGAGAACCTCCCAGACGCCTGGAGCGGCATGGGTAACTTCTCTCCCGATGAACGTTCAATATTCGTGGCTAACTGGCGGCGCACACTATCGGAACATCAACTCCTAGCTGTTGCTTGGCCTCTTGAATATGGGGGAGCGGGCCTGAGTCAGATGGAACGCACCGTTTTGGCGGAGGAATTAGTTGAGGCAGGAGTCCCAAGTGGCTCCAACAACGATATTTTCTCCATCGGAATGATTGGCCACACCATTATTGAATGGGGGTCCGACGAACAGAAAAATCATTACCTTCCCCGAATACTTGACGGAACTGACGTGTGGTGTCAGGGGTATAGCGAACCGAACTCGGGTTCAGATTTAGCTTCTTTAGCGACTCGTGCTGAACTGGACGGAGATGAGTGGGTCATCAACGGGCAGAAGATCTGGACTTCGCAAGGTCACAACGCGAACTGGATCTTCGTGCTGTGCCGCACGGACCCTTCGACGGTAAAGCATGCAGGAATTTCCTTTCTCCTCTGCCCAATTAATCAACCCGGGGTAGAGGTCCGCGCCATCGTCAATGCTTCCGGCCACCATGACTTCAATGAAGTGTTCTTTAGCGACGCCCGTGCCCCTCGAGAGAATGTGCTTGGCGGAGTCAACAATGGTTGGGCTGTCGCGAACACCTTGTTGGCGTATGAACGCGGCGACGATGCCACAACTAATGGCATTCGTTACGGCGAAGAATGGCAGCGATTAGTCGATGTGGCCAGAGAATACGGAAAGCTCAATGACGCTCTCATGCGACAAAGATTCGCGAAGGCATACACGACAACCCAAATAATGAAATTCATGGGTCTACAGACCGTCGCTCGCTCACTTCGCGGATACAGCCAAGGACCTGAATCGTCACTTAATAAACTCCTCTGGTCGGAGCATCACAAGCGGTTCACTGAGCTGGCGATGGATGTGATCGGGATGGATGCAACGGCCCCCTCCGGCCGAGACTCTGCTACGGGAGTCGGCGTGGATGATGCAGGCGCCCCTTATTCGTCACAGGCATGGGTGACTACTTTTGTGGGTGCGCGCCCTGGGTCGATTTACTCCGGTAGCAATGAAATTCAACGAAACATCGTTGGTGAACGGGTCCTAGGGCTGCCCAAAGAACCCCGAGCCGACGTTGGACCCTGGAACGAGACCAAACGTTCCTAATGACTGCCCCGTTGGGGGGAATATCCAAATGCAAATACCTGTGCCAAACAAATGGCTTTACTGGGGTCGGAGCAACTAATGGGATGTTCCGAAGCATCGGGACCAGACAGAGCGCTTTCATCGGATGAGCGGCCCTTCGACTACACCCCAATCTCGCTTAACGACCTCCCAGAAACGCCGACGCGAGATCGAAATATAGCCGCAACGGCCTGGGACCAGGCGCCTGCCGTATTGCTGACGCTAGGAGAGGATCTGAGAGGAAATCCTGAAGCAGCTTTCAAAAGACGAATCTTTGGGTGGTTGCTTTGGCGCGCAGGACCCACCCGCGGTCCGTGTCGTTATTTGGCGTTGGATCCGGCTGATTCGACAGATTTTTATGTATTTGAGTTGGGAGATGAGCAATCCACAGGCGGCAAAGGCCCCGACGGTGAATGGCATCTCCGCTTCCGAGCCTGGAAAGAGGCCCTGCGTGACGTTCCTCGGGTCTAGCCGTGGGAACTACCAACAAAGGTTTAAACGTATATCGCTAAAACAGATTATAATATTCATTAAATACTATTAAAACGATGACCGTTGGGTAACTTAAACCAGCTAGAATCTGGGCATCCCCCTAACATCGGAGCAACGCCATGAAACTCTTTCGGCGTCCACCCAAATTAAAACCCGGATCTTTCTGGGATGATCAAGTCGAGCGTCGTCTCGCAAACATGTGGCTACAGAATT
>Ga0315328_10000928_pt1 | contig 13285 bp, 14 predicted proteins | sample M120032315metaG_FD_203462 | JGI IMG/M metagenome (GOLD analysis project Ga0315328, IMG submission 203462) | Ammonia-oxidizing marine archaeal communities from Monterey Bay, California, United States - M1 200m 32315 | ecosystem: Environmental > Aquatic > Marine > Intertidal zone | place: USA... | reverse complement strand
GAGTTTGATAAGCATCATTAACTTCTGTTGATTTTATTAATGATTGGTGTTTTTCAATTTGGCTTGCTGATACAAATTTATCAGGATGAATTTCTGCTTGAATTAGACGGTAAGATTTTTGAAGTTTATTAAGATCAATATTAAACTGCACTGGAAAATTAAATATTTCAAAATAATTTTGTGTCAAACCGTAAAACTCTCTCCACAGCCACAACTATCTTTGACCTTAGGATTATTAAATTGAAATCCTTCATTTAAACCTTCTTTTATAAAGTCTAATTCTGTTCCATCAATATAAATGAGGCTTTTAGGGTCGACTAAAATTTTAATACCATGACTTTCATATACTTTATCTTCAGGTGAAATATCATCAACAAATTCTAATGTGTAAGCCATTCCAGAGCAGCCAGTGGTTTTAACTCCTAATTTTAATCCAATACCTTTACCCCTTGTTTTAAGGTATTTTTGAGCTCTTTCCGCTGCTTTTTCTGTTAATGATATAGACATTATTTTTTCTTGGCTTTCAGATCAGCTACTGCTGCTTTAATTGCATCTTCAGCTAAAACTGAACAATGAATTTTAACTGGAGGCAATGCTAATTCTTCAACTATTGATGTGTTTTTTATAGCTTTTGCTTCATCTAATGTTCGACCTTTAAGCATTTCTGTAACTAGTGAACTTGATGCAATAGCTGAGCCGCATCCATAGGTTTTAAATTTTGCATCTTCAATAATTCCATTTTCACCTACTTTAATTTGAAGCTTCATCACATCACCACAAGCAGGAGCTCCAACCATACCAGTTCCAACTGTTGGATCTTTTTTATCAAAGGAACCAACATTTCTTGGATTTTCATAATGATCTAATACTTTATCGCTATAAGCCATAACAAATTCCTCCTAAAAATTTAATGTTCTGCCCATTCTACTTTTTCTAAATCTATACCATCTTGAAACATCTCCCAAAGAGGAGATAATTCTCTAAGCTTATTTATTTTTTCTTTTAAAAGCTTAATTGTGTAATCAATATCTGATTCTTTAGTATAACGTCCAATTGAAAATCGGATTGAGCTATGAGCTAATTCATCTGAACGCCCTAATGCTCTTAATACATAACTTGGTTCAAGACTAGCTGAAGTACAAGCCGACCCACTTGAAACTGCAATATCTTTAATTGCCATAATAAGTGACTCACCTTCAATATAATTAAAGCTAATATTTAAATTATGCGGAACTCTTTTTTCTATATCACCATTTATATATGTTTCTTCAATTTCAGTTAATCCAGATAAGAGACGTAATTGTAATTTTTTTATACGAGCATTTTCCATTTTCATTTCTTCTCTAGCGATTCGAAAAGCTTCTCCCATACCAACAATTTGATGAGTAGCTAGGGTTCCTGAACGCATTCCTCTTTCGTGACCACCACCATGCATTTGTGCTTCAATTCTAATTCGGGGTTTACGCCTAACATATAGAGCACCTATACCTTTTGGACCATAAGTTTTATGAGCAGAAAAACTCATAAGATCAACTGGTAATTTTTCTAAATCAATCTCTACTTTACCTGTGGCTTGTGCAGCATCTACATGAAAAATAACTTTTTCTTGCCTACATATATTACCTAGCGCCTTAATATCTTGAATTACCCCAATTTCATTATTAACTAACATTACCGAAGCAAGAACTGTATCTGGTCTAATTGCATCTTTGAATTTTTTTAAATCTATCAAACCATCAGGTTCTGGTTCAAGTAAGGTTGTTTCATAACCTAAACGCTCCATTTCTCTAACAGCATCAATTACTGCTTTATGTTCTGTTGCAAGGCTAATAATATGTTTACCTTTTGAGGAATAAAAGTTACTAGCCCCCTTAATGGCTAAATTATTTGATTCTGTTGCACCTGATGTCCAAATAATTTCTCTAGGGTCAGCATTGACTAATTTTGCAACTTCTTTTCTAGCATTTTCAACCGCTTTTTCTGCTGTCCAACCATAAGGGTGGCTTCGTGAGGCTGGATTTCCATAGTTTTCAGTTATGAATGGAATCATTTTTTCAGCAACACGTGGATCAACAGGTGTTGTGGCAGAATAATCCATGTAGATAGGCATTGTGTTTGTTTTATTTGTCATAATTTATCTTTCGTCCCTTTATGCTGCCATAGCAGTGAGTTGTTTTAATCTATTTATTTCTTTTTTTAAGACTTCCAGAAAGCTTTTAATTTCTTCTTGTTTAGTTTCAATTCCTAAGCTAATTCTTAATGCACCTTGAGCTAAATCTGGTTCAATACCCATTGCTAATAAAACATGGCTTGCTTTAGTGTTATTACTTGAGCAAGCAGAGCCACTTGCGATAGCATATCCTTTTCTATCTAAAGCTGTTAATAATGTAGAACCATCAATATTATTAAATGCAAAAAAAGTAGTATTAGCTAATCTTTCAGTTTGTTCAGCAAAAATAACAGCACCTAAATTTTTTAATTCACTTTCAAGGTAATCACGATATTTTTTTATTTTATCGTTGATAATGACAATATTTTTTTGAATTCGTTCGCATGCTTTACCAAAACCAACTATGGCTGCTATATTTTCAGTCCCACTTCGTAAACCTTTTTCTTGTCCACCACCCATCAGGTAAGGATATAGATCAATTTTTTTATTTAGAATAAGTGCTGCTGCTCCCTGTGGCCCATAGATTTTATGGCTAGAAATAGTCATGGCATCAATTTCTAATTCTTCAAAATCTACATTAATTTTACCAATCGCTTGAACAGCATCTGTATGTATTTGAATATTGTGAGATTTTGCCCATTTAATAATTTTGGGCATATCTTGTAAAACCCCAGTTTCATTATTTGCCATCATAACTGAAATAAATGTAATATTTTTTTGTTCTTCACTACTTAAAGCTTGTAGGTTTAATAAACCTTTTTTATTGACTGGAATTTTTGTATTTTTAAAGCCTATAGATTCAATAGATTTAATTGGTTCACTGATGCATGGATGTTCTATTGTGCTATAGCTAAAATGACTATCAGGATAAGTGCGAGAAATTCCATGAATAATTGTATTATTAGACTCGGTACCGCTTGATGTAAAAATAACTTGAGAAGGATGTGCATTAACAGAGTTAGCTACTTTTTCTCTTGCTTCTTCTATAGCTGTATGGGCATGCCTTCCAAATCTATGGTTTGATGAAGGATTTCCTTGTTGAGAATTTAAAAAAGGCATCATTGCATCTAATACTTCAGGATGAGTAGATGTAGTTGCATTATGATCAAAGTAAATCATTTAAATAACCTCCAATTTACTTTTATCTAAATTAATTTTATTTGGAGTAAAATAAATAGAGCGCACATCTTTTTTATTTTTTTGTTCATCAATTAGTTGAGCTAATGTAAGACTCTCTAAATAATCTAGAATTTTATGATTAAGAGATATCCATAAATTATGAGTAATACAGCGCTCACCTTCATGGCAGTTTTCACTTCCACCACATTTTGTTGAATCTATTTTTTCATCTACTGATGTAATAATATCTTTGACTGTTAAAGCATCATAATCTATTGCTGTTTTATAACCTCCACCTGGACCACGAATGCTTTTTACTAAACCGACACGCCTCATGCGGCTAAAAAGTTGTTCTAGGTATGGTAGCGATATTGATTGTCTTTTACTAATATCGGCAAGCGATACTGGATTATTGGATTCATTAATAGCTAAATCCAACATCGCAGTAACAGCAAAACGACCTTTTGTAGTTAATTTCATAGCATGAATTTTATAATACCTGACCTTTTTAATCAAGTATTATTAAATTATTTTTTTGGATTATTTTGTGAAATTTCTGCGAGTGTATTCTCAAGATCAGTAATCATTTTTTCTTGCTTTTCAACTTGCTTAATAAGTGATTGAATCGACTTAACCATTGGATCTGTTTCATCTTTTCCGACCGCATAAGGTCTAAATGCATTAGTTTTATTTTCTGAATCTTGAACTATACGTGCTGGTATTCCTACTGCGACAACATTCTTTGGAATATCTTTAACAACTACCGCATTCGATCCAATTTTTGCTCCTGAGCCAATCTTAATTGGGCCAAGAATTTTTGCTCCAGCTCCAACTACTACTTTATTTTCAAGAGTTGGATGGCGTTTACCTTGTTTCCATGAGGTACCTCCAAGTGTAACTCCATGATAAAGAGTGCAATCATTACCGATAACACTTGTTTCTCCTATTACAACACCCATTCCATGATCAATAAAGAAACGAGATCCGATAACAGCACCTGGATGAATTTCAATACCTGTTAAAAAACGAGAAATATGTGAAATTAGTCGTGCTATCCAAAAAAGTTTTATTTTCCATATTCTATGTGCAATTCTATGAAAAATAATTGCATGAACTCCAGGATAGGTCGTTAAAATTTCAAAATAAGATCGAGCCGCTGGATCTCTTTCAAAAACAATAGACAAATCTTGTTTAAATTTTTCAAACATAAATATTATTTTCAATGTATTTAATGAGATATTATCTCATGAAATCTAAAACTTAGTTATTAAAGTAAGATTGAAATTATTTTAATTTTTTTTGAATTGAGGATAGTATGCCACGAAGAATATTTATTTCTTCTTTTTCCATTTGTGTTCTATTAAATAATAATTTTAATCTTGTCATTAAGCGGTCAGCTTGTATTTTTTTTAAAAACCCTATTTCATTTAGGATTTCTTCAAGATGATTATAAAAGCCATTTTGTAATTCATATGAAACATAATCTTTTTTTGTTTTTGCTAGTATTTTATTTATACTAGGAAGCGAACTCGCCATTCTGATTTCATAACAAACTATTTGAACAGCTTGCGCTAAATTAAGCGAAGAATATTTTGAGTTTGCATCAATAAATCCAAGTGTTTTACAATGTTGCAGTTCTAGGTTTGATAAACCATTTGTTTCATTTCCAAAAATTAAAGCAATTTTGTTATTTTTAGCTTCATTAAAAAGTTGTTTTGATAATTCACGAACATTTTTATGAGGTTGTGTTAACTCTCTTTTACGTGTTGTAAACCCAATAACATGGTTAATATTTTTTAATGCTTTTTCTAGAGATGTTACTACGATTGTTTTTTGAAGAATATCTTTTGCTCCACAAGCTAGTGCTTGCGCATGCTTACTAGGAAAATCTTTTGGATTAACTAGATAGAGATTTGAAAAACCCATTGTTTTCATTGCTCTTGCAACAGAACCTATATTTCCTGCATGACTTGTTTCGCATAAGATAATTCGAAACTGTTTTAAAAGATTTGATTTGGTCGGCATCTAATTTCTCTGTAAAATGATATTTTAGCAAGCCAAAGCAAAAATAATCCATTAATTTTTTTAGGTTTTTTATGCACCCAACGATAAATATTGCAATAAAAGCAGCTCGCCAAGCTGGTTCAATTATTACGAGAGCATCACAAGATTTAGAATCTTTAACTATTAGTAATAAAGGTTTTAATGATTTTGTAAGTGAGGTAGATCTAGCTTCTGAGAAAGAGATTATTAAGGTTTTGAAGAAGGCTTATCCAGATCACGCTTTTTTAGGCGAAGAATCAGGTCTTACTCATCAAGCGGATAATATTTGGATTATTGATCCTTTAGATGGAACTACTAATTTTTTACATGGGTTACCAATTTATTGTATATCTATAGCTCTTGAACAAAAAGGAGAAATTACTCAAGCTGTAATTTATGATCCTAATAGAAATGATTTATTTACAGCAACAAAAGGGCAGGGAGCTTATTTAAATCAAAGACGTATTCGTGTTTCAAATAAATCTAAATTAAAAGAATCTATTATAGGAACTGGATTTCCTTTTAGAGATTTTAAATATTTACCTGTGTACTTAAAAATTTTTGAAGAATTAGTAAGAGGAACATCAGGTATTCGTCGACCTGGCTCAGCAGCTTTAGATTTAGCTTATGTTGCAGCAGGTTGGTTTGATGGTTTTTTTGAAATTAATTTATCAAAATGGGATATTGCTGCTGGTGGCTTAATAATTAGAGAAGCTGGTGGTATTGTGAGCGATTTTTCTGAGAAAGATGGATGGTTAGAATCAGGCAATATTGTTGCTGCTAACGCCAAAATTTATCAACCTTTAATGAAGATAATAAAATCACATATTACTGATAAATTAAATTAATGGCGGTGCTCACCATTTTCATGAGCATGTTTATGTTTAATTTCTTTCTCATTTGCTAAACGAATATCTTTAATTTCAGCTTTAAAAAATATTTTTTCCCCAGCCCATGGATGGTTGCCATCAACTACTACTTTATCTTCAGTAATATCAGTTACTGTATAAACTATTATTTCTCCTGAGTTATCATCTCCTTCAAATTGCATACCTACTTTTAGTTCTGCTTTAGGAAATGCACTTTTTGGTTCAATTTGAACTAATTCAGCATCATATTCACCAAATGCATCTGATGGCTCAAGGCCTAATTCTAAAGTATCGCCAATTTTTTTCCCGTGCATAGCTTCTTCTATTTTTGGAAAAATATTATCATAACCACCGTGAAGATATGACACTGGTTCTGAACCTGATTCAAGAATATTTCCATCAGTATCTTTAATTTCATATGTCATAGTTACAACTGTATTCATAGTAATTTGCATATTTAGTAGGCCTTAAAAAATCATATAATTCATATTTTAACTTATTGATTTAATCTATTTTTTTTTTGAGTAGATAAATTATTCTTGGTTTTATAATTATCTGGAATTAAAATACTTGACTTGGCAATTTTTAAAGCTTTTGGGTAATCACGACTATAATGTAAGCCCCTACTTTCTTTTCTATTTATAGCTGAAATTACAATTAATTCAGAAACTTGCAGAAGATTTCTAAGTTCAATTAAATTTGCTGAAATTTTAAAATTTGTGTAAAACTCATGAACCTCATCTCTTAACATATTAATTCGATGCAATGCTCTTGAGAGTCTTTTAGTAGTTCTAACAATTCCAACATAATTCCACATAAATCTTCTTAATTCATTCCAGGTATGAGTAATTAAAATTTCTTCATCTGCATCAGTAACTCTACTCTCATCCCATTTTGGTAAAGTATATGTATGCTCAAATTTATCTTTTAATATATTTTCAGAAACAATATCAGAATAAACTAAACATTCTAAAAGGGAATTACTAGCAAGGCGATTAGCTCCATGAAGTCCAGTGTGTGCTACTTCACCAATTGCATAAAGTTGATTAATATCTGTTTTTCCATTTTTATCAATCATCAAACCGCCGCAATTATAATGTGCAGCAGGTACAACTGGAATCGGTTCTTTTGTGATATCGATACCTAAATTAATACAACGTTTATAAATCATTGGAAAACGCTTTTGTATAAATGATTTATTTTTTTTTGTTATATCAAGATAGACAAAATCTAATCCTCTTTTTTTCATTTCAAAATCAATAGCACGAGCAACAATATCTCTTGGTGCTAAATCACCCCTCTTATCGTAATGCTGCATAAAAACTTCACCATTAGGAAGTGCTAATTTACCTCCTTCACCTCTCAAGGTTTCAGAGATAAGAAAAGACGTATCTTTTGAATGATGAAGACAGGTTGGATGAAATTGAACAAATTCCATATTTGCAACTCTGCATCCGGCTCTCCATCCCATAGCTAGACCATCTCCAGTACTTACATCTGGATTTGTTGTGTATAAGTAAACTTTGCTAGCGCCACCAGTGGCTAGAATTGTATTAATTGATCTTATTGTAAAAACTTTATTTGTTTTATTTTCAAGAATATAAGCACCTAAGCAAATATTTTGGTTTATTGGTAAATTTATTTTTTTTGAAGTTATTAGATCAACCGCTATGTGATCTTCAAAAATTTGTATATTTGGATGAGCTAAGACAGATTCAATTAATTGGTCTTGTATTGCTCTTCCGGTAGTATCAGCTACATGAGCAATTCTTTTGTGGGAATGTCCACCTTCTTGAGTTAAATGTAATTTTTTATTATTACTATCTTTAGTGAAATTAACCCCAGTTTTAGTAAGCCAATTAAGTGCTTTTTTCCCATTTTTTACAACTAATTTTGTTACTTCTGGGTCACATAAACCAGCACCAGCTATTTCTGTATCTTGAATATGAGATTTTGGAGAGTCGTCATCTGAGATGGCTGCAGCGATTCCACCCTGAGCCCAATGACTAGAGCTATCAGCTAGCTTACGTTTACTTATAATTGCAATTTTTTTTTGTTTGGCTAGTTTGAGAGCGGTGCTTAAACCCGCTAAACCACTTCCAATTATCAAAACGTCAAAATTTAACATAAATTTTACAAATTTAAAGGAACTTAAAATATATTCTATTGGTCTCGATATTGTAACCATATTGTTTTAAAAAAACTAAATTTATATTAAAAGAAAGAGTTATATGAATACAGCAAAATTTTTAGTAGCAGACAGTCATGTGTACAATATTAAAAAAAATATTAATGTTGAAAAAAAATTAATGGAATCACGTTCAGTAAACCCAGAAAGAATTGTTGATCAAAAGTTAGTTGAGAAATCACAAAGAGGGGATAAAAAAGCTTTCGCTATGTTGGTTGAGAAATATCAGAGAAGATTAACACGTTTATTATCAAGAATGGTGAGGGATCAATCTGAAATCGAAGATATTGTGCAAGATTCTTTTATTAAGGCTTATCGTGCTATTAATAATTTTCGTGGGGATAGTGCTTTTTATACCTGGCTGTATCGAATAGGTATAAATACAGCAAAAAATCATTTAGTAAAGTTAGGTAAAAGGCCTAAAGCTATGAATGATATTGAAATAGAAGAGATTGAAAATTTCGGAGACGCTCAAGATTTAAGAAATCTCGAGACCCCTGAAAACTCTATGGCGAATAAGGAAATTGTAGCTTCGGTTAATCAAACAATCGAAACTCTTCCCGATGAATTAAAAGAGGCAATTCAGCTTAGAGAAATGGATGGTCTAAGTTATGAAGAAATTTCAGATTTAATGAATTGCCCTATAGGTACCGTTAGGTCAAGAATTTTTAGGGCACGTGAGGCTATAGCAGAAAAATTGAAACCATTAATAGAAACTACAAATAAACGTTGGTAATTACAAAGGAATAAAAATTATGAATGAAAAACTCTCATCTCTTTTTGATAATGAATTAGAAAATGATGAAATTGATGAAATTTTAATTCAAACAAGTAAGAAAAATAGAAAAAATCATTGGGTATATTATCAATTAATTCGTGATGTTCTTCAGAATAATCATATTGGTTCTGAGAAACTAACAAATAATATAATTTCAGCTATTGATAAAGAGCCAACCCAATTGGGCGGTTTTGGTAGGCATAAAGATAGCGCAAGAGTGAGAAAACTAAATTATTGGCCTATAGCTGCTTCGTTTGCTGCATTTTTTGTTATTGGATTAACAGCCTTAAATCTAAGCGAATTTAAATCAGTTGATTCGACAGTTTTGGCAGAAGTTGATATAGCAACAGATTTAATTAATGATCATTATGCAAGTCCTTCCTCAAATGGAAACTTTTTTATTCAAACGAGTCATGACCAAAGCCACCAATTAGTTTTTTCTGACGGACTTTCTTATATTAAGTATTTTGAGTAAATAATGTTTGTGCTCGATATTAAATTATAACTGTATGATCAGTACTATTAAATTACTTGTAAAAATTTTAGTGAATCTATAGAATTTCAAAATTATGATTGAAGAAGAAGCAATAATTATTAGTCAAAAAGATGGATTTGCGGAGCTTGATATTATTCGATCTAAGCCATGTGGTTTATGTGGAAAAACTCAAGGTTGCGGTAATAGTATATGGGGAAAGGTTTTTTCATTTCAGAAAAGAAAAATTCAAATTAAAAATAAAATTAATGCTAAAGTCGGCGAGAAAGTAAAGTTGGTAATTGAAGAAAATTATTTACTAAAATCTTCTTTATTGCTTTACGGACTACCTTTATTTTGTTTGTTTGGGGGAATGGTAATTTCTGAATATTTCTTAAAAGCAAATGATGATTTAATTATTTTTTTTGGAGGGGTTGTTGGATTTTTAATAGGAATAATTGTATTAAAATTTATAACAACTCAAAATCATAGTAAATTATTTAGTGAAGCCATGCTTGTTAAAATAGATTAACTTTATAGAAGGATTTAAAGAAAAATGATACGTTTTAGTTGTAATTTATTATTATTATTATTGCTTTTTTTTAGCAACGTAAATGCTATTAATTTACCAGATTTTTCTATAATTGCTGAAGAACAAGGTAATACAGTAGTTAATATTACTGTTGTTAATGACGAACAAATAAATAAAAATATAAGGCTAAGTAGAGAAGAAGAACAATTACAAGAATTTTTTAAGAGATTTGGTATTCCAGGTTTTCCTGGAATAACTCCCCCAGGATCAGAGCGACGAAAAAAACCAATTTCTGGAACAGGTTCAGGTTTTATTATCGAAAGTAATGGTTATATTATTACTAATGCGCATGTTGTATTTCAAGCAGGCTCAGTAATTGTAAAGTTAGCTGATAAGCGTGAATTTAAGGCAGAAGTTATAGGCGTAGATAGAAGAACAGATGTTGCATTACTTAAAATTAAAGCTAAAAATTTACCAAAAGTAACATTAGGTAATTCTAATAATATTAAAGTTGGTCAGTGGGTTGCTGCGATTGGTTCTCCATTTGGTTTGGAAAATACTATGACAGTAGGGGTAATTAGCGCTATTAATCGAGCACTACCACAAGAAAATTTTGTACCTTTTATTCAGACAGATGTTGCAATTAATCCAGGAAATTCTGGAGGACCACTCTTTAATACTGAAGGACATGTAATCGGAATTAATTCTCAAATTTATAGTAAAACTGGAGGTTCAATGGGATTATCTTTTGCTATTCCTATTGATGTTGCAATTGATGTTGCTGATCAATTAAAAACAAATGGAAAAGTTATTCGAGGATGGTTAGGTATTGTAATTCAAGAAATAACTAAAGAATTATCAGAGTCATTTGGAATGAAAGATACAAAAGGTGCGCTTGTTGCAGGCATTGAAAAAAAATCCCCTGCAGCTCGAGGAGGATTGCTTCCAGGTGACGTAATATTAAAATTTAATAATAATATTATTAATAAATCATCTGATTTACCAAGATTTGTAGGTATTACAAAACCTAATACAACAGTTCCAGTTGAGATTCTAAGAAAAAATAAATTAATATCGTTAAATATTAAAGTTGGAACAATGCCTTCAAAAGGTAAGGTTGCCGATTCAAAAATAAAAAAACAACAAAATAAATTTAATCGTATTGGCTTAGCTTTAAAGAGATTGACAGCAGAGCAAAAGAAAAAAATAGGCGGAAGAAATGGCCTTTTGGTAACAGATGTTAAAGGTTCTTCAGTTTCTGCTGGAATAATGAAAGGAGATATTATTTTAGTTATAAATAATACACCCGTGAAATCAATTCAGTCCTTTAATAATGATTTAAGAAAAATACCTAAAGGAAAAGTTATTGCTATTTTATTGTATCGAAATGGAGACACTCTTTTTGTTCCAGTAAAAGTAACTAAATAATTTTTTCTAAAAACTTTATCTCATTAGGGTAAAATCACATTTTAATAAAGGCGCGTTTGGCGCCTTTATTTTTTTAAATATAATTTTTTTATGAAAAATATAAGAAACTTTTCTATTATTGCTCACATTGATCATGGCAAATCTACTTTGGCAGATCGAATTATTCAGCATTGTGGTGGACTTACAGAGCGTGAAATGGAGGAACAAGTCTTAGATTCTATGGATCTTGAGCGTGAGAGAGGTATTACTATTAAAGCCCAAACTGTAACTTTAAATTATCAGTCCAAAGATAAAAATATATACACACTTAATTTAATTGACACACCTGGCCATGTAGACTTTTCTTATGAAGTCAGTCGATCACTAGCTGCATGTGAAGGGGCCATTTTAGTTGTAGATGCTTCTCAAGGTGTGGAAGCTCAAACAGTAGCAAATTGCTATACAGCTCTTGACCAAAATTTAGAAGTTTTTCCTGTATTAAATAAAATAGATCTTCCATCAGCAGATCCTGATAGGGTTAAGAAAGAAATTGAAGATGTTATTGGTATTGATGCAGAAAATACTATTTTATGTTCGGCAAAAAATGGTATTGGTATTGAAGATATATTAGAAGCTATTGTTGAAAGGGTGCCATATCCTTCTGGCAAAATAAATAAACCGTTAAAAGCATTTATTATTGATGCTTGGTTTGATAATTATGTTGGTGTTGTAATGTTAGTAAGAGTAGTTGATGGTCAAATACAACCAAAAGATAAAATTCATTTGATGGCAACTTCTTCTGAGTTTATTTGTGAACAAGTTGGTATTTTTACACCGAAAGCTTTAAATAAGAAAACTTTAGGCGCAGGTGAAGTTGGTTTTATTATTTGTGGAATAAAAGACTTAGATAACGCTAAAGTTGGAGATACAATAACACTTGCAAATAATAAGGTTAATGAGGCATTTCCAGATTTTAAAGAGGTAAAGCCTCAAGTTTTTGCTGGCCTTTATCCAATTGAATCAAATCAATTTGAAGCACTAAGAACAGCGCTTGAAAAATTAAGATTGAATGATGCTTCTTTATATTTTGAACCGGAAAATTCTACTGCTTTAGGTTATGGATTTAGGTGTGGTTTTCTCGGGCTACTTCATATGGATATTGTTCAGGAAAGACTTGAACGTGAATATGAAATGGATTTGATTACAACTGCTCCAACTGTTATATATGAATTATTATTAAAAGATGGTAAAACTAAATTAATTGAAAACCCATCAAAATTACCAGATTTATCTGTTATAGAAGAAATTCGTGAGCCAATTATAAATTTAAATATTCTTTTACCTAATGATTATGTTGGGCCTGTTATGACTTTAACTAATGATAAAAGAGGGATTCAAAAGAATATGCAATATTTGGGCAGGCAGGTCATGATTACATATGAAATTCCTTTAAGTGAAGTTGTTCTTGATTTTTTTGATAAACTTAAATCAATATCAAGAGGTTACGCATCAATGGATTATGAATTTTTAGAATTTCGTCCTGCAGATTTGGTAAAACTAGATATTATGGTAAATGGGGAAAGAGTTGATGCACTTTCTTTAATTGTTCATCGATCAAATAGTATTTTTAGAGGTAGAGAATTGGCTACAAAAATGAGACAGCTTATTCCACGACAAATGTTTGATGTCGCTATTCAGTCCGCGATA
>Ga0315328_10000925_pt1 | contig 13313 bp, 10 predicted proteins | sample M120032315metaG_FD_203462 | JGI IMG/M metagenome (GOLD analysis project Ga0315328, IMG submission 203462) | Ammonia-oxidizing marine archaeal communities from Monterey Bay, California, United States - M1 200m 32315 | ecosystem: Environmental > Aquatic > Marine > Intertidal zone | place: USA... | reverse complement strand
TTTTCTTAAGATAGGATCAAAATCCCAATCTTTTTCTAACAAATCTAATGATTCTTGAATTTCTTTTTGAGACAAGTATTCAGTTATAACCGCTTTTGCAGATCTTATTAATGTTGAGTGAAAAAGGGAAATATGCAGCAGCTACAGAAAACAGAAGATTTGTTTGGGCAGAAATTATTTGGCCTTTAATTTTAGAAATTAATGACATTACATTTTCACTAAAACAATTTCAAGAAAAACGTGAAAAAGTTTGTAAGGAAAAAAATACAACAATTACAATTGCATCGAGAGGGTTAGTTTCATTGGTGCTAAAAGGAATTTTACTGAGAGAAAATGAATTGTATTCAATTAATTATAAATTAATTCCATACATGCGATTAAAGGCGAAGTGCGATTATGCAACTGCCATACATGAAGTTAGAATAAAATAATTTTACAGTAGCCCGAGGCAGATTCGAACTGCCGTCTCCGCCTATCCACTCTTGAGATCCAGAGGGCAGAATCCTTGACCACTAGACTATCGGGCTACTTGAAATTAATTCAAGTAATTTAGAATATAATGATTTGGTGAAAATAGATTTGAAAGAATTCTATCTTGATGCTTGTGCAATACGTTCTAACTCGTGTCTTTTCTTTACTGATGGTGAGTTAGAATCATTGTTTGCTGCAAGAATTAATTGTTCAGCTAAATGCTCTTCAATTGGTTTAGGATTAGAAAATGTTGCTTCCTTTACTGAATCAGCAATAAATTTCAAAGCCATGTCAACTCTTCTAATTGGTGCAACATCAACTGATACATGGTATGTGGTACCACCATAAACAATTCTAGTTGTGTCTTCAGTTGGAGCAGAAAATTCTATTGCTTTAACTAAAACTTGAATTGGATTTTGTCCCGTTTTTAATTCAATAATATCAAAAGCAGTTTTTACTGTATTAACTAATTTAGTTTTTTTACCAGTCATCCTACCAGTATTTTTTGCATATTTTTTTCCAAAGTGCATTGATTTATTGATTAGTCTCTCAACAATGTTAACTTCAGCTTTATTGAATCTCTTTAATGCAGAACGACCAAAAGTATAAGGTAAAATTTGTTTTCTCAAAGAGATGGCAGTTTTTAATCCAGGATCTACAACTTCGATATCAGATAAATCCCATTTTCTAAATAATAGTAAATTTTTTGTTTCAGCCATTTCTATCTCCTTGGTTTCTCCTTCTTTCCAATTACTAATTCATGAAGTGATGTACCATTAACTTTAGAAACTTTGAATCTAACACCAGGAATATCACCCATTGCACCACCTTGTGTTGCACCCATTCCTTCAATGGTAACTTCATCGTGTTCATCAATGAAATTCATGGCACCGTCTCTTGGCAAAAATGCTGTTACGGATTTACCATTTTTAATTAATTGAACTCTAACACATTTTCTAATAGCAGAGTTTGGTTGTTTTGCTGAAATACCAACTTTTTCTAAAACAATACCACGTCCTTGTGGTGCACCACCTAATGGATCTGCCTTTACATCAATACCAAGTTTTCTTCTTTTGAAAGAAGAAATTGCCCAGCGTTGTTTCTTTTTCTTAGTGGTTAGTACTCTACCAGCAAATAATCCTAAAGGTGATTTTCTCATATTCTATAACTCCATTGTTGCCCTCTCGGGACTATTAATTAATACACTGCTAATACCGAAATATCTTTTTGCCAATAATCTTGCTTTTTCAGCATTTCTGCCTTCTCTACCAACTACAATTCCTTTCTTTCTTGGATCTACCATAACAATTGCCTGTTTTGTTCCATCTGCTCGTGTATTTAATTTTACTTCAGAAATTAATTTGTTGTTTAATAGATTAGTTAGAAATTTTGCGGGATCTTCATCATATTCTACAAGTTCAACATTACGTTTAACCATATTTTGTAGTGATTTGATATGCATGCCACCTTTACCAATTGCCAAGCCCATCTTACCAGTATTAACTACAAAAATTACTCTATCTTGTTTTTCATCCTCAATACAATCTCTTGCAACTGCGCCAGTTACATTTTGAAAAAGGGACATCATTCGCATTTGATCAGTTGAAAGTTTAATGGCTTGTGGCATAAGAATAATTCCTGTTTATCTCCAAACTAAAAATGTCTCATTTAAACTTAGGTTAGACATTATTTTCCTCAGTTTCTGTATCTTTTAAAATTGATTTGATATTTCCCTCATCGATTGATGTAAATGAAATTGTTGAAATTCTAAATTGTAAGCCACACAGTCTACCTAGTGCAACTGAAGTTCCTTGGAAGTTTACTAGAGGTACTTTTTGTTTTTTTGCATCAGATTCAATTTTCTCAAACATTTCTTTGCTTACTGATTGAGATAATACAATCAACTTTGAATTATTTACAGAGTTCAAAACTTGTTTACTGCCCATAGTTAATTTATTCTCCTTTCGGGCATCCTTCAGTGATTTTTCAAGTATTTTACTCATGTATTTTCCTTATTCCGATCGTCTTGTCAGGGCTTTATAGGTTTATTGAAAAAATATTTCTATATATTAAAAAATAAGCTTAAAATAATTTTTTTTAATATATACAAATTAAGTTTAATGATAATCAATCAACAGATATCATTGTATATGTGGATGGACTCATTGGCGTTAATTTATTTAACGAATTCCAAACATATGTTTCTAAAAAATAAGTATCAGATTTTTCAGGAATCCAAGATTGAGAAATATCTAGGATTTGATTAGGAGACAATTGCCCTTGAATCCAAGATAGAGAAATAACTACTTCATCAGAATTTTTTATTTGAAAAAAATAAATAAATTCTTGATCATAATTAATTTTATTTTCAATATTTCCAACTATTTGCATTTGTGAATTAGAGAGATAGGAGGTTATTGGATAACCAAAACTATCAGATAATGAAATGGGTGAAACTTGTATTCGATTAATTGGTGAAGTATAATAATCAACGATAGCAGATGTTTCAGCATATTGACTATCAGATTTTGAAAAAGGTTTTGGTAACGTATAGTCATGATACTTTGCAGTTATCGTATCACCAGGAATAGCATAAAGCCTATTTCCACTTGAAGTATTTTGAGATAAAGAAAATGTTGAAATGAAATCACCGGATCTTTCAGATGTTTCTACAGCAATTACAGATAATCCTCCATTATCAGAATCAGAAAAAACTTCTATTGGAACAGTGTCAATCATTTCAGGATTTAAATTCAAATCAGAATCAATGACACGGATTTGTATTGTATCATTTGAAAGAAATGTATCTTTTGAAAATTGAATCGTTCCATGATTCCAACTAATTGGAAATGATTCAACAAGTATAACACCATCAGCAAATTCAAAGGAAATAGTAATTGAATCATCGTTATCAGATTCTAAAAATCCATTTGTAGGTCCATCTCCAGTAGTTTTAGGATTTGTATCAAAAATTCCATCACCATCAACATCATGTAAAAAACCCGTAAGAATAATTTCACCAGAAAAAATTCCAGAATTGGGAGAAGTTTCTGTCAATCTATATGGTTTTAAAAAATTTTCACCAGATGAAATTTTGATGGAATGTGATTCACTTTGACCAATGGAATCAATTTGGTTGGGGCTACTATTCCAACTAGGGGCATTAATGGAAATTATAATTTTATCAGTCCAAGAATAAACAGGTTTATCGGTAAAAATTGGTGCAAAAGGGTTTTGATAATCAGGAATAGATTCAGCATAAACGGGACCTAAAACAAGAAAAAACCCTAATAAAAATTCGTACACAAATGAAGTTAGTTAAAATCAAATTTAATGGTTGATGATTATTTTTTAAGATTTATCAGTAGGTAAAGATATTGCCAAAATATTATCTCCGCGCAATAAAACTTTTCCAAGACTAAGATGTTTTTCATCAGTAACATCTTCAGCATTTTCCAATGTCAAATTCATATGAATATCAAAATCAATTAAAGTCCCCTGAACAGTTTTGGTATTTCTTAAACGAAGTAAAACAGATTTTCCTTGACAACTGGTCATTACTGTAGAAATTTCATCAGCCATAATAATCACTTATCTGATTTTTTCTTGCTCACTTGCATGTATAAGTCAACAGTACCACTTCCAATTGGAATTTGGCTACCCACAATTACGTTTTCAGTAATACCCTTGAGTGCTTCAATTTCGCCACCAAGTGCAGCATGTGCAATAGTTGGTACAGTGATTTCAAATGCTGCTCTTGCAAGTACACTATCTTTAGTACCAGCAATACCATGTCTACCAATTTGTTGCATGTAACCTCTAGAACACATCAAATCAGATACCAACATAATGTATCTATCATCAACTTCCAAACCTTGATCTCCCAAAGTATGATTTAATTCATTGATTAATGCATTTCTTGCAGCTTCAATACCTAAAGTTCCTGCAATTTCAAATACATTATTTGTTCTAACATTTCTTTTATCAATACCTTTGACTTCAAGTAATTTTGCAATGTTTGAACCAGTAGTTTGAATTACCCATTCATCATCTTTTTGAACTAATGTTACACGCTCAATATCTGGAACTCCTTTAACAGTTGTATTGAGAACTTTATTTCTAATTGCAATTGCAATTGCAGTATCTGCTTCATCAACTAGATTCAAAGTAATGAGTTCTCCAGTTACCTCCATCTTGAATTTTTTATTTGATGAAAGTGCTGCTTCAACTTCTGCAACAGAACAACCTCGCTCTCTAAGTCTAGTTTCACTTAAAATTAATTTAATGTTAGTAGAATAATCAGTTTCAGTATCAGCAATTAATGCACTTACTTTAGTTTGTAAAACATTTCTTGCAACTTCAATTGCTTTTTCTCTATTAGTTTTAATATCTTTATTTAAGTAGACATCCATAGTTGGAGTAACTGGTTTCTTTCTTGCATCAACTAATTCAATTAATCTTGGAAGACCCAATGTAACGTTTCTTTCTTTAATTCCTGCAAAGTGGAAGGTTCTTAGAGTCATCTGAGTACCAGGCTCACCAATTGATTGTGCAGTTACAATTCCTACTGCTTGACCAGGTTCTACACGAGCCTTGTCATAAAGTGAGAGACCTTTCTTACATACTGCCTCAACACCAGGTTTACTGAGACCTGATTTGTTTAATGCATCAGTTACATCTTTAGTTAATTTTGGATTAAATGTTTTAGTGTATTTTTTAGCAATTGTTTCAATTTCATCTTTTGTTGCTTTTGCTCCAGAATCAATCATAGTTTGGGATGCAGCTAATCTACTTGGATTAAATGCCTGACCATGATCACTTTTCTGTACATCAATTCCATCTTCACCATAAAGGAATTGAACAATGTGACCGTGTGGATCCCTTACAGTTCCATCATATTCTAATCTAATGTGTTCTAATGCATTAATCAATCTACGTTGCATGTATCCACTTTGTTGTGTTCTAACTGCAGTATCTACAAGTCCTTCACGACCACCCATTGCGTGGAAGAAGAATTCTAATGCAGAAAGACCTGTTCTATAATTTGATTTTACAAATCCATGAGCATCAGGATTACTGTCATGTTCTTTATAGTGAGTTAATGCACGGTTTGCATATCCAGAACTCATTCTATTTCCTCTTCGGGATTGTTGACCTAATGCACCTGCCATCTGACCTACGTTAAGTGCTGAACCTCTAGCACCAGTAGTTGCCATAATTTTTCCAGCATTACCATCATCTAAAGAACTATTTGCAGTAGCACCTGCTTTCTCTCTTGCTTTACCTAATTCATTAACAATGTATGCTTCTAATGCTTCTTCAGCTTTCATACCTCTAGTAAGTTTTAACGTTCCTTTTTCATATTGACTAGTCAAGTCAGATACAACATCATAAGTTGATTGAATATCATCCAAGATTTGTTGAACATTCTTTTCTGGAACTTCAAGATCACCATAACCATAACTGAAACCATAATGGGTGATGAATTGTTTTACCATAATTAAAACTGAATTTAAGAAATTCTTTCCAACAGCATTTCCATAATCTTTAGTAATTCTGTGTAAGACACTTTCTGGTTCTTCTGCACCAATTGATGTTTTATCAATTACACCACTGATTAATTCACCATTTTTAATTACAACATCATTTGTTTTTCCACCAGTACCTTTTGACCATTTTGATGTAAGTGTATAGTTAAAGTCACTTGGTAAGAATAATGAAAACAATTGTTTTCCGGTATATGCAGGACCATCTTTTGTTTTAGTTCCAGGCTTTGGAAGTGGGTCAGTATATCCACCAAGCATTGCATAGTTAGAAAATTCTTGAACAGACAAAATTGTATCATCTTTAGTAAGAAGATATGCACCAGTAACAAAGTCTCTGAGTGCCCCAATAATTGGACCACCATATCTTGGAGAAATTAATTGATCTTGAACTCTCATCAATAGAATTGCTTCTGCTCTTGCTTCCTCACTTTGAGGAACGTGAAGATTCATCTCATCACCATCAAAGTCTGCATTGTATGGTGGACAAACAGATGGGTGTAATCTGAAAGTTTTTCCTGGAAGTACCCTAACATAGTGAGCCATAATTGACATCTGGTGAAGTGATGGTTGTCTGTTAAACATTACAATATCTCTATCCGCAAGGTGTCTTTCTATCAAATATCCAATTTCAAGTGATTCAGCAATTATTGAACGATCTTCAACAAAGTCTAATCTAATTTTAACACCATCAGGTCTTACAATATAATTGACACCTGGAAATTTTTCAGGTCCATTAATTACTAGAGTTCGCATTCTTTCAATATTCCATTCAGTTACAATTTCAGGAATTGTTAATTTCATTGCAACTTGTTCAGGAACACCTACTTCAGACAAATCCAAGTTAGGATCAGGGGAAATTACAGTTCGACTAGAAAAGTCAACTCTCTTTCCAGATAATGAACCTCTGAATCTACCTTCTTTTCCTTTGAGTCTTTGAGTTAATGTTTTTAGAGGACGTCCAGAACGATGGTGAGCTTGTGGAATTCCAGAAACTTCATTATCAAAATAAGTAGTTGAATGGTATTGTAACAAATCAACTAAATCTTGAACAATTAATGGCGGAGTTCCAGCTTCCTTACTTTCTTTTAGTCTTTGATTTACTCTAATGATATCTACCATTTTATGGGTCAAATCATCTTCTGATCTAATTCCAGTTTCAAGAATAATTGAAGGTCTAACAGTAACAGGAGGAACAGGTAAGGCTTGAAGAATAAACCATTCTGGTCTTGCAGTTACAGGATCATAATTTAACAAAGATAAATCATCATCTAGGATTTGATTAAATCTTTCTCTAATGGTGATTGGTAATAATCTATGTTCACCAATTTCTGTTTTTTCAACAAAAATTGTTGGTTTTGTAAATACTAATTCATATTGTGTTTTTCCACAATGAGGACATTCTTTTGCTTTCTTTGCTTTTTCAATAATTTGTTCAGGAATACGTTTTTGAGAAATTACAGTATATGCAGCTGCTTTATCCTTAATTTTTTGAAATGTATTTAGATCTTCTTGAGGAACTTTTAATCTTGCACAAGAACGACATGTAGATTGTAATAATTTGTAAATATTATCAATAAATGCAATATGTAAAATTGGTTCTGCAAGTTCAATATGTCCAAAGTGTCCAGGACATCTAGCTGCAGTGTTTCCACAAGTTAGACATTTTTGTCCAGGTTCAAGAGTACCAAGTCTACCATCCATAAGACCTCCTTGAACTGGCATTCCATCTTCATCGTATGTCTCAGGTGCAGTAATTTCAGCAACAGAATATTTTCTAATTTCAGTTGGAGACCATACAGAGAAACGAATTCCATCGATTGCTTTGATTGCTTGAATAGACATCTTAGAGTTTCTCCTTTATCAACAATCTTGGTGCAACGTTTAGACTTTGCATTTCTTGTAAAAGTAATTTGAAAGCATATGCTACAGATACAGAAGATACTTTGGCTTTATCACCACAAACTCTACAAACATACTTTCTTTGTTTAACATCATGATATGCTACAAGTCCACATCTCTCACATACAAAAATATCAGATTTATCAGATTCATCTAACAATCTATCTTTAAGAATCATTGAAGCACCATAAGCAATTAAGCAATCTCTCTCCATCTCACCAAATCTTAATCCACCACCTCTTGCTCTTCCTTCAGTTGGTTGTTTAGTTAACATCTGAACTTGTCCACGTGCTCTTGCATGTATTTTATCTGCAACCATGTGGTGAAGTTTTTGATAATATACTACACCAATAAAGACATCAACTGGGAATGCTTTTCCAGTTCTTCCATCATACATTATTTCTTTACCAGAATATTTGAAATCATGTGCATCCATTACTTTTTTAACTTCATCCATTTTTTCTCCAACAAATGCAGAACCATCAAATCTCTTTCCTCGAAATGATGCAGCTTTTCCACATACAGATTCCATCATCATTCCAACAGTCATTCTTGATGGGAATGCATGAGGATTAATCAAAACATCAGGAGACATACCTTCTGCAGTATATGGTAAATCTTCAGCTTTTGCTAAAAGACCCATTACACCCTTTTGTCCATGTCTTGATGCAAATTTATCACCAATTTCAGGAATTCTCATATCTCTTGCTCTAATTTTATACATTTTTCCACCTTCATTAGATTGAGTCATAACAACAGTATCAATAACACCAGCTTCAGATGGTCTTACACCAATTGATGTATCTCTTCTGTATGGACCAGATGATTCAAACTCTCTATATTCTTCCATGAATCTAGGAGGACTAGTTTTACCAATCAAAATATCTCCACCTTTAACAGGGGATTCAGATGCTACAACACCATCTTCTTCAAGTAATCTATATGCACGTTCACCTTTGTAACCTCTTATATTATCTTCAGCATTTGGAATTTCAAAACTATCTCTCATTCCACCAGGATATTGTTTTGCTTCTGCATCATAAATTCTAAAGAAGAAAGTTCTTCCTAATCCTCTATCAACAGAAGCTTGACTGAGAACAATTGCATCCTCAATGTTATAACCATCAAATGGTAATACTGCAACCACACAATTCTGACCTGCAGGTCTATCTTCCAATCCCAAAAGTTTCATTGCTTTTGTATTAACAGCAGGAACTTGTGGATATAGCATAAGATGTTGTCTAACATATGTACTAGTGTTCATCATTGGTGTTGAAAATCCTAAACTCTGTTTTGCCATTGCAGATTCATATGTATTTCTTGGAGATTGATTATGTTCTGGATACGGAATAATAGAAGCACCTGCACCTAAAATTGATGGTGGAAATACTTCAAGATGAGTATATTTCTTGGTATCTTTATCATCTAATGTAACATAACAATTTTCTTCCTCATTAGCATCAATCAATTCTAAAACACTCATTCTCAAAAGATCAGTCCAAGAAAGTAATTTCTTTGAAATTTTATCTAAAAGATCTTGAGTAAGTAATGGTTTGTTATCTTTGATAATTATTAATGGTCTTAAAACTCGTCCAGCATTACAATTTACATATAATCTTCTTGTTGCATCTTCATTCTCATCAGATTTATGAAATGAAACTCCAACATGAGGATGGATTTTTGAATTTCTTCTAAGATCTCTAAGAGATTCAGCTAATTCAAGTCCATCTTTATAATATCCAATTAAACGACCATCAACAAATATTCTAGTTCCATCTTTTTTCAAATCATCTTTTGCATCAAAGAAATGTACAGTTCCAAGATCATAAAGTTTTTCAACAATTTCTTCAGAAGGAACATTTACTGAAATAATTCCAGACAATGCAAGGTTTTTTACCAAACCACAGTTTGAGCCCTCAGGTGTTTCACTAGGACAGATTCTTCCAAAGTGTGTTGCATGCAAATCTCTTGCTTCAAAGTTTGGTTGAGTTCTACTAAGTGGCGATTGAATTCTTCTAAGATGACTAATTGTTGAAAGATAATTGGTTCTATCAAGTAATTGTGTAACTCCAACACGACCGCGACCCCAGTTTCCAGTAGCAATAGCATTGTTTAATTTATCAGTGATAATTCCGGGACGAATAGCTGCAGCAACTGCATTAATTCCACGTTTTTGACCAGAACGCTCTAATTGATATTTCATATCTCTAACTAAATTTCTAAATGCAGTTCTAAACAAATCAGCAAGCATTTGTCCTGCAAATTTGATTACTTTGTTTCCGTAATGATCTTTATCGTCAGGAGTAATCCAACCAAGTTTTAATTCTAATAATTTACAAGCTGCTTCACCTAAAAATTGTGCTTTTTCTTTTCTATTTTCAGGATGTTTACCTAAATGAGGCAATAAACCCCAATCAAGTAAAGTTTCAGCACGTTTAATTTGAAATTCTTCTAACATTCCAGGTGCAATTCTTTTACTTATGTAAACAACAGCATCTTTGGATGTAGGAACGTCTCCAGCTTTTTCAAATGATCCTTCTAGTTCATCTTGAAGTTCATCAACTAAGGAAACTACTGCTGCAATTTCTTTGTCAGATTCTAAACCAAGTGCTCTCATCAAAGTAACAACTGGAATATCAACAGGAGAACCAGGAATTCTAGCAACAATTAATCCATCATTTTTCATTACAAGTTCTAATTTTGCACGATAACCAACAATTGATGAATACACTTTGGCTTTGAAAACAATATTACCACCCAAAGTTTCTCTATCAACAATAATTTTATTGTAAGAAAGATCTTCTAAACCAACAATTACCCTTTCAGATCCATTAATGATAAAATAACCACCAGGGTCATTTGGATCTTCACCATAATCAATTAATTTTGAATTAGAGAAATTATTTAAAATACATGCATTAGATTTTGCCATTACTGGTACGTCACCGATGTGTACAAATCGAGATTCCAAAATTTTTCCATCCTCTATAACACTGGCTTCCATCATAACAGGTGCAGCATAAGAAACGTTTCTCAATCTTGCTTCAGCTGGAGTAATATGAGTAATAGAACCATCAAGTTCCATCATTCTAGGTTGTTGAAGTTTAACTTTACCTAATTGAATTTTATATGGATATTCAGCATTTTCAATATCAATTTTATCAACTTCTTTGATAATACTTTGTAATCCTCTTTCTAAAAATTCATCAAAAGAGTTTAGGTGTTGTTTTGCAATACCCTCCCTTTTTAAAATATCTTGAATTACGGGCCAACGCTTGTTAGAAGGATGAACCAAATCTAGATCTCCACCACATATCTATAGTAAAGACTTTCACCAGCTGTTGGACTTTTTCGAGTAATTTTTATCATATCTCCAGGTTTGATACCAAGTCCCATGATAGCAGGATCATTTACAAAAATTAATGGTAATTCAGTTGGTTTACAATTATATTTTTTTAAAACTTCTTCAGCTTCTGCTTTTGTAATAATTTCATGTTTTGGAACATAAATGTGATCAGGTACTAGCACCTGATTTTTCTTAATTGCCATCTAAGAAGCCTCCAGATCGAACATTAAATGTAATAGTAAATAATACACACAAACTGAAAAAAATCACGTTCGGGTTAATATATATCTAATCTGAAACTTCAAATCAAGAGATCTTTTTTTTGTTTATTCTATTTGCAATATTTCCAGCAATTCCACCTGCAGCAATACCATTATCAATATTTACTACAGATAATCCCAGTGAACAACTTTGTAGCATGGATGCCAAAGCTGCAACACCATTTCCACCATATCCATACCCTACAGATGTTGGAATTCCTATAATTGGAATATCCACCATTGTTGAAACTAGTGTTGCCAAAGCTCCTTCCATTCCTGCTGCAACTATTATGCAATCTACATCTTCTTTAATCATTTTTTTCAAAATTGGAAATATTCTTTGAATTCCAGCAACTCCAACATCATAACTTGTGATACAATTACAATTCATGGCTTCACACATGAGCCTTGCTTCCTCGGCTACTCCAATATCTGAAGTTCCCGCAGTCATGATTCCAACTTTTCCACCTTGAAACTTAATTGGTTTTTTAAATAACAATATGGAGGATGAATTTTTTCCTGTTTCTATTTTTACTTTTAATTTCTTTGCAAATAACATGATTTTTTTGTAATCATCTTTTTTAATTCTTGAAACAATTACTGAATTTGTTTTATCTAAGGTTTTTTTAATGATTTTTTTAATATCTTCTAATTCTTTAGTTTCTGCAAAAATTACTTCTGGAACCCCTCTTCTTTTACTTCTATTGATATCAATTTTTGCAAAATTTTCTACTTCTTCAATTGAATATAGTGTAAGAAGTTTTTTGGCACTACTTGTAGAAATTTTTCCAGATTTCACTGATTCTAAAATTTCATTAATTTTCAATAGACTTCTTACTTTGTATGAATACTAAAAGGCTTAGATCTCAATACCTGAAATGGCATTTTTAACACTTGCAACGCCTTTATCAAACATTTGTCTTTCTTCATCATTTAGATCCAATTCAATGATTTTTTCTATTCCGTTCTTTCCAATAACTGCAGGAACTCCTATTGTAACATCTGAATGACCATATTCGCCATCAAGATAAGTTGCTACTGGAATGACTTGTTTTCTATCTCTTACAACAGTTTCAATGATTGCAGATATTGCATTTCCTGGTGCATGTACTGTAGCTCCTTTTAATTCAATTACTTTAGCTGCAACTTGTTTTGTATTTTGAACAATCTCATCTAGTTTCTCTTTTGGTAAAAATGTGGATAATGGAACACCAGATACAGAAGAGAATCGTGGCAATGGAAGCATGTTTTCTCCATGTTCACCAATTACTAATCCCCGAATTGAATCTCTAGAATAACCAGTAGATTCATGAATAAATTGTCTAAACCGTGATAAATCTAACATACCTCCCATACCAAATACTCTACTTCTATCAAATCCAGATACTTTCTGAGTTATGTATGCCATTGGGTCTAATGGGTTTGTAACTGGAATTATCATGGAATCATCTGCATATTTTTTTACATTTTCTACTACACTTTTTACAATTGAAGCATTAATTTTCAACAAATCCATTCTTGTCATTCCTGGTTTCCTTCCAGAACCTGCTACTACGACGACGACATTTGATCCTTTCATATCTGCATAATCGTTGGAACCTTTTACTTCTACATCTATACCTTGTTCAGATAACATATGATTGATATCCATGGCTTCACCTTGTGGTAAACCTTTAGCAACATCAAGTAACAAAATTTGATCATCTAATTTCTTTAGTGCTGAGAATAATGCTGCATCTCCACCCACTTTACCTGAACCAATAATCGTAATCATAAAAATTACAATTAATT
>Ga0315328_10000922_pt1 | contig 13321 bp, 11 predicted proteins | sample M120032315metaG_FD_203462 | JGI IMG/M metagenome (GOLD analysis project Ga0315328, IMG submission 203462) | Ammonia-oxidizing marine archaeal communities from Monterey Bay, California, United States - M1 200m 32315 | ecosystem: Environmental > Aquatic > Marine > Intertidal zone | place: USA... | reverse complement strand
ATTCTGATGATGCCTACTGCTGCAGCTCACGGTGCCAACACGTTCTCGTTCATCATGCGCAACGAGTCAATCCAGCCTGACACTGCGCAGGTAATACAGAACGACACTCTGATTTTCTTCAACACGGCTGACTATGACCGAACGGTGGTCATCGACAGTGACGAGGATGGTATGGACGAGATGAACTGTGTCGCAGGCCCTTCAAACTCATCTTCCACGGACGACGAGTGCCATCTATGGTTGGAACCTGCCAACTGGAGCGAAGGAAAGTACGAGGTCAGAGTCTACTCGAATGGCAGCCTGTGGCAGAGCATCGACCTTACCATAGTACTAGACAACCACACAGAGACCTTGCCCCCTGAAGGCTTCGTATTCGGCCCAGATCCGGGCGAACCTGAAGAGGACAATATGTCGAGCATGCTTCTGAGTGCCGCCGTGCTAATGGCTGGTGCCGCTGTGATTGTTTGGGTTATTCGCAACGTGAAAGGAGATGAGAAGGAATGAGTCGAGCCCTAGCTATCCTAATGGCCTCCAGTGTCGTTCTGGCGGGATGTCTTGGAAATACAGAGTCTGACGTGTTCTACGGCGAGGACATCAACCCATCGATGCCTGTCGAAGACTTTGTGCTGATGGACGAGAATGGCGACTACTACTCGCTGTCTCAATTGCAAGGCAAAGTGATTGTAGTCGCCTTCCTGTTCACACGCTGCCCCGACATCTGCCCCATCGTCAGTGCCAATCTCAACTTCATTTCCGAGGAGCTTGGCGAAAGTTACGGCTCCGAGGTCGCAATCCTATCGATCACCGTGGACCCATGGGCAGACAACTCCTCGGTTCTGGCGGACTACGCCGAACAGAGAGGATTGGACTGGCCCCACTTGACAACTTCCAATGCCAGTGACATCTCAGACCTAGAGGATGTCTGGAGGAATTTTGGAGTCGGCCTCGATGTCTACAACTCCGACGAGGACTCTGATGGAGTGGCAGACGGCTTTGACACCTGCTCGGGCACACCTGAGGGGGAGCCTGTTGACGACAACGGTTGCGGATTGGAGACTCAGCAACCCGAGGGTGATGTCAAGATAATGCACCATCCACTCACCTACTGGGTGAACCATACGACCGGGACAATCATCGTGGACAAGCAAATGCGTCAGAGGGTCTGGTGGGGCGACACTGACTGGAACGCGGAGATGGTCCTCGAAGACATCTACCTGCTACTGGAGGAGTGAGGATGCGTGAGGAGACGGTCGCTCTCCTAATTGCCTGCATCCTGCTCCTGCCGGGATGTGTTGCATCTGAGGACGGAGTGGATTTGTTCGGAGTCGAGTATAGGGAACCTCCTGAAGCGCCCGACTTCACTCTCTTTGACCAGAATGGAGAGTCGTTCACACTCTCTGAATACGAAGGTAAAGTCATAGTCGTTGCATTCGTCTACACATCTTGCCCCGATGTATGCCTAGTCATTTCGGCCAACCTAGACTACATCGATCAAAACCTCGGTGATTATTCCGATGAAGTCATAATCATCTCAGTTACAATAGACCCGGCTCGAGACACAATCAACCATCTCGCTGAGTGGACCGATCTGATGGGCTACGATTGGCATCACCTGACTGGACCGACATCCGCCCTCCAAGATACGTACAGATCGTGGAATGTGATAGTGGATAACGAGCACATAAACGCCAGCCAGCCGCCCGAGAGTGAGTCTAATCGGATTGCAGTGCTTTACCCCGACAATTCAACATCCCACCACGACGAAGACGGAGTGGGCCTGAGTGGGAGTGATTTCGCAACGCAGGTTTTCAACGAGTCTAACATCAGTTATGACATGGCTGAGGGTATCATCGGAGACTGGCAGTCAGATGGCGAATGGTCGTGGGTGCTGCATGTGTGGGATGTAGAGAACGAATCTTGGGCAGTGGCCCAAGAGAGTACCTCATCCATGATCCTCAGTGCTAGCACTCACCTTGCTTGGGCTGCCAGCAACGCCGACCTTGACAACCTGCCTCCCGGTGTGGACTGTGATGGGCGTGGCTGGGTAATGGGCTCCGGAGGCGGGGCTCACTGCATGTGCAACGACGGCTATGAGAGGCCGGACGGAGATTGGTTGTCATGCATAGCCGAAGGCACGGGTAGTAGTGATGGAGGTGTCGGGGCGGATCCTCACGAGGAATCTTTGGGAGAGTACGAGGTTGGTCATTCGACAGTGACCTTCATCCTCGACGAGCAGCTACGCAAGCGTGTCGCCTACTCAGGAATCAACTGGGAAGCGGATGAATTCCTACACGATTTGAAAGCGCTGGTAGACGAGTGATTCCGGGGTTTGTTTCAAGAGTTCGCCCCTTATGGGGCGGACATGGCAGACGATGGGGTGGCTCGCTCACTTTTCCTCACAGGACTGATGGTTACCAGCGTGTTGGTTGGCGTGCTTTTCTTCGATATCCAGAAAGAGGGCGAGAATCTCGCCCCAGTAATCGAAGGTGACATCCCGACCAACATTCTCTTCGGCAGCATCGATTCACTTAGCCTGAGCATCCTAGACGAAGAGATGGCTGGGTTGACCGTGACTGTGTTTCTCGACGGAGTGGAAATCCAAGACCAATTAGATGGGAATGGGAATCTGATCATAGACATCTCTCAGCTCGGAATCGGTAGCCATGCGATTAAGGTGGAGGCTGTAGACAGTCTCGGCCAAGAATCGAAGTGGTCAGCCGCATTCATGATTGAGTACCCTGATGAGGGGTACACAGTTCTCGTAGTCAGCAGCAACGAGATAATCGTCGAGCGAGGGAACAGCACCACGGCCTCGGGAGTCTTGGTCCACCAGAACATGGATACCTGCGATCTAGAGTGGTCTGACGGCGACATTGACGAATTCAGTCTCAACCTACCGTTCGACGAGGATGGTGGGTTCGACCTAGGGTTTTCAAACATCCAGGAGAACCTGACCATCTCAGTCCGAGGGACCTGTGGGGCATGGGTTGACTCAAGCGAGACCAAGATTTTCAACATCACAGTCACTGAGCCGGCGGCAGAACCGGAGCCCATTCAGGGGTGCACCGATTCTGAGGCCAATAACTACGATGAGGATGCCGAAGAGGATGATGGTTCATGCGAGTATGACGAAGATCCAGGGGCCACTCAGGGGTGCACCGATTCTGAGGCCAATAACTACGATGAGGGTGCTGAAGAGGATGATGGTTCATGCGAGTATGACGAGGAGCCAGCGCCCGTGGTCGTGACTGGTTCTGAGGAATGGTGGGACCTGACACTGTTGTGCGATGACACCGACGTCGGATTCGGCGGTGGCGTTGATGATTACAACACGTCTGATTTCGATAACCATGTCTGCGATGTTAGCTACGTCATCGAGGACGGGAACATCACAATCAATACCAACGGCCTGCCCAATCATGACTTCCACTCAGGTCCGGGCTGCTGTGCGAGTGGGCAAGACTCGACATGGATCATTCCGTTGGAGCCTACCAATGATAGCATGTGCAATCCAAGTGTTTCATCTGATGGCTGCACGATGGCGCCAGAGAGGGGAGCTATTGCGTTCGCTGTCAACGGAGTTGCAATCTACGGGCCCGAGGATGGCCCCGGTGGTGATGCAGTAGCCGGCCAAGAGAGGGCGTACGAGGAAGATCGACAACATGTCTGGTTGGGCCTATGTCACGGGCACTCCGGGCCTGGCGGTGAGTATCACTATCACGCCGACGCCAACTGTGTTCATTGGCACCCCGAGGGCGAACAGACCTGGTTGAACTACAGCATGGAATCCTCGAGAACGGTAGCTGAACACTCTCCGATAATCGGATTCGCCCTCGACGGCTACCCAATCTACGGATTCGTCGGATGGGATGATGAGGAGGAGGTCGTCGAAATGACTTCTTCCTACCGACTCAAGGACGGCGAAACTGGATACAACGGAATCGACGACTATGAGTACGTCGCCGGACTTGGAGATTTGGACTCATGCAATGGCCATTATGCAGCCACGCCAGATTGGCCAGAAGGCATCTATCATTACCACAGTACATGGGAGAACGGAGAGGGTGGAATTGGTTTCCCCTACTTCATCAACTGCTACAGAGGCGAATTGTCTTCAGGAGAGGAGGATCCCTGTGCTGGGGGGCCCCCGGATGGTGATGTTTGGGGGCCGGGGATTGGCCCCCCTCCAGAAGGATGTGGCGAAGGCCCACCTCCAGGAGGGCAGTCAGCCGAGGGGCTCAGTCTGATAGCCCTGCCATATGAGATAATTCCCCCCAATGGAGGGTCGATTATCGCCATGCTCGCGATGGTGGTGATAATGATTAGAGGATTGGCATCCGCCGAAGGCGCTCTAGATCGGGTTGGTACAACTCGCGGATATCGTCCAACTCCAGAATGAGCATCGCTAAGCGCTCTAGCCCCAAACCCCAAGCACAAACAGGCCACTCTGTCCCAAGGGGTTCTGTCACTTCAGGTCGAAAGATTCCGGAGCCGCCGAGCTCGAGCCATTCTCCCCTCCACATGACGTCTACCTCGACGCTTGGCTCGGTGTACGGGAAATATGCCGGGCGCACCCTAACATCCGGGAATCCCATTTTCGAGTAGAATGTTTTGAGCGTTGAGATGAGCATTGGTAGATTGGCCTCGGACTCGTGGATGATGCCTTCAATCTGGTAGAACTCAGGGAGATGCGTCCGATCTATCGACTCCTGGCGAAAGACCCGTCCTATCCCGAACACACGACAAGGCTCGTGAGGGTTCTCGGCGATGTGACGAACGGTGTTGACCGTGGTGTGGGTCCTCAGAAGAGCCTTCTTCGCCTCCTCCTGATCGAAGGTGCCACCCCAGCCCCTGCTGCCGGTGTCGTGGCCGTGTTCATGCACTTTGGCCCACAAATCGAGATACTTCTGTTCAACCTCTACCTGCTCTGGTTCGGAGAGGTAGAAGGTATCCTGCATGGTACGAGCCGGATGAGACTGGGGGATGAACAGCGAATCCATGTTCCATCCTGCAGATTGGACGAAGTTCCCCTCGATCTCGGAAAATCCCATCTCGAGGAAGACCGAGCGAATCATCTCGATTAGTGCCTGCATGGGATGCGGTCTGCCGCCGGACGGAGTGGGGGCGGGGGCGTTGACGTCGAACGGCTTGAATCTCGCATCCTTCCAGTCCTCTCCTTGGAGTAATTCCGGAGTAACATCTCCAATCAAATCGACCTCTGTGAGCGTTGATGGGTCGACAGATGATCCGGCCTCAGTGAGGGTCCAACTCCGCGAAACACGTCCCTCCACTACAATCAAACCCTTACGGGATGAGAAGTGACTCACCATGTCGGCGTCCAGTGCAGACTGCTCGATGGGGCCGACCAATAGGGATTCGATGAAGGCGGACCTCTGCTCGATAACAGAAGCCACCGAGTCTTCGTCCTCGGCCACCAGAGAGCCGGCCTCGAGTCTGACTCCGAGGGCCTTGAGCAACCCTATTCCCGGTCCAGTCTCGTGGCGCTCAAACTCGGTTGACAGCGCGGCCATCGTCCTGCCGTCTGACTGCTGCTTCCTGAGCCACCCCCACAGCCGGGCCTCAAGAAGGCCCGTAGATGCGGCCGATGAGCCCTCTTCCCCCAGTGAGACGGAGTTTACTCGCTCCTCTGAGACCTCGACCAGACCTGCTTCCTCGAGGCCTGCACCGGCTCCAGCTATGTGGACCTGGTCAGCCCAGCCCGTCACCGACAAGAGCTGTTCCAGGGGCCATGAGCGGGCGGGCTCTGAAAGCATCGCACTCAGCATCCGGCGCTCGTTGTTGCCCAGATCCACCGTGCCACCCCGGACCTTACCGAATTGAGGCATCCACTTGATGCTTGCCAATGCGCCGCCCCTAAGGGCGGCGATTACTCCTCCTCGGAATCCCAGAGGAGTGTCGAGCACGAACTGCAGGAGTGACTCCTCGGTTTTGGTCCGTCGGCCCAATCTAGATTACCACACTTCCCACAGAGCACGGAGGTCCTGATTGGGGCTTCCAGAGTAGTGTCAATACGGTACATCACACGACCAGCATCTGGCATCTTGGTGGAATCTGGTTCCCATGCAGCGACCTTCTCAGGATCTACATTCTCCTCAACAGCCATCCCGAGCCCGACGACTAGGAGCACGATTCCAGCGATTACCAGAGGAACTGCAACTGCTAGGGCAAATGCAGAGACTCCTGAAGAGAGGATGATGCCGCTGCCGAGGGCAATGCACACCCATGCAGCGAGGACCGTGTTGGTCCTGAGGTTGCTCTCAGGGACTAGTTGCACGCATCGTCGAGAGGATGCGGACGCATGAAGATGGCCCTGAGAACCGCGTTTAGGGGATGTAGGGTTCAAGAGTCCGAGTCCGTCGTCTTGGAGCGCGCCTCAGTAGCTCAGCCCGGTAGAGCATCTGATTTGTAATCAGACGGTCGGGGGTTCGACTCCCTCCTGAGGCTCCCAAATGAGACTATGAAAGGTCAAAGGGCGAGTCGCCCCGGGGGGCTGACATGAGCGCGGTGATTGTAGACGGAAAGGCACTCGCACTCAGTCTCGAGAAGGGACTGCGCGAGCGAGTCGCGGCTCTCAAGGAGAAGGAGGTCGTCCCCCATCTTGCCGTAGTAATCGCCGGGGACGACCCTGCCAGTCACGTCTACGTTCGCAACAAGCAGCGGGCCTGTGAGAGGTGCGGCATCCTGAGCACCCGTATCGACCTACCATCCAGAACCACACTAGAAGGCATTCTCAAAGTAGTCGCAGAGCTAAACGATGATTCATCGGTACACGGAATTCTAGTCCAGAGTCCGGCTCCTGAGGGGGTTGACGAACTCACCATCGCATCGGCTATTTCGTCGAAGAAGGACGTCGATGGATTCCACCCCACTAACCTAGGTAAGCTGGTGCAGGGCGATGCCAGCGGACTGCTGCCCTGTACTCCCTCCGGCGTACTGATGATGCTCGAGGATAGTGGTACCGGACTCAGCGGTGCGAAGGCAGTCGTTCTCGGGCGCTCAAGGATAGTAGGTATGCCGATGGCACTGATGCTAGCGCAGCGAGGGGTGGATGCAACAGTGACCATTGCCCACTCACGAACTGAGGATACAGCGACGCTGTGTCGCGAAGCTGACATCGTGGTGGCAGCTATCGGTAGGCCTCACACTGTAAAAGCGGATTGGATTAAACCCGGTGCCTTCGTAGTCGATGTCGGCATCTCAAGGGCAGATGATGGAGGGCTCGCTGGGGATGTCGATCCTAGAGTCAGTGAAGTTGCGGGCTGGTTGACCCCAGTCCCGGGAGGAGTTGGCCCTATGACTATCGCCATGCTGATGGCTAACACCGTGAGTGCGGCTGAGTCAGTCTAAAATACGCCCAAATCGAACCTTGCATCCTCGCTAGCGTGAACCCGGGGATCCCAAGGCGGTGAGAATGTAAGATTCACATGGACGCTACCCACTCCCTCAGTGGCTAGTGCTGAGCGATGCACTGCGGCCATAATCTCAGGAGCTACTGGGCAACCTGGACTGGTCAGGGTCATGTCAATCTCTGCATGTGTCCCATCATCACTCTCCTCGATTCTGATGGCGTAAATTAGCCCCAGCTCAGTAACTGAAATCTTCATCTCGGGATCTTCAACTTCCCTCAATGACTCCATAATCTCGGACTCGTCCACCATAATAGATCCTCACTGAAGTAGGGCGGCCTCCTCTCTGACACGCTTGAACATATTCAGGAAGCCGTTGGCCCTGCTCGGAGTGAGCGAGGAGCGGATGCCCATCGCCTCGGCGTAGTCTGGCTCCATCTCCGCCACATCGGCGAGATCCATGCCGTTGACGGCAATCGCTGTCACCGCCATCAGGCCCTGCACTATCTGGGCGTCAGCACCTCCGCGCAGCAGGAATCTCCCACTCTCATCAACTGAGCAGATGACGTGTGCTCGGGACTGGCAGCCGTGAACCTGGTTGTTATCGTTCCACTCCTCCTGAGGGAGCGCTGACGGATGCATTTTGGCATAGTCGAACAGAAGCTCGTAGCGCTCCATCGCGTCGAAACAGTCGCGGAACTCCTCGACCACCGGGTCGAGGTGCTCGGGCCACTTCCTGTCCCCAGTCATGCCACCGCGTCCTAGCGGCCAGCCTTGAACGTGACTAGTCTGTCAGGAGAATCTCTCTATCACTTGACTGAGGTACTCTACGAATGACTCCGCCTCTCCCATGGTATTGTAGATCCAGAACGAGGCACGGTTTGTCGAAGGCACTCCCAGTGCGTCCATCAGGGGCTGGGCGCAGTGATGTCCGGTCCTGACGGCGAATCCCCCCTCGTCGAGCAGCAGTGCGAGGTCCTGGGACTGGATGCTCTCGTGCAGGAAGGAGACTGCTCCACTACTGTCATCTCTATCTGGATCGCCGTAGATCTTGATTCCGGGGATATCCATCATCTGAGCCGCAGTCCACGAAGCGACGTCGTTGATGTGATCGTGGACCTCTCTCATGTCAAACTGATCAAGCCATTCCACAGCGGCCCCCCACCCTATCGCCTCCGCAATCCGGGGAGTTCCGGTCTCGAACATGGCGTGGCCTTCTTGGAACGTCGAACCTTCGGTAGTGACCCGCTTAATCATCGAGCCACCGGTCATGAACGGCCCCATCTCGGCCATTGCATCTCGCTTCACTAGTATACAACCGATGCCAGTAGGTCCGGCCATCTTGTGAGCCGAAATGGCGACGAAATCGGCTCCCAGAGAGTCGAAGTCGATCCTCTCGTGAGGCGCGCCCTGCGCGCAGTCAATCAGTACCCGCGCACCAACGGAGTGTGACATTTTGACGATTTTCTCGACTGGATTGCGCACCCCTAGCACGTTGCTAGTGTGGACAACGCAGACCAGCGAGGCGCCGTCCAGAGCCACTTCGAAGGCATCCATGTCGAGAGTGAAGGACTCGGTGTCTATCGGCACGTACCTGACCTCGACGCCTTTGTCAATTGACATCTGCTGCCACGGAACGATGTCCGCGTGGTGCTCCATCTCGGTCAGGACCACGACGTCCCCCTCGTCGAGGTTTTCTCGCGCCCAGCCATAGGCGACTAGGTTGATTGCCTCAGTGGCGCCGCTGGTGTAAATCATCTGATCGGGCGAGGTTCCGAAGTAGGAGGAGATTTTTTCTCGAGCACTCTCTAGAGCTGTGGTTGCCTCGTCGGCGAGAGTGTGGTTGGCACGGTGGGCATTGGAGTTGTACTCCTCGTAATAGCGGGACATGGCGTCTATGACGCACTGCGGCTTCTGCGAGGTCGCGGCGTTGTCGAAGTAGACGAGTTTCTTGCCGTTCGGCAGAGTGCGTCCCAGAATCGGGAAATCGGCTCGTATAGCCTCGATATCTAGAGCCATTGCTGTTCCTCGGTCATTTCGAGCAGACGGCCCAATATCAAGTCGCGCCAGAGGCGAGAATACACAATGTAGGTAAAAAACGACTGAATCGGACATTGTCAGCGGATGTTTATTGTTCAGTACCCCCCTCCGACGCATGATGGCGAACTCAACTGGACGGCATACGGTCGAACGGCTCGGAAGTCGCGACCTCAACCTCGATGGGGAAATAATCAACCTCGCCATAGTAGGATCGAGTAGGTTCTACGACTTCATGGTCTTCGAAGGCGCTATCGAGTATTGGGTAGACAAGAATGGCTATCCAGACCTGATTATCGTTGGCGGTGCGAGCGGGGTCGACTACATGGCCGAGCGCTGGGCCGACAACAACTCGGTTCCGATAGCGGTGTTCTCCGAGGAGTGGGGTGATTCCACCAGGAGCCTGATTGACAGAGGTAGGGGCGAGGCTCCCAACACCCTGACTGAGAAGATTCTGAGTGGGGCCTCGCACATCCTGGCGATGCCTTCGCCGACCAGCAAGTGGACGAGAATAGTGATTGAACAGGCAGCTTCCAGAGGCATTCCTACGGATGTTCACGAAGTGGAATGATTGGTGCTCCTGTCGGGATTTGAACCCGAGTCGCCGGGATGAAAACCCGGAATGATGGGCCGTACTACACCACAGGAGCGACGAGGTGACGACAGACGGTCCCCCCATAACGATTCGTCACGGAGGGTTGCCCGTTCCTGCGGTGGTTATGGTCTGCGATTCGGGCGTGCCGTCCTGATTAGAATCAACAGTAATCACCGTGACGGTGATGCCTTGTGATGTCCCTGCGACGTAGTCAATCTGGAATCCGACCCAGGTGCTGTTGGTGCGGTAGGCGTGGCCTAGGAGGTTGATGTTCCACTCAAGCACATTATGCGAGAGGTAAGCCTCCTGCAGAACCTCGATACTGCCGCTGGTTGAGAGCGAGAGGTTCCTCGCGTGCCAGATGTTGGAGTTGACCGCGATGATTACATTGCCGTCAGCGTTGTCGTCTTTTTGCATCATGTGGTGGTGATGGAAAACCCTGCGATTTAGAAAGCCGTCGTTATTGGTGTCGGATCCCTGCCAAGTCCTGCTCAGGTGGTCGTAGGTGTCCGGGCTGCCATCGGAGTTGTTGTCCCATGAAGACAGTGCAATGACGACCACGCGCTTGGCATGCAGGTTGTGGTTCGAGTCGCGCCAGATTTCCATCGAGCGAGTCTCCTCGGTCTGGCTGGTCCAGCCGTGGACGTGCTGATCTAGATAGGAGGTCTCCCTTACTCTCCTGAAGACATGTTCCTCATGGCCGTCCTCGTTAGAGTCCCACCATGTCAGAGTGGCGGTATGCGACTCACGCTGCTCTAGATGGTGGTCGAAGTCCCAGTCTGTGGCGTTAGACATGTGGACGGTGCGTTGCTTCCACTCCAGTATCCCATCGGCATCGTCGTCGATTATCCGAGTCAGCGCGAATCGGTGGATGTGATACTCAACCATCCCCCAATCCCAGTGCTGATGCCATCCTCGCATCCGGGCAGTGTAGTCTAGGTCACCGTCGTGATCAGTGTCGACCTTGAGGACCCCCGCTCGCCATGTCCACTGTAGCTCAACGACGCCATTCGAATCATTGTCGAACTGAACGGTGTTCTGCTGAAGTGATCGGACTACATCGACGCTGCCATCTGCGTTCGTGTCCCTTGTGACCACAGCGCGTAGGTTGTCGCGATGTCGGTCGGCGTTGCCGTCCTCGGTGGGATCCCAAACCCATGAGGTGTGGTCTATGGTCATCCAGCGCTCAGGGGTGCCGTCGTCGTTGCTGTCGACCCTCAAGATGAATCGGGAGTGCGAGAAATACGCTGTCAGAACCGAACCGATGCCCTGGTCGACCATTCTCTGGTCTCGATTCAGAACCACTCTGCGCTCGAAGTTTCCGTCTTGGTCGGCATCAGTTCGAGCATGGGCAAAGAGGTGTATGTTGACGTCCTCATAGGTGCCGTTGTCCCAGGTCCACACAGTCCTAGTCAGGACGTCGTGGCGCTCAGGAACCCCGTCTGAGTTCTGATCAACTAGGTCGAGTCCCCTGAAACGAGTGAAGAATAGATCGTTGTGGCCGTCGCCGTCGCGGTCGTGCGAACAGTGCGTGGTGCGCACGAGGATGATGCGTTCCGGCCCAGGGATGCCGTCTGAGTCGAACCAGAACACCCCTACCGTCCTATGGCACAGAGTCTCGGCGACGCCGTCGTTATCCCAGTCCTCCCAGAAACTGTCATTCCACCATGTGGCCGTGACCTGCGAGATAGCGCGCGAGTAGGTCTGCTCCTGCATCGAGGCGTCGTCCACATCGCCCCATGCCTCGTTGAAAACTGGGTTGACAACTTCGATAGCGGCCTCATTATTCCAGAGTATGGGTGCGAGTTCGTCATCAGTCGGCCCCTCATCCTCGTTGACGACGCTGCTCTCGATCATCAGAGAGTCGCTAGGGATAGCGTCGGTCGTCTCCTCGTCGCCGACCTCGTCGCGTACTGATTGCTCGTCAGTGGTGACCCAGTCATCGACCTCTTGGTCATCGTTGTAATAGCCGTCTCCATCGGGGTCGAAGTCAGACTGCCAGTCGTACTCGGCATCGTCCTGCGCCTCCGAGACCTCGTCTACAGTGCCATCGCCGTCGGGGTCGAGCTCCTGTTCGACCTCGTTCGCCAACTGCTCTTCGGCCTCGCCCTCCAACTCCTCTTGGAGTTGCGCGGCCTCGAGGTCGTCAGCAACCGAGACTACTTCAACGTGGAACACGCGCTCAGCGGATATCCCAGTGGGCCCAGTGACAGTCACACGGACCACGTAGATATTCTCCTCAGAGTACTGGTGCGACTCCTCGGTCAGAGCCGGGTCGGATGTGGAGCCGTCGCCCCAGTCGATTGAAATCGAGGTCGGGCCGAGTGGATCCTCTGCTACGGTGGCGATAATGAGCTGACCGGCCAGATTGAGGTGGATTCTCCCCTGAGGGGAAGGATTGGTCGAGACAATGAGCGTCGGGGCACCTGCATTGTCGATTCTGATCGATCCCTGCGCGGTGGCTAAGAAACCCGAGGGGTCGGTGGCAGAGACCCGTACCGAGTAGGTGCCCGGCTCGTCCCAGATGTGATGGCCCGAGAGGTCGCGCAGAGTGGTCCCATCTGAGAAATCCACCTCTACAACTAGATCGTCACCATCGGGATCGGTAGCGTCCACAGACCAAGCAATCGGGATGCCTGCAATACCCTCGAAGGGAAGTTCAAGTGTGACAGTGGGGGCTCTGTTGGGCTCAAGTAGTGTGAATATGACCGCTGACACAGTAGAAGCTCCCATCGAATCAGTCAGTTCTACCTCGATGGTATGAGTGCCGACAGAGAGGAAGCCCGCGTCGTAGTTCAGGCTATTGGAAGTCTGGACGAGCACGCCGTCGAGGCGCCAGTTGGCGATGAAAGGGGCGGTGCCCTGTTCGATGACGACGTTGGCGATGATTAGGTCGCTGGCAGTAGTTGGCGAGCCTTCGATGATTACGCTGGCAGTCACTACCGATGGCTCTGGCTGCTCGACAATCTCATCGGTGGCGCCCAAGCACCCGGAACCCAGCATCAGGGCAACTAGGAACAGTCCAGTCTGGATTCGATGTCGCTTGTTTCTTTCTCGGGTGATCTTGTACATTGACCAGAGGGCGTCCATTGCCACCTTAAAGGAAAGTGGGTCATTGGATTTGTCAAGGCCCCGAAGAGAGGGGCTCTACGAGCGTCGCCCACAGCCTCATACCCTCTTCAGTGAGCTCACGATTGGTTCGCAGTCCACTCCTTTTTCGAATGATTAGTCCTTGCGACTCGAGTCTCTTCAGGTGGTGCCCGACCAGTTGCTGACTAGTCTCGAACCTCGATGCTAGTTCCCTCTGGGTTGGAGAGGGTTT
>Ga0315328_10000921_pt1 | contig 13323 bp, 15 predicted proteins | sample M120032315metaG_FD_203462 | JGI IMG/M metagenome (GOLD analysis project Ga0315328, IMG submission 203462) | Ammonia-oxidizing marine archaeal communities from Monterey Bay, California, United States - M1 200m 32315 | ecosystem: Environmental > Aquatic > Marine > Intertidal zone | place: USA... | reverse complement strand
AAAATTCGGGATGAACAAGCTCTGAGTCTCCAGTACGAACATAAGAAGCATATTGATCCTTAAAGCTTAAAGCTCCGGGTCGTGCAATCGCGACTACCGCCGAAATCTCTTCTAAATCCCGTGGTTTCACTTTACAGCACACGTCAAAATTAGTGTCCGCTTCAATTTGGAACAATCCTTGCCCTCCTTTAACTTGTAGCTCTTGAAGGTTTCGATAAATAAAATCATCTTTTAAGTCAATATCTTCAAATTCTACGTCAATGCCTTTTGTTTTTTTCAGCAAGACTTTTGTGTCATTTAATACCGTCAAGGTTTTAAGGCCTAGTATGTCAAACTTAACGGTAAGCTCAGAAATCCAATTCATATCATAACACGATATTAAATCCCCTTCCTTGGTTTTTTGGATAGGGCAAATATCGGTTAGCTTATGATGTGAAATAGCAATTCCTGAAGCGTGAACCCCTGTATTTTTAATCAACCCTTCTAACTTAAGAGCCACCTTGAATGCGCCTTTGTTTTGCTCGGCCCATTGTGCAATTCTCTCGCTTTCCTCCATCGCATCTCTAAGTTTAGCTACTTTCCCAAAAACCACAGGGATATGGTCGCTAATTTCATTCATCTCTTCCTCGTCTTTCAAGCCGACAAGCTTACCAACTTCCTTGATGCATAACTTACCGCTTAAGGTCACAAGGTTTAAAATTTTACATGTACGCCCTTTGTACTTCTTCTTAATGTACTCTATGACTTCCCATCTCCGATCGTAGGCTATATCATTATCTACATCAGCCAATAAACTTCCATCAAGATACGTAATGCCGTCTTTGCCTTTAATTTTTTTAGCTCTACTGCGAGAAACAAACCTCTCAAAAAATAAATCATACTTAATTGGGTCAACCTTTGTCACACCCAAGAAAAATAAAACCAAACTTCCTGCGGCTGAACCACGGCCCGGACCGGTGGGTATACCCTTTTCTCTACAAAAGTTTAATACCTCCCAGTTTAATAAAATATAATCAATAAAGCCAAGTTCCTCAAGGATTTCTAACTCCATAGTCATCCTGTCAAGATAAGCTTTATCCTTTTTAGATAAACCGTAAGCTTGCATGTTCTTCCAGCATAGAGCTCGAAGAAACTTAAGATTGCTGGTTGTAGTGGGAACCCCTATTTTTTTATAATATTTATCTTCAATTTTAATCTGCGGGAGCAGTACTCCGGGGGGCGCGCACTGATCATAGGTGGTAAATTGTTCGTAAAAATTCATACCTCTACGTTCCAGATTAATTTGTGAAATATATTCAAAGTCATCTTGACATCATAGATTGCGTCATGTAATTTTTGCGGATCAAAATTTATATCAAGCTCCTTTAGTAAGGCTTGCTGATTAGTCTTCATCCCCTTCTTAATGTAATTATTAAGCTTACATTGCCAAAGCGTTAAATTAATGTCAGGTTTTTTAAGTCCCATTTTATAGGCTTTAGCTAAACAGTTGGTATCCAGCATTCTGTCCATGTAACTATAATCGCTCGGTTTACCACAAGCTCGCCGCAACACATTGTGAATATAGACGTCAAACCCTAAAACATTATGACCTATTATTAAATAGTCTGGATTATAAAGAAAGCTGTCAAAAAAATCTAAAACCTTAAGTTTATCTTTTTTTCTTTTATCGTGAACGGTTTGATTAAAACGAGTTATACGTTTGGCATCCTCTGATATATTTAAATCTGGAAAGTCAATATGAAAATCATATTCTTTTTCTACCTTCTGTCCTTCAGCGACAATAAAACCTAATTGCCATGGTTTTGAATAGCGCAAATTTAACCCCTCGGTTTCGAAATCAAAAACTATGTACTTCTGCCTCTTTTTAAAACGTAATAAACTGTTCGTCATTTTTTTTCTATGCCCGATGTGATAAAATAGTCGTTGCCGTAGTTAATTGTTAACTCTGACCCCGCGGGAATATCCCTATTGGATTTATATGAACACAGAAAACGATTCTTGTCAACATAATAATTAATATTATTATTATCGGCATGATTGTATATCATACCAAACCCCAACACAGCAACGGGTCGTGTCGCATGGTACGGGGCAATACCGCCATGCTCATCACAAAACTCTTTCCAATCTTCCCTTAATTCCACCCACGGAAGGACAAAACGACGCAATTCTTCATCACACTCCTCCCATTTGTTATTTTTTAATAAAATTATATGAGCCTCTTCTATGAGATCGCCTGCTTTTATATCCCCCGAAGAAAAAACACCACGCCCTTCGATGGGCGACTCTCTAACTTCTAGAGATGGAGATAAAAATAATTTCTTTTTCATTTTAAAGTGGTACCGATGGCCGGAGTCGAACCGGCACTCCCTCAACAGGAAACGGATTTTAAGTCCGTCGTGTCTACCAATTCCACCACATCGGCATTACCATTTATGTATTATATTAGCTACAATAAAAAAACATGTGATCAAATTAATCAAAATAATAAAGCTTCTAAAAAACAGACTAACCTGCGCCTCTCTTAAAGAAAGGATAGGGATATGGGGCTGATCTTCATTTGTTTTGCCAATACGGTGATCAACGGTTCTGCACCAAATTAACCAAAGTTTTCTAAACATTTAGACTCACCAAACCCACACCGTATAATCATCTTCCCCGCAATCTACGGGCAAAATGTCGTAACTATAATTTAATTTTTTCATATAAAGATGATGGTTGTTGGCGATTATTTTTCAATCAATGAATTTATTTGAACTCTTTTTCATAGCACTCTTTGCAGAGTACCACTAATTTGCCCAAAAACTTCACCCATGTCAAGTCTATTTCTTCACAGCCTTTCTTGCATTTTGAGCATTCACACATACATTACAATTACACTTCTCTGGTTTGAAAAAATTTTTAAATTTGTTTTTCCAGTAATCTACAGCTAATTGAGTCAATAAATCCATGATGGTACCCCGAACTGGACTTGAACCAGTAACCCTCTGCTTAGAAGGCAGATGCTCTATCCAGTTGAGCTATCGGGGCCGAATAGTCAATAAACATTAAATTAATTTAATAAATTCCGCATGCATACCTTCGTGAACCTCCGCATGGCAGTTGCGACACACTAAAATAGTTTTATCCGCTTCTTTTTTGAGGTTATCTAAAGATCGGCCCCTTGCGCTTGAAATTGTAAAAGATTTATCTCGAAGATGATGGAAATCCAAAGCCGAATCGCAGTCTTTATAACTACAGATGCAACACTCCCCCCCTTTATACTCAACTAATTCCCGTTTATTTCTGCGTTGTCGCTCAGTGCTTGCTTTCGTGTGTTCCCGAGCTTTGTGAGGGTGAAAGCGCCTGTAAATAGTTTGCTCGCTTACCCCGAAATGCTTGGCTATTTTGGGCCAAGATTCACCTGAGGATGCTAACTCACGCATCTTATTTAAATTGATTTCCTTTTTATTGTGTCCGCCCATATTTTACTTATGAATGCGATAGCTATCACTATCTTCGTGAAAGGTGCTAATCTCTATAAACTTGACCTCTACCCCATTGGCTCGAAGCCTATGTGGAACATGAGGGTTAATTTCAAATGCGTCACCCGGAACTAAAAAGTAAGAACTCTCTTCGGTAGTGCTTGTGTCGACTGTAACCACTTCAAGTTCCCCTTCTAGAATATAAAAGGTTTCATGTTTATTGGCATGAAAATGCAAGGAGCTACTGAACCCCGGGTTAATTATTAAAATCTTACCGCAGTAATTATGGTCTTTGTTATTGGCAAGCCATAATTCGCTGCCCCAATCTTTATGAATTTTTTTAGTATTAATGTGCATCTAACCAACTCTCCATACAAAATTCTTCGCTACCGCAACCATTTAAATTGGGCGATTGAATAGAAGCTTTTCGACTAAACGAGCGACTTGTTATCATTTTGTAAGTTTGAAATGCGGCTAAATCTTTTCGATTACGATAATAAATAGATTTCACCTGCTGTGTTTTAAACTTATTTAAAGTTGCGAATTCTTCTACGGCCTCCTTGAGTAAAAAATCATAAGGTAGGGCGTTATCTTCAAGAAAAAATACTGGATTAAAGTAATTAAAATTATGCATGAAATTTGCATCATACTTAAAATTATTTTGATAAATGAAAGAATCGTAGAAAGGTATAGCTAACGATAAATTTTTCTTTACCCAAAGTTTTTTCAAATCAGGCTCATTAATTCTTCCATTGTGCTCACAATGAATAGCTGAATAAATTTTATAAAGATTTTTGACGCCGTCATCGTTTTTAGCAAAAATGATTATCTTATGGAAGGGGACTCTGTCTTTTTCAACCTCATAATCTTGACACATATTGACACGAATACCAAAGATTAACTGAATGTCGTTTTCTTCACAGCGGCGCTTGGCTTCCAGAAAACCATGCATAGAGTCCTCGACAAGAATAAGTTGCTTTAAGCCTGCGTCAAGGGCAATGTCAATTATACTATCTGCACCCCCCTCTTTGACTTTTGAGGGCGACGCTAAAGTCAGTATGGATTTTCCAATACTATAGTGAGTTTTAAACAGGGGCAACATCATCGAAAAAAAATATACCTTAACCCCTAAAGGATGTCAAGAATAATAATTCCATCTAGGGCAACCTTCATATTTCATTTTTTTAATAGTATCATTAGGCCCCCGCATTTGTGTTAAAATATAATAGTTTTCTGGGAATTCTGTTTTAATTAACCTTCCTTTTTTATCGTAAAGAGCATAATAATCAAAAGGGAATTTATAAACACAGTGCCACATGGGATTCCCATCTTTTTTGAGTTGTCCGCGGAATTTTGCAAACCCACATACAATTTGCCCCCCAAAACTCCCGTCTTTAGGGCGTGGCTTATCAGCAGCGTAATTCCCTTTGGCTTGACGCTCAGAAAACTTTTCCAAATAAGTTTGAGATTTTGTTAGTTCAATTTCAAATTTTTTCAACTTCGAAGCCGTGAGCTTTTTCATTTTCATGGTGCCTTTTGCTTGAAGGTCAAATTTTAAAAATAAAAATTCACTTGTTCTGTTTTTGTATTCTGGAAATAGCTGCCTAATTGCGAGGCAATAAATATAGTCTTGTAGATTTTTTGTCTCGTCCTCTCCTTTAAATACCTGCTTGCTTGTTTTGAAGTCTCTAATAATTGCGGAATTATTTTTTTTGTATAAAAACAATTTATCGATAAAACCTTTTATACAATAATCCCTCTCCTCGTCTTTAATATGAAGATCAAACTCATATTCAGAATGTTCTTGAGTTGGCTTCCCTCTTTTTGCGCCAAAAAAATCATGCTCCAGTCCGGCTAAAGTCATATCTTTAACCATTTGTATGTTTTCCCCATCATCAACACCTAGTTTAATGGCATGCTTGTGGATCAATCGTTCAACTGATGGCACAGAAAAAGCATCTTTAGTCTTAATTATTTTTTTAAACTTAGGCTTGTGGCGAGGATTGCCTAAGCATTCAAAGATTAAATGGCAGATAGAACCGCGAGCGGCACCGTCATTAGTTTTATCGGGAAGCTTTAAGTGGTACTTGGCCCAATAAAGCCAACTACAGGTTTTCGCTGTTTTCAAGCGGCTTGCGGATAGCTTAACTTTTGGTTTTTGTGGTGTCATTAATCCTCAAGGTACTCTTGCAAGAATTTAATTTTAGAGCAGCGTTTTTTCTTGCTTGCAATAATACGTCTTCCGGAGTGCGATTCTAGTGTTTTTAAAATAAATTCCAACTGGGAGACGAAATCCACGGTCTTATTTACCCATAAATTAAAGTCGTCCGCTACATGCAGGTCACACAAATCATTCATTGGAGGAAGCTTAATGCTTAGTTTAGAAACATCAAAAAAGTCCATCAGCTTAATGAAATTTTTAATGGCAGCCTCAAGCCCAGCGTTGTGGGGCTTAGAGTGATCATTATTCGAGGCAATGATAATTTTTTTAGGATTAAGGGCTACAAGCTGACAAATTTGTTTAGAGCTTAAACCTAAGCCAAAGGTCACTAAATGATTTGGCATTTTGTTCTCCGTTAAAGCTAAGCTGTCGCCAACGCTCTCAACAATAATCACCTCTTCTTTTTCTTTGATGGACTCTAGAAAGGGGTAGGAGTCCCCTACTGGAATATAAAGAGGATAAAGCCAATTCTTACGCTGCCCAATATGCTTCCATTTAGAATATGTGACATCTTGCGAATAATGCAAGGCGCGACCCGTATACCCTATAATATTATCTTTAACGCTTTCTTGGAAAATAGGAAAAGTATACCGCCCGTTCATTTTGCCCGCCGTTGCGTAACCTCCTCGATAAAGCCTTAACGTCTCTAGCGATACTTTTTTATCTACATAAAACTTATGGTGAGGCAAAAGTTTCTTGAGGTCCGATATGTTATAAATCTGATCCATTTGTATTTTAACTCTATTGTCTCTTTCTTCTACAAAGTCATTGCTGCTAGTGCCCATTTTGACATAGCGGGATATTTGCTTCTTATCCGTAGTCCCTAGCACTTTGCCTACTAAGCGCGTAAAAGGCTGATGCTTTTCATCGCTTACAAAATCACGCCAGACGCCAGAGTCTTTGTATATTTGAATCGCCGTAGGATTATCTCCGTTGCGCCAAATAGCTGACGTTTGCCAATAAGTCCCTCTGTCATTAAGCTTAAAGCCTAATTGGTCAAGAGCCTCCTTAATCTCAGCCTCATCTAAATGCTGGTACTGGGTCATCTCCTTCTGCATTTTGTTCTACCTCTCCGCCTACACCAAGAGCAATGGCTAAATCTTGCTGATCTCCTATTTCCGTAGCTGTAAACGCATCCATCTGCAAATGGACTACATTCTGTTTAAGGGAGTCATCGGGCATCCTAACGGGTTCTGTAGCCCTATTAAAGTTTTTGCCAAGATGGCGAGCCTTTACGTTAATTAATTTATGGGTTCCAAAATTAGGCTCCGCGTCTATTTCGTCTAATGTTTTTTTACGCAATATAAACATATGCGAACAAAATTGCGTAATCCTATCAGAAAGCGAAACGATACTCTCGTCATCTACAATGTTTTCTGCTCTCCGGTTATTAACTACCCCCGAACGGTTACTTTGAACGGATGTAATCATCGGGATGATAGGCTCCCCGTCTTTAACAATTTCTTTCTGGATGGTGCGCTTGAATTTATCCACCATCTCTCCGACGACCTGCCATTCTGATTTGCCATTATCAAAATCAGAAGCAGTTTTAATGTAATCAAAAGAAAAAATCATAGGATTGCCCCTACCTACAGTTGAGAAATAAAAACGACGCAAAGTGGCAATCATTTTATCGACCGTATACCCTCCTACGTTATAATAATACAATTGGATTTCTTTGTTGCTTATTTTTTTAAAAGCCTTCCTTACTTTGGTAACGGTCTGCTCTCCCATCTGCCTCCATTGGCCTGTTTCTAGATAATGATGGCCTACGCCAGTAAGCGCTGAAGCCTGACGGGTAATGATTTCTTCTTTACTCATTTCACCGTTATCGAAATGGAGAATTGGAACATTATGGGTTTCGGAGATCTTGGAGCAGAAGTCTAAGCAGAAACGTGTCTTGCCGACCCCAGAACGCGCTACAACGACTGTTATGTTGCCGGGCCTAAGTAGAGACCCATACAGCTCTTGAAGCCTCTGGTGAGGCCCTGAGAGCCCAAATTCGTCTACTGGGTTATTGCCCCGCTCCTCTATAAATTCCTCAAGCTCATCATAAATGTTCACTGGCTTTTCGGGGCCATTATCAAACAAATTCATTTTGCTATTAAATGTTTCATCCGCCGTTTGAATAATCTCACTAAACTCAGTGGAAGAAGGCATCTTTTTAACTTTTTGAGCTACTTCTTGAGCGGATTGATAGATGGATCGCCTAATGGAGTACTTTTTAAGTTCTTGGGCCACGGAAACAACCTGACTTGGCGAAATAGCCCTAAGTGAAAGAGAATAAATATAGTCAGTTATATTAATATCTTGAGGAAAACTAATATTAAAAGATTGAATTCGTTGGGCTAAAATAACATGATCGATATTGTCGCCCTGATCAAGGCACTGCTTAATCGCACAAAATATTGTTCGATTGGTTTGATTGTCATCCGCATAGAAATCGCTCTCATCAATAAAGCTTTGAATCTCAGCATATTTTTCGGGATATTTAATTAGTGCACCGAGTAAGTGCATCTCTAAATCAAGAGAATGAATCATACAAATTGAAGCTACGATAAAACTGAGCTACTGTCAAGCTAAATCTTGAGGGGAATCGGGGCCTCCATCCATCGCAGCTTTTTCACCAAGCTCTATATCTTCCAAAAATCTTTCTAAGGCTTTCCTAAGCCCCATTTCGATAATCTGAGAACTGATTTTGCAATTTATCATAGCCTTACCTTCAGAGTTGACATAAGCTAAAATAAAGCCGCCATCCTCTCCGTTGCCGGTGAATTCATACATTTTTTCTAAGAAGCTTTCAGGAACAGTGAAGGCCTGAGGGTCGGGAGTATTGTCTTCTTCTATCATCTATATATTTTACACTTAAAAGGTTAGAAGTCTAACATTTTATCCAAATCCGGTAAAGCGTTATCTCCATCAAAGTATTCTAGCAAAACAATGTTATTAAGGTTGCAAAATTTTATTTTATCCTCGTCCCTCTTAAGTTGTTTCAGGTAATTTATTTTACTGTTCGCATGCATGAAGGGAACAAATTTTGTATGCTGTTTCCCTTGAACCTCTATAACAACATTTTTCGTTGCATTGTAGAAATCAAAAGTCATCCGGCTTCCAGCCAAAGGAAACTCTTCAAACACTATATCACAAGACCAATATTTTTTTAAATATTTTTTAACTGAATTTTGTACTTTGCTTTTACTGCCGGATTCCCAGTCAATAAGGTACTTGCGAGCGGCTTTAACTTTTCTTGTTGAGCCGAATAAGGTTTTAAACACCATAGCTAGACGTCAGCATTTTTTTGAAGTAATTCAAAAGAAAAAGTTTGGTAGCCTCGTTTTCGTCTAAGAATTTTGAGAGCTGATTCTCTCCTTGAATCTTCTCGGGGAACTCAATATCTTCCTCGCTCAGCATTGAAAGAAAATCTTCGTCAAACTCTATCCATCCTGCACCTTTTTTGTTTGCCAAGTCCCATAAAAACATCATATCTAGGATTTCTTTCTCCACCCAAATGCTACGACCCCCACTACGGCCATAGATGATCGGATATTGAATCACACAATTGGTTTTTTCATTTGGACTCTTCTTTACTGTAATCTTGGCATAGCGACCAATGATTTTATTCTTTTCTTGGTCATATTTTTCGTTAGGCTTCTGGAGAATTTGATCTGTCTTAAAGCATGGCTCAAACTCCAAAATAAAATTAGCAAAATGCAACAGAGCATTACCTCCTGTGGCCGATGTTTGCCTTACTGGAGCTTTGCTATAAGGATCAAGCTTGATGTCGGCTCGTACTTGACTAACGAAAATAGCCATATGCCCTCTTTTAGCTAAAGCAATACTTACTCGCTTCATAAAATCAGAAGCAATCACTGCACCTCCGGCAACTTTTTTGGAATCGACGAAAGGTTTATCCATGTCGCCTTTTGCAATCAAGCCGTCAACGGAATCTAATATAAAACAATACTTGGTTTTATTCTCATTTTTACCTACAAGCATCCGTAGCGCCTCTACTACCGTTTCATAAATATTGCATTCGAATACAAAGCAATTGCCATCCGCCCATTTATCAGAGTCAAAAACAAAATCTACGCCGGAGCGATTTCTCATCTCTTTACTTAAGCGCCCCTCCGCTTTAATATAAAACCCCCTTCCATTAGGCACCGTATTGAGAAAATTCTTCATTACCTCAAGCGCCTCCGAGGTTTTGCCGCCTTCGTTTATTCCCGTAAATCGATGAAGGCCGGGCCCCAAACCGCCTCCTAATTCATAATCAACTACCAAACTGCCGCTCGACACCTTGTAATCATGCTCGTCTTCATAGTTGTAGTGATCTTTTTCATTGTTCTTTAAAAAAGAACTTATTAACTGATTAGGGCTTAATCCCTTACTCTCCTCTGTTTTCTTTGTTCTAGCCATTTAAAAAATCTTTTATTGTCCTTGGTTTGCGTTTGATTATAACATCTTCGCCCCACTTTTCCGTAGAAAGTTTAACGGAATGGTCCTTTTTTACCGTATACTTAGCTTGTTGATATTTTTTTACAAGCTCATCCTTAAAGGGCCACTTAAAAAACTGAGCAAAGCTTTGCAGTTTTTGCTCTTTTTGTCCAAACTTAAGCTTGATCGTGATAGGATGAAAATTCACCTTCAACCAAAAACTTTCATCCGGATAGGCCTCTACAAGTTTTTTTAGTAAAAAGGTCTCCTTTCTCCAAAAGCGCCGCAAATTAGTTTTAGGTATTTCCAAGTGTTTCCTAACGATCTCTCTTCTTAATTGTAGTATGGAAGGAGTTTTTTGAGAATAACCAAATAAAATAGGCAATTTAGCAAGAATTTTGCGCCTATACTTCTTCTTTTTATCAAAAGTTAAACTATCAACTTTCACTCAGAAGAGTGTGGCGCTTTACCTCTATGAAGTCAAGAAAAAAGAGAGCCTTAAGGCCCTCTTTATTCGTTTTTTTTTTGAAGTAGGATTAACGCAAGCCTTCTGCGCGCTGTTCGGCTGACCTTAATTGCGGATTTTTTAATTTGTCTTTTTCCATTTGCTCCTGTATCTTGTCATCGATCTCATAACCATCACAATTGATGGGTCGAGTATCTTGGAAGACTGTACCCACGTCTTTAGGGTCAACGTATTTGTCAGGGAAAACAGCAATCTGAGTTGCATCGGCTAGATCAAATTCCTTTTTAATGGTATTGGGCAGCGCTGCTATGAATTTAGCCCCCTTCCTTTTTACGAAACTGACTAGCTTTTTCTTAAACTCATCATAAGACATATTCCCGGACATCCTACCGAAATTGGACACGGCATCGGGCACATCAGCCGGAGTTGCAATGGGAAAACTTCTTTTAGCGGGGAATAAAAAATCACTATCTTTTAGGTTTGATCTTTTTTTACCACCAAAAAACTTTTGGGCAGCCTCTTCTATATCTACTTCAATAGTAGATTTTTGCCCAAAGTAATTGCGTCTCGATACCTTTACAGAATCAGCAGCTTTAGCTTTATCGAACTGCTCATCCCTTTTTATATAAAAAATTTCAGCTTTCTTTTTCTCGGAAGGGGTGCCTTTCTGGAGCTTCTTTATCTTAGACTGGTCATCGCTAATTGCATCCTTTTCGTGCTCCTTTTTCTCTTTTTTGGTGTCACGATGAAGCTCTTTAGTGTCTATTTTATCCCATTCCTTCTTGGTTTTTGCGTCTGACTCCTTCTTTGTTTTCCCCCATTTGGCGTCTGATTCCTCTTTGACGTCTTGCTTATCCTCTCTTTCATCCTTTTTGAGGCTTTCAATTTCTTTTTTAAGATTTTTGACGGCACCTTCATGATGCTTAAGCCTATCTTTTAGGGTTTCGCTATCTAATTCGCCTTTATCTTGGCGATATTCTTCTTTTTCTAAGCGCTCCTGCTTAGTTTTGTCGCTAGCGGCTTCTGAATTATTTAGTTTTGTGGAGGGGTTCATTTTTGATTTTTTTTAAAAAATGTTTTAAATCTATATCCTCTCGCTTCTTTATAATGCGATAAACTTGCGATTTAGGACATGCTTTCATTTCATATTAATTTACACACAACAAAGGCCTTGTGAATTAAAAATCATCATCTAGCATCCCTGCATTTTGGTAGTTTTTCTCCCTTCTTTCAAAAAAAGCGGCAATACCTGTCGCGTCTTGAGCTTCCCCTAACCACGGAAAAGGGTTTTTAACGCTATCATAAATTTCAGGCAAACCGATTGAAATTACTCGACTATTGGCTAAAAACTTAATATAATCCACCAGCATATCAGCTGTTACCCCGAGTATTCCGTTTGGTAATATCTCCTTAGCGTACTCTATTTCAATTTCAACCCCCTTTTTTACTGTAGCTAAAAGCTCTTCTTGCAGAAGCTTTGTCCATACTGAGGGGTACTCTTCTTTGATTTTATTGATTACGTTTACTCCAAACTCGACATGTATAGATTCATCCCGTAGGGTATAATTGATTTGATCATAGAGGCCGGTCAATTTATTTTGACGCCCCAGTGACATAATTAAAGCGAAATTACTAAAAAACCAAGTTCCCTCTACCACCAAATAAAAAACCACCATGTTTTTCAAAAAGAGCTGCTTGTTCTCTTTTGTTTCTATGTTAAAGTCTGGGCCGAACTGGCTTAAAGCTTGAGACGCAAATTTATTCTTATCTTTTATCGTTTTAATATTTTTGTAAGCCTCTGCAACCTCATCGACATGTAAATTATAAGCTTCACAACACACCGCAACAGTCCAATTATGCAAGCTCTCTTCGAAATTTTTCCGTAACAAATATTGGCGACAGGCCCCATCTGTAATATACCTATACTCTACGGTATCTATTGAATTAGAAACCATTGATTCCCCCATCGCAAAAAGCCCTAGCGTTCTTTTGACTAAAAGTTTTTCGTCGGGAGTAATAAAGCCATTGCTTTTCCATTGCTTTATATCAGCCGACATATCTATTTCTTGAGGCATCCAATGATTGGCGCACCCCTTGCGCCATAGGTCAATGGCCCAAGTATTAGGTGACTGAATAAGTTGGCTTACCCCCTCTTTATTTTTGTCTAATATTTTTGTCATTTTTTTAAATTCGTATTGTAAGCGACTCTGAGGTGTTTAAATGGGAGGTTAAAGAATACATGGGGTCTAAAGTGTCCTTCGGTATCCATTTTATAGGCTCTGGCGTGGCCACATTGTTAGTGAACAATAACTTCTCAAGTTCATCCTTGAGGTCGTTATTATTATCAGGATACATGTCTAATTCAAGATCATAAGGGTCGCGCTCAACATCTAGCTCTAATAAAGAAAGTACTGTCGCCCACCGAATTTTTTGAGGGTAGTCTTTATTATTCTTATAAAACTCAAATAAATAAAAGACTGGCTCTGCTCGATGCGGGGCTTCACAATGGGCTCTTTCAAGATTCTTAACCATATTTTCACCATCGTCAAGCATTCTATATAGAAGGGCTCGAAAATAAAATAAAGTCCATGTGGGATCAAAATTCTCTATGAGCTTATCATAGTAATATATGCCCCTTTTTAAAAACATTTCCAATCCGTCGCGCCCATAAGGAAAAAATTGATAAGCCCACTCGTCGTTAATATAAAAGCCAGTATAATTAAATGAACGACAAAGAT
>Ga0315328_10000920_pt1 | contig 13328 bp, 14 predicted proteins | sample M120032315metaG_FD_203462 | JGI IMG/M metagenome (GOLD analysis project Ga0315328, IMG submission 203462) | Ammonia-oxidizing marine archaeal communities from Monterey Bay, California, United States - M1 200m 32315 | ecosystem: Environmental > Aquatic > Marine > Intertidal zone | place: USA... | reverse complement strand
GTCGCCTCAAGGACATGATCATCCGGGGCGGCGAGAACATCTATCCCAGGGAGCTCGAGGAGTTGCTGTTCGCCCACCCCACGGTGGGCGAAGTGGCCGTGGTGGGCCTACCCGACGACAAGTGGGGCGAGGTGGTGTCGGCCTTCGTGCGGCCGGCCCCCGACCAGGCCATCGACCGCAACGAGCTGTTCACCTACCTTCGGGAGCACCTGGCGCCCCACAAGACGCCCCGCCACTGGTTCGAGGTCGACGAGTACCCGCTAACCGGCAGCGGCAAGATCCAGAAATTTGTGCTACGCGACCAGTGGGTCGACGGCCAGTGGACGGAGATGACCTGACCGGCCGACACCCCTACATCAGGGTGAGGTACCGGTCGATTTCGGCCGGGCTGATCCGGTCGGTTACCGCCCGGAACTCGGCCCGCTTCACCTCGGCGAAGTAGTCCACGTAGTCGCCGTCCCGACCCGCCCCCATGGCGTCGCGCAGCACGTCGTCGGCCACCAGAGCGTCCACGGCGTGGAGCAGGGTGGGCGGCAGGGCGGTGATGCCTCGGGCCGCGATCTCGTCCAGCGACAGCGTGAACAGGTTGTCGGTGTTGGGGTCACCGGGGTCCCGCTGGTTGGCGATCCCATCCAGACCGGCGGCTAGCAGGGCGGCCAGCGCCAAGTACGGGTTGGCCGACCCATCGGGTACCCGCACCTCGAGGCGACCCCCCTCCGGGATGCGGATCATCTGGGTGCGGTTGTTCCCCCCGTAGGCCACGTACGACGGCGCCCAGGTAGCCCCCGAGTCGGGCGGCCCGACGCCGATGCGCTTGAACGAGTTGACCGTCGGGCAAACGATCCCCGTCAGGCCCTGGGCGTGGTCCAGGATCCCCCCGGTGAACTGGTAGGCCATCTCGCTGAGGCCCAAGCCCCGGGCGTCGTCGTCGTCGTGGAACAACGGCTCGTCGGTGTCCACGGTCCAAAGGCTGAGGTGGGTGTGCAGCCCGTTGCCCGTCTTGTCGGCGAACGGCTTGGGCATGAACGTGGCGTACAGGCCGTCCCGGCGGGCCAGCGTGTGCATCATCAGGCGCAGCACGATCAGACGGTCGGCGGTGGTCAGGGCGTCCGCGTACTGGAAGTTCTGCTCGAACTGCCCGTTGGCGTCCTCGTGGTCGTTGGCGTAGTTGCCCCAGCCCATGGCGTCCATGTGTCGAGACACGCTGCTCAGGTGGTCGAGCGCTGCGGTGAGGCCCCGGGCGTCGTAGCACGGTGCATCCGACACGTCGCGCTCGTCAGCCACGCTGACCGACCCATCCTCGTGGCGCCGCAGCAGGGAATACTCCACCTCGGCTCCCGCCTTGAGCACCAGGTTCTGCTCGGCGGCCCGGGCCAGCACCTGCTGGAGGATGATCCGCGGCGCGTAGGGCCACCTCACGCCCTCGACGGTGGGGTCGCACTGCATGGCGGCCACGTTGGGCTGCCAGGGCAATTGCACGTACGAGTCAAGATCAGGGATAGCCAGGATGTCGGGATCGGCCGGCGTCTGGCTGAGTGGACCGGCGGCAAACCCAGCGAATCCGGCGCCCACCTCCAACAGGTCGTCGATGGCGGTGACCGGCACCAGTTTGGCGCACGGCTTGCCGTGCATCTCCACGAACATGGCGTAAACGAATTCGACACCGTCATCGACGATCCGAGCCTTCAATTCGTCCGGCGTCATCGCGCAACCTTCCTTCAGAGTCGTCACACACTCCGGTGTCGTAACCGTCAACCTTGCGGCCACAGCACGGACACTATTGCCTGAACTGCCTATTGGGCAGCCGACGGCCTTCTCGGGCCTAGGCGAGGTTCTCGGCCAGGACTGAAGCGATCACCTGATTGCCACGCAGCCCTAGGTGGCAGAAGTTGATGCACAGCTAGTCATCCAGATCAGGTGCCCAAAACAGACCCAAGATGTCGAATCCAGCCCCTCTCGCGAGTTGACGAATGCGTGGGTAGAGAATCTCATACTGCTTTGCCAGTTCCCGGCCCAACTCATCACTGCCCTAGGTCGGCGGCAATGGTCTTGACCGCTGGCCTCTTAGGCGGCTCTCCACCCAGTTCACGAGATAGCTGGAGCCCAGCATCACAGTGGTCAATCCAACTCGTACCGGTTTCGGTAGTCCTCCGCTAGGGAGGGGTCCTGATCGGCCTTATACAGGATGCAGTTTTCCACCACGAGCATGTCCAGCTCAGTCCCCATGAAGCAACGAAACGCATCTGTGGGAGACTCGACTATCGGTTCTCCCCTGATATTGAATGAAGTGTTGACCAGGACCGACGAGCCCGTCAGATCCCGAAAAGAGCGCAACAGCGCGTAGAACCGGGGATTGGTCTCCTCGTGAACCGTCTGGATCCGAGCCGAGTAATCGATGTGAGTGACCGCCGGTATGGAGGACCGGACGACGTTCAACTTCTCGATGCCGAAGAGTCCTCTTTCCTCCACCCCCGAAGCCAGGCGGAGTTCCGGGAGAACGTCAGCAACGAGAAGCATGTAGGGACTGGGATTTTCGAGGTCAAAGTAGTCCGATGCATCCTCAGCGAGGACGGCCGGGGCGAACGGTCGAAAACTCTCACGGAACTTGATCTTCAGGTTGAGCGTCCTCTGCATCTCCGGCAACCGGGCGTCGGCGAGGATCGAACGGCCGCCGAGTGCGCGCGGTCCAAACTCGAGGCGCCCTTGGAACCACCCAACTGCCTGGCCCTCGGCCAGCGCCGCCGACGTCTGGTCCAACAGCTCGTCTTGACCAGTCGTCGAAAAGACAGCGCCAAGGTTGCGGAGTTCCTGTTCAACGTCGGACTGCGAGTACTCGGGACCGAGGTACGAGCCACTCATCGAATCGGCAACGTTCACCACTCTCGGACAGCCCAGCTCACGGTGGTAAGCGGCGAACGCAGCTCCGACCGCTCCGCCGGCATCTCCCGCTGCAGGCTGAACCCAGACGTTCTGGAATGCCCCATCTCTGACGAGGCGGCCGTTGGCTACGCAGTTGAGGGCCACGCCTCCGGCCAGGCACAGGTTGGGAATCCTGTATTCATCTGCCAGCGCCCGGGTGATCGTGAGGACAACCTCTTCGGTGACAGCCTGAAGGGAGGCCGCCACATCCATGTGGAACTGATCTAGGAGTTCGGACTCCGGCTCCCTAGGCGGCCTCCCAAAAAGGTCGGTGAACCTGTCGTTGGTCATCCGGAGGCCGGTCGCGTAGTCGAAGTACGACTGGTCCAGTCGGAACGAACCATCTGGCCGCAGATCGATCAGGTTGTCAAGTATGAGATCCTTGTAGATGGGTGACCCGTAAGGAGCGAGGCCCATGACCTTGTACTCACCACTATTGACCTTAAAGCCCGTGAAATAGGTGATCGCCGAATAGAGGAGCCCGAGCGAGTGAGGGAAGTGAATCTCCTTCACGATTTCAAGATCGGCCCCATGACCGATCGCTACCGTGGTCGTGGCCCATTCACCGACGCCGTCGAGGGTCAAGACGACCGCCTCCTCAAACGGTGACGGGTAGAATGCACTCGCCGCATGGCTGTAGTGGTGTTCCGAAAAGAGCAGTTGACCACGCTCCACGAACGACGGATCGATCCTGCGCAGTGCTCGCACGAGCATTCGCTTCTGGAAGAGCTTCTCTCGCAGCCAAACCGGCATCGCCACCCGAAATGACTGGAACCCTCGGGGAGCATTGATCGCATATGTCTCGAGAAGACGTTCGAATTTCAGGAATGGCTTGTCGTAGAAGACCACGTGGTCGATGTTCGAGAGCGAGACACCGCCTCGTTCGAGTGCAAACTGCACGGCATGCTGCGGAAAAGCTGCGTCGTGCTTGCGCCGGGTAAACCGCTCTTCTTGTGCAGCCGCGACCAACTCACCGTTGACGAGTAGCGCCGCGGCGCTGTCGTGGTAGTACGCGGACACCCCAAGGATGGCACTCATCTTCGCCAACTCAACGAGATCAGAAAACCGTGTAGATGAACGGTGCGACCGCAGAGCCTTGCGAAAGCGCGATCAGGGCGCCGAACAAGGCCAAGAAGAGCAGCACCGGCATCAGCCAGTACTTCTTCCTCTCGCGCAAGAAGCCCCAGAGTTCAGTGGCGAACAAAATCAGTTGACCTCATAAGACCTAGTACTGGTTCCTCAGCGAACCCATCGAACTGGACTCGCGGTTGACCCAGTAAGTCTCAACGGTTGGATCAGGGTCGGCGATGTAACTCCGGTTGGAACGTCTCGACGAACGAAGAAAAAAACCGACTGGAACAAGGAGCAGAAAGAAAACAGCGACCATAACGATTTGGGACACTAGATCGCCCAGGACGATTCCGAAGCTGAACCAGATCCGGTTTAACCTTTGAAGAGCGCTGGGGATGGCCACTCCGACGATCACAAATCCCGAAGCCACGATGACAGACCACCATCGGACGCCACCGCCACCGAAGAGTGGTAGCAGTCCTATCACCAAGAACACGCCGGCGAAGACCAGGCCGAACCCCCGGTCGGAGCCGATTTCGATCTCGTCGTAGGAGGTGGCGTCATCCATGCCAACCGGTCCAGTCCCGAGACCAGACGACAACCCCCGGGTGCAGTGGTTCTAAGTCCGGCCGAGAAGACACGACAGGGAAATTAGCCGCAGACGTTCCAACCTGACGGGACTGATGGCAGGTGGCCTAATGGCTGTCCGGGGAGGGCTCGAACCTCCAACCTCCTGATCCAAAGTCAGGCGTTCTGCCAGTTGAACTACCGGACACTGCGCATGCTCGACCGATCGTAGTGGCCGCACCGTCGAGACCTTCTGGAAGCCCGTCTCCCGTCTACCACGCCAAGCGGGGGCAACGGGCAAGCATCCGGCTAGCCTGCGGCCCGTCATGGGATCACTGATCAAGAAGCGCCGCAAGCGCATGCGCAAGAAGAAGCACCGCAAGATGCTCAAGCGCACCCGCGCCCAACGGATGCGAGGCAAGTAGTCGGGTCTCAGACTGGCACCGGCGGCGGAACCGTTCGCACGATCCGGCGCCCGTCTCCCGGATACTCCCCCTCCACGAACCACGTACTCCCGCTGCCGGCCAGCCTCGGACGCTGGCCCGTCGCGTCCCCGAGAGCGTCGCGCCACCGAACCAGCTCGGGCACCAGGTCCACCGCCGCTGGCTCCAGGTCGTTGCCGTGGTCGCCGGCCGGGCCACCCATCTCGTCCCAGCGTCGGTAGACGGCCGGGGTCGGACAGCTCACGGTCGGAGTCAGCAGCGTGAACACCTGATCCCTAAACGGGAGGGGTTCAACTACCTCCCCGATCCCAGACACCCTCGCTCGTCCGCCCACCAGGCAGAACGACACGTCGGCGCCGATTCCCGCGGCGACAACCACGTCGGTGAACCCGGCCCACCGCAACACTGCCGCCGCATCGGCTGAACCACCGCCGAGGCCGGCGCCCGCAGGGATGGCCTTTCGTACCACCACATCGGCCGTCCGACCCGCCAGCTGCAGGGCCCGAGTCACCAAGTCGTCAGGGCCGCCCGGCACCGGTAGGCCGCCGGTCCGGTCCTCGATGGTCAGCCGCCCGTCGGCGCCGGCCGAAGGGCTGACCTCCAACTCGTCAGCCAGGTCCAACGCCACCATCTCGGCGTTGACCAGGTGGCGTCCGTCGTCGCGTATACCGACCATCCGTAGCGACAAGGTGAGTTTGGCGGGAGCGATCAGCACCTCGATGGTCATGACGCCTCTTCCGGTAGGGAAGGAGCGGTCGCTCCGACCAGGGCGGCCCACTGCTCCAGCCCTAGCTGCTCGGCCCGCTCGGTCGGGTCCACGCCAGCGGCCTCGATGGCCGCTTCGTCGAGCAGCCCGGCCAACGAGCGGCGCAGCATCTTGCGGCGTTGACCAAATCCGGCCCGCACCAAGGCGAATAGGCGGTCGGGGTCGGCGTCCACTATTGGCCGCTGCCGACGCACAACCTCGACGAGGGCTGAGTCGACGTTGGGGCGCGGTAGGAAAACCGACGGCGGTACCCGGCCGACCATTCGGGACTCAGCGTGATACGCCACCTTGACACTGGGTAGCCCATAGGCGTCGTCGCCGGGACCGGCCACCAACCGTTCAGCCACTTCGCGCTGGACCATCACCACCATCCGGTCGATGGCTGGCACGTCTTCGAGCAGGTCGCACACCAGCGGCACTGAGATGTTGTAGGGCAGGTTGGCCACCAACACCCAGTCGCCGTCACCGGGTTCACCACAGGTGAGAACTTGAGCCCAGTCGACCTCCATGGCGTCGGCGTGCACGATCCGAACGTCACGGCCCGCTCCAAAATCGGCCAACACCTCGGCTAGCACTCCAACGAGCACGTCGTCGACTTCCACGGCCGTGACCGAGGCGCCGGTCTCGGCCAATGCCAGGGTCAAAGACCCGATACCAGGTCCGATTTCGAGCACCCGATCACCGGGGCCCACCTCGGCTAGCTCCGCTATACGGCGCACTGTGTTGGGTTCGACCACGAAGTTCTGGCCGAGCGACCGCTTGGGCCGGATGTCGTGACGGTCCAGCAGGTCCCGGACCCGGGTCCTGGTGAGTGTCATATCGAAGGCGGTCGAGCCAACGGGCCGATCAGGGCAGGTAGCGGCCACACACCGGCCACTGGCCCCGACCCCGCAGGTCGTAGAGGGCCTGAGCCATCCGGTCCTGGTCGACAGGTGCCGCAGCGGCCGGATCAACCCCGACCAGATGTTCGAAGTGCAGTTCGGCGATCCAATCCCAGGTCTGACGGCTGAACTGGTACGCCCCCCGGTACTTCCCGGTCGGATTGACGGCCTTGTAGTCACCGGTGGCCTCACAGAACCGCAGTGCTTCCCACTGGATGTCCGACGGCCCGTGGGGATGGGGCTCCGTGTCCCAGGGAATGGTCGTCGTCGGACCCGGGGTAGTCATGGCCTCCTCGCGGCGACGGAGTTCCTCGGCCCGGAGGCGGCTCCGCTCGGCCTCGCGGTCGGCCTCGCGCTGCCTGGCCTCCAGAAGCGCGTCCAACTCGGCCCGGCGGGCGAACTCCTCGGCGGCCACCAGTCGGGCCGCAGCCAACGCCTCAGCCTCGTGTTCGTGGGCGACGCCGGCCATGCGGTCTTGAGCCTCCCGGGACGACCGGGCCCGATGCCAGTCACGGGCCCGGGAACTCAACTCGGCCACCGACGGTGCAACAGAGGAGACCCGATTCGGCGTGGCGACGACCAACTCGATGGTCTCAACCCGAGACGCGTCGGCTACGGGACGCGTGGCCGCGCCGGCCGTCCCGGTGAGTGCACCGGGCGACGACGGGTTCTCAAGCACGAAAAGTGGCAACGCGGCAACCGTGGCCAAGGCCACGACGACCACCCGCCACCGTTCGACGGTGGGTTCGGCGTCCAGAGCTCCGTCCCCTTCCCCTCCGGACACGACCGGCCCAGGGCCGGATCGCCGTCGCGACGATAGGGACGGTGGCCGATCTGTGCAAGATCGGAGGACGATCAGACAGCCGGTCGTTGGTCACCCGGTTGTCCCCTACCCGAGGGAAAGGAACCCACGACGGCACCCGGGTAGCGGCTCAATGCAGGCCGTAGAACGTCCGGGCATTGGCCGTAGTGGCCTCGGCCACCTCGTTAACTGACCGCCCCATGGCCTCTGCCACCGCCGCCCCCACCAGGGAGACATGAGCCGGTTCGTTGGCTTTCCCCCGGTAGGGCACAGGCGCCAGGTATGGCGAATCGGTCTCCACCATGGCCCGCTCCAGCGGGCAGACGGCCGTGGCGGCCCGCAGGTCGTCAGCAGTCCGGAAGGTCACAATCCCGCTAAAACTCAGCAGCGCACCCCTGGCCAGTCCCTCGGCGGCCTCGTCGGGACCACCGGTGAAGCAGTGGAACACGGTCCGGGCGGGCACCCCCTCGGCATCCAACAGAGCGAACGTCTCGTCCCACGCCTCACGAGTGTGGATCACCAGCGGGAGGTCATAGGTGTTGGCCAAGCCGATCTGGGCGGCGAACACGTCGCGCTGGACGTCGCGGGGAGAGTGGTCGTAGTGGAAGTCCAGACCGGCCTCGCCCACGGCCACAACCACCGGTTCGGTCAGCAGATCGTGCAGTCCGTCGACGCCACCGCTGGCCTCGTGGGGGTGGACACCCGCCGTGGCCCACACGTCGTCATGTCGTGAAGCGGTGGCCACCGCCGCCCGACTGTCGGCCAGGTCGCAACCCACGGTCACCATGCCGACCACACCGCTGGCGCGGGCGCGGGCCACCACCTCATCGGCGTCGTTGCCGAGGTGGCAGTGGTTATCGAACCAGGGCGGCACCGTGAGCTCGGTCCGTCGACTACTCGCCGGACGCCAGGTCGTCGAGCAGTTCCTCGAGGTCGACCTTGGCGAACAACGGTGCGGGCTGGGGCACCGATGCTCCGGGCGTCGGCTCCACACGCTCCCACGAGTCCACCGTCCCCAGCACATCGTCGAGCGCCGCAGTGGAAAACGGCAGCCAGGGCGACAGGGCCACCCGGACGCCGGCCACCGCAGCCAACGCCGTCCCCAGCACCACCCGGGCTCGGTCCGCGTCGGCCTTGGCGAGCCTCCATGGTTCCGTGGCGTTCAGATAGACGTTGACGGCCGCTGCGGCGTCCATGCCGGTCCGCAACGCAGCCCGCAGTTCCACCCGTTCGACCTGTTCGGTCACGGTGACCAGTGAAGCGTCTACCGCCTCCAGCACGGCTAGATCCCCGTCAGTCCGACCATCGGCCGTTGGCACCACCCCCCCGCAGGTCTTGTGCACCATCGATAGGACCCGGTTGACGAGGTTCCCCCAGGTAGCGACCAGTTCCTCGTTGATGCGCCGTCCGATCTCGCCCACCGACAGCTCAGTGTCGCTCTGCTCGGGCAATGAGGCGGCCAGGGCGTACCGCAGTGCGTCGGCCTCGAACAGGTCAAGCCCCTCGCCGATGGTTAGGCCGACCCCACGACTGGCCGATGCCTTGCCGCCCTTGAAGGTGACGTACTGGTTGGCCGGCACGTCGGTAGGGAGGTTCAGGCCGCCATACCCCACGAGCATCGCGGGCCAGATAATGGTGTGGAACGGGATGTTGTCCTTGCCGATGAAGTACACGGATCGAGCATCGTCGTCCTCCCACCAGTCACGCCACGCCTCGGGGTTACCGCTGTCGCGCGCCCACTCCTTGGCCGCCGACAGGTAGCCGATGACCGCCTCGAACCAGACGTAGATCCGCTTGCCAGCCCCAAGGTCGTCGACCGGTAGCTCTATCCCCCAGTCCAGGTCCCGAGTAATCGCCCGATCCTGGAGTCCCTCGTCGACCCAACCTTTCGAGAAGTTGAGGACATGACGACGCCAGCCCTCACGGGAGTCCAGCCACTCCCCCAACTGCTCGGTGAAGTCCGAAAGTCGCAGATAGAAGTGCTCAGTGGAACGGACCTCGGGCGTCGACCCAGTGATCTTGGACCTCGGGTCAACGAGTTCCTCGGGATCCAGCGTGCGGCCACAGTCCTCGCACTGGTCGCCCCGCGCTTCGGAATAGCCGCAATGAGGACAGGTGCCCTCGATATAGCGGTCGGGCAGGAACCGGTCGGCTTCGGCGTCGAAGTACTGGTCGCTGGTCCGACGATCGATGTGGCCGTTGTCCAGCAGCCTCATGAAGACGTCTTGGGTCACCTCGGCGTGGTTCTCGGTGCCGGTCGAGGTGTAGCGGTCCCAACTGATACCGAGCCTGCCCCAGTCGGCTACGAACTCGGCGTGATACCGGTCCACGATGTCAGTCGGGGTGACGCCCTCGGCATCGGCCCGGACGGTGATCGGCGTGCCGTGCACGTCCGAACCACTGACCATGAGTACCCGGTTGCCGACCAGGCGCTGGTGGCGGGCGTAGACATCGGCTGGTAGGTAAGCGCCGGCCAGGTGGCCGAGGTGGCGTGAGCCGGAGGCGTACGGCCAGGCCACGGCAACTAACACCGGGGTGCCGCCGGGGGGTGCGCCGGCGCGCCGATCAGTCACCGGTTGGTTCGCCATGGACCCGAGGCTACCGGTGGTCCCGCGAGCCAATCACCGGTCAAGGGCTAGGCGGTAGGCCCGACGGCGGGACACCCCGAGACGACGGGCCGCCTCGTCAGCCGCATCACGCGTCGACGCTCCTCCGGCCTGTGCCTCCTCCAACACCACCCGGATGCGCTCGTCGCCGACCTCAGCGGGTGGCGGCGCACCCTCGAGCACCAGAACAACCTCGCCCTTTGGTGGTTCGTCGAACCGACCTGCCAGCTCGGCCAACGTGCCTCGGACAAACTCCTCATGAAGCTTGGTCATCTCCCGGGCCACCATGGCACGGCGGTCCGGACCCAGCACCCCCACTAGGTCACGCAAGGTTGCCGCCAACCGGTTGGCAGACTCGAACAGCACCATGGTTCGTTCCTCGACGGCCAGTTCAGCCAGTCGGTCGGACCGAGCAGAGCCTTTGCGGGGCAAGAAGCCCTCCATGCACCACCGGTCGGTAGCCAGACCGCTTGCCGACACAGCTGCTACGGGAGCCGACGGGCCAGGCACCACCACGACGGGGTGGCCAGCTTCGACCACCCGACGCACCACACGCTCTCCCGGGTCGGAGATTCCAGGCATGCCAGCGTCGGACACCAGTGCCACGGTCTCCCCCCTACCGATCCGATCGACCACCACGGCAGCGGACCGTTCCTCTGTGTGCTGGTCGAGGCGCAGCAGGTCGCTGCCAGAGATACCGACATGCTGGAGGAGTCGACCGGTCCGACGTGTGTCCTCGCAGGCCACGAGGTCGGCGGCGGCCAGTTCCTCAGAGGCCCTGGGCGAAAGGTCGCCGAGGTTGCCGATCGGCGTGGCCACCAGCACCAGTCGGCCCGAGACGTGCGCGCTCACCCCGTGGCCCCCCATTGGGTCGGGTCAGCGTCACCACGGACCACCAGTTTGTCCCCCACCTGCAAGCCCCACCGTTCAAAGCAGCCCGCCTCGGCCTCCAGCACGGCCCGACTCCCCCGGACGGGACGACCCACACGGTGCCGGTCCATCCGACCGGTTCTCAAGACGCGGAGGTTGGCGTCGAGATGGGCCACGTCGAGTGGGAAGCGCATGCCCAAGGTGTGCACGGTCCGGCCGGGTTGGATCAGCAGTGCGCCCTCGTGGAAACTCCGCCCGGTTAGACCTCGCATGCGGCTGGACGGCGACTCGGCCACCTCAAGGCTGGACAGCACCCGATCACCTCGAACCAACCATGGCATGGCGTCAAGCGTACGACTCCCGGTGGGGTCAGACGTTGAAGCGGAACTCCATTACGTCGCCGTCCTCGGGGCGGTACTCCTTGCCCTCGCTACGCACCAGCCCCGAGTCGCGGGCCGAGGACCACGACCCCTCGTCCAGCAATGTGTCCCAGCGGATGGTTTCGGCCCGAATGAAGCCCCGCTGGAAGTCGGTGTGGATCCGTCCAGCGCACTCCGGCGCCGACGACCCGGCCCTGAATGTCCACGCTCGGCTCTCCTTCTCACCGGTCGTGAAGTACGTCCGCAGCCCTAGGAGGCGGTACGCCTCCCGAACGAACACCGGCAGGGCACCCTCGCCTAGCCCCAGACCCTCGAGCATCTCGATCCGGTCGGACTCGGCCAGCAGAGCGGCCTCGGCCTCCAGCTGGACACACATACCGATGACCTGCGCTCCGGACCCATAGGCATCACCATGGGTAGACGCACCCCCAGACACGCCGGCCAACTCGGTCATCACAGGCGCCAGAACCGGTTCGGGGTCCATGACCTGTTCCTCGTCAAGGTTCACCACGGCCAGCACCGGTTTATCGGTCAACAGAAAGTACGGGCGCAGTTGAAGCCGATCGACATCGCTGAGGTCGCTGCGGTACAACGGCACACCCTCGCCCAGGCGATCAACGGCCTTGGTGAGGGCGGTCACGACGGGGGTCAACGATTGGTCTCCCTTGGCCGCCCTGCGGGCCTTGTCAAGCTGCTTCTCGGACGTGTCGAGGTCAGCCAGGGCTAGCTCCACCTCCACAACTCGCAGGTGCTCCAACGGGTCCGACGATCCGGGCACGTCGGTCTCGGCGAAGGCCCGAAGCACGAACACGATGGCGTCCACCTCACGGATCCCGGCCAGAAACTTGTTGCCCAGACCCTCCCCCTGGGATGCCCCCTCGACCAGGCCGCCGATGTCAGCGAACTCCACGCTGGCCGGGACAACCTTGCGCGAGGCGCTCATCTCAGCCAACCGGTCCAACCGGGCGTCGGGCACCTTGGCCACGCCGATATTGGGGTCAGTGGTGGCAAACGCGTACGGGGCGGCCAGCGCACCGCCCCCGGCCAACGCGTTGTACAGGGACGACTTACCCGCATTGGGCAGGCCTACGAATCCGAACCGCTCCACTTGGGCCCTCCCGGCTCAGCTGAGTCCTCTGGCGCGATCAGGCTAGGAGCCCGGACCGGATGGACAACGGCCATATGACCGAGCGTCCGCACCGCTGTCGACGGTCCCTGCGGATCAGGCGGTGGCCGCCGCTACCCTCAGCACCATGTCAAAGCGCACCAGCAGGGCGAAGGCCAACGTCCGCCGCAAGAAGGCCAACCACGGTCGTAAGCCCAATCTGGGCCGCAATAGCTAGCTGACCCCACTCATTGCGTCCCCCGACGAGCCGATCCTCGGCCGTCCCGACGCCGTTCCCAGCAGTCGGCTCGACACCTTCCCGGTTGAGGGGCCGCTGGAACTCGTGCACTTCCGCTCCCCGGAGCTCACTGCGCTGTGCCCGGCCACCGAACAGCCGGACTTCTACACGATCGACATCGAGTAAGTTCCCAGCGCACACTGCATCGAGAGTGAGTCGCTGAAGTTGTACCTGGGGACGTTCGACGGGCGCGGTATTTTCGCCGAGCACCTGGCCCCCGAGGTCGCCGCCCACCTAGGCGAGGCGGTAGGCGTTCCGGTCACCGTCACCCTGACCCAGCAGGTTCGTGGCGGCATCGTGACCATCGTGACGGCCGCCGGCTCACCAACCTGAGTCCCGCTGCTGGCCTTACTTGCCGGAAGTGACTTGAACGGCCTCGCCGACCTCGACGAAGTCTCAACCGACCTAGTAGTCACGCCATTCGGCGATATGCCGGTGATCAGTGAGCTACTCGACGGCACTTGTCTAGCCCCCATGTGCGTTCAGTCACACCGTGCGATACCGTCACAGTCCCGCGGGCGGCCATGGGTCGCTTCGCGACGCAACGATGCGACGAAGAACCGGAGGGGTTCATGAGTAACCGAATCACCCGCCTGCTCGCCGTGATGCTGGGGTTCGCC
>Ga0315328_10000919_pt1 | contig 13332 bp, 10 predicted proteins | sample M120032315metaG_FD_203462 | JGI IMG/M metagenome (GOLD analysis project Ga0315328, IMG submission 203462) | Ammonia-oxidizing marine archaeal communities from Monterey Bay, California, United States - M1 200m 32315 | ecosystem: Environmental > Aquatic > Marine > Intertidal zone | place: USA... | reverse complement strand
AAAAATATGGCTGCATGGATACGAGGTTTAATAGTAACTCTCAAAAATAACTAACCGTTCGTCCAATATAGTATGTATAGGGGTACGATGGAACCTACTTGTACAAGTGGGGTGTACCCGGGGGTGGGTGGTGCCCCGGGGGTGGGGTCTGCTGGATGGCCTAAATAAAAAGATGGGGGTGGGTATTATCTGTGTCTGGTACAATTACGCGTGCACCTGAGGCAATAACTAAAAGAAAGCCAACCTCAGTTGGTCGTTTAGTAGGTAGAATTGATTATCTAACCTCTTCATCTCTCATTTAGATAAAGTGGCCTAATTACTATATGAAATTTCGATTTAGAAAAGAAAGAGCAAAAAAGATAATTCAACCATATGAACAAAATTCGAAAGAATCATTGTTCCCCCCTCTTAGTACACAGGCAATCACAGAAATAAAAAAAATGAAGACCAACATGATAAAAAATGCTGGACTACAAAAATTTATTAAGCAATATTTTCCTGAGGAACCAACAGAAAAAACTATCAAAGATCTTGAGGTTGTGATTAACAAACTGGTGACTAACTTTCGAAAAACACGCAACATAGAAAAACTTGAAGATATTTTTCACCTTATTCAGTTATGGGGAGGAAATACAGGAAGGACTATATATGTTCAGAACGGAGGTTTTTCAAAAAATATCGACATGATTGCTTATGAAAATTTGGTAGAGACTGCAATGACATTCGAAAAGATAAATGATTTGGCTGATGCAATACAGACCTTTAAATCTAAGTCTAAACAAATCTGCATACCATTTATCACAAAACATACTAGATATTTTTCAAAAGAAAATAGGAAATATCCGTTCATCCCAATTTATGACAGCGTAATGAGCAAAGCTTATATGGAAAAGTGGAGCAAAAAATATAAAAAATTTATTGAAATAAAATCACCCCAAACACCAGAATCTGAAAGCGGAAAACAGGGTTTGATTTTTTATTGGCAAGAAATGATTGCTTTAAGCGACGAATCTGGCGTGCCATTAAATAAAATAGAAAGGATATTATTTAACGAGGCGAGATAGTAGTTGGCATGATTAAAAATCAAACCCTATATGAAATGGAAAGAATTCTTTTCAATCATTTTAGAGAAAGCTGTTGATTATATGAGTAACTCATGCAACAAACATCAACTCTTTCAAACACCACAGAGATAGTGGAGGTTGGTAATTCGGTTTACCTTAATCCGCTACTGTGGAGTAGTTTCGAACAGTGAATTAGCTCTTCGGTGAAATCCAATCTTCATGGATAATGATGAAATTCTTCGATCAAGATGGAAAATTAAAACGAATCGAGCTAAAGCAAAAAATAGGTCCATTTTTTGCTAGGCTATCTAGAACCTCAGGGCTTAATGCATCTATAAGACCCTTTAAAGGAATTACGTTAAATACTAGGCATGGGTTGAGGCTTTCCAAAAGTTTTTGGGGAGTTTCTATCGGGTTTAGGAAAACTAAAAACTTTTTCATTCAAGGAAGATGGTCATTTTTAAAGGGATTAATGAATATCAACTTATCTAAAAGTGGTATTTCATTTTCGAGTAAACATCGATTTTTCGGCACCTTGAATCTAAGCAATCCAAATAGATCGTCTGTAAAAATTTTGGGCATTCAATTGAGGGGTAAAAAAGCTGCTCCAATTGCAGCTATTGGATTCTTTATAAGTTTAATAGGATTCGGGATAAAATTGCTGATGGTAGCCTTGTACCTAATCTACTTGGTATTAACTTTTCCCTTTTATTGCGCGAGTTTTTTTGGGAGCTTAGTTATTTTTACCTATAGTTTGGTGATATTTGTCTTTATAGATATTCCTAAACAATTTATGCGCCAGATATCTCTTTTTAAAAGAAAAGTCGATCGTCATCAAAAGAAAATTAAAGATCTTATGAATGAAGAAATTTCAGATAACAAGCAAGACAATGAGTCTTAAAATGTACTTTAATTACTTTTTTTTCTAATAATCCAACGTATAAAAATGTTGATTACAGACAAAACAGAAATCAAACCTACAAAGCCGAAAGAGAAAAATAAAAATATCTTAAAGCCTTCTGGATTAGATTGACCTGGGAGATTCAAAAAGTTCATACCCCATAATCCTGTTGCAAAGCTGAGTGGTATAAAAATAGCTGTTACTAAGGTTAATGCGCTCAGAATATTATTCTGTTTGTAAGTGGTGTGAGAAATAAAGGCTTCCATGTGATCTTTATTAATATCATATAAAAATTCTGCTTGTGATTTAGCCATGTTAAATTTATCAGTGCAATCAGTCAGACCATGACCGTAAGTAAGCTCTTTTCTTGTTATATCCTGAATATGATTTTTGAGTATCGGTAAAATTTGAAGATGATAATTAATATCCAAAAGAAAATTTCTAAGTTCCTTTTGCTTTCTTAGAGAATTTGATACCAGGGCTTTCTTCTCACTTCGAGCAAGGGTATTGAAATTGTTTATTTTAAGAGCTTCTTTGAATTCTCCTCTTTCTACTTGATTGTAATAATAGTTACCTAAATAATTTAGTATTTCGTAAAACAGATCTAAAGGTTCTTTTTCATTAATAATTTTTATGATAGTTTCTTGAGGAATAGTTTTTATAGACTCTTGTTCGGAATAGACTATGAGATACTTCTTGCTTAAGAAGTACGATGAATTATTTTGATCATGACCTTGATAACTAGTCGGACCTTCTTTTTCCCATCCTAAAATCAAGAATAACTGTTTTAATTCAGGGAAATATTCGGCTTTAGGTTTGTGATTGACCCTCAGGGCATCTTTAATAGCCCGAGGGTCACAATTAAATAATTCAAATATTTTATCTCTATTATTATCTTCTGTTTGATTTATATTTTCGATATATATCCAGCAAAAGGCTTTTCTTGTTAAAGAAATATCAATTAATTCTTCTTGGCCTTCTGCTATCTCATTTCCTAATTTTGAAATTATGGTAATCATGTTCCAAATATACTTTAAATATATAAATTTGTTATTTGTTATTTGTTATTTGTTATTTGTTATCATTTATATTTCTATGCTTTCAAAAATCATGCTTTCATTTATTGTATTGGACATTTATTGCGGTTACGCCTCCAATAAAATCTTCCAGATCATAACCAAGCTCAGTAAATGACTCTTCAAGACCTCCTTCAGTTATAAAATCTTGAACTTCTTCTTCAATAGAATCTGATTCATCTGCCGTTAGATCACCGTCTCTACCTTCAATAGTAAGATGAATATGAAGTCGATTATAATTTTCATCATCTCCCTTTATAAGTAAAAGAGCAAAACCATCTAAGAAACCTGATTCAAGATGCTGACTTATTGATCCACTAGCAAGTTTGTTTTCAATAGCCTCTAATAAAGTATTTAAACCTTCATTATCTAATACAAAGTCACCATAATCTGGCAAAAGTTTTTTAACGCTCATAGTAAATCTCCTTTTATTGATTATCTAAGCATAACTGAACACCCCATCCAGTCAAATCAGAGCTAGATTGAGGCAGTGCCACTCATAGTCAAACCAATAAGCAGAAAGGAGACAGCTGCAGAGGTAAGGAGCTTCATAGTAACTCTTCAAATTAACTAACCGTTCGCCCAGAATAGTATGTATAGAGGTGCGATGGAACCTACTTGGACAAGCGGGGGGTATCCCGGGGGTGGGTGTGCTAGTTCGCAGTTAATTCCTGATAATCAATTAGTTTTAAAATTAAATTAGCGGGATCAATTAAGAGCCATACGGTCCAAAGAACGCTGTCACCAGCCTCGATAAAGTCGAAATAAATGCCTGTCGTTGTTTCAAATTTACCGCTACAGTCAGGCAGTTCAGCATTTTCATTAAGAGCGCCGATGGTATTAAACTCTCTATATTTTGTTATTTGAACAGTTGCCTCATCGAGTGAAACTACCGTTAGACCAACATCAAACTCGCTAATACCACCTGCTGATCCTGGTAAGCCGTCTGTGAAAATTCGAAGGCAGGTATAGATTCTCGAATTAATAGCACGAAACACTCCAATATTATTAAACGCCAAACCTAAGGAAGAATCCGGTGTTACCCCGTTATAGGGTGAGGGCCATCCAAATGCATCAGTGACATTCAAATTTGGTATAGCCATATCAGACAACCACTGAGGCAGAGGTCCAGTTAGGGAATTATCACCAAGATCAAGCTGAGTTAAGTTTGTCAGATTACCCAGCTCAGCAGGAATGCTCCCACTGAGGGAATTATTAGAAAGAGTAAGGTAAGTTAAATTTGACAGATTACCCAGCTCAGCAGGGATAATCCCACTGAGAGAATTAGAACCAAGAACAAGCTGAGTTAAGTTTGTCAGATTACCCAGCTCAGCAGGAATGCTCCCACCGAGGGAATTATTAGAAAGAGTAAGGTTAGTTAAGTTTGTCAGATTACCCAGCTCAGCAGGAATACTCCCACTGAGGGAATTAGAATCAAGAACAAGGTGAGTTAAATTTGTCAGATTACCCAGCTCAGCAGGAATACTCCCACTGAGGGAATTACTCATAAGCAAAAGCTGAGTTAAATTAGTCAGATTACCCAGCTCAGCAGGAATGCTCCCACTGAGGGAACTACCTATAAGATAAAGGAAAGTTAAATTTGTCAGATTACCCAGCTCAGCAGGAATACTGCCACTGAGGGAGGGATTACCTATAAGCAAAAGGTAAGTTAAATTTGTCAGATTACCCAGCTCAGCAGGAATACTGCCACTGAGAGAATTATTAGAAAGCTGAATCATATAAATAGAACCTGAAGAGCAAGTAACGCCATACCAATCACATTCGGTTCCAGCAGCTCCCAACCAACCCGTCTTCGTTGTCCAATTATCCCCGTCGGTAGAATTATATAAAGCGACTAAAGCATCACGATCTGAACCAAAAGCATTAGTGACATTCAAATTTGGTATAGCCATATCAGACAACCACTGGGGCAGAGGTCCAGTTAGGGAATTATTCAGAAGCCAAAGATCAGTTAAATTAGTCAGATTACCCAGCTCAGAAGGGATACTCCCACTAAGGGAATTAGTATGAAGAGAAAGCTTAGTTAAGTTTGTCAGATTGCCCAGCTCAGCAGGAATACTCCCACTGAGGGAATTACCATAAAGCCAAAGATCAGTTAAATTTGTCAGATTACCCAGCTCAGCAGGGATACTCCCACTGAGGGAATTAGCACCAAGAACAAGTTGAGTTAAATTTGTCAGATTGCCCAGCTCAGCAGGAATACTGCCACTGAGAGAATTACTATAAAGATAAAGGCGAGTTAAATTAGTCAGATTACCCAGCTCAGCAGGAATGCTCCCACTGAGAGAATTACTATAAAGATAAAGGTAAGTTAAATTAGTCAGATTACCCAGCTCAGCAGGAATACTCCCACTGAGGGAATTACTCATAAGCAAAAGATCAGTTAAATTTGTCAGATTACCCAGCTCAGCAGGAATACTGCCACTAAGGGAATTACTATAAAGAACAAGCTTAGTTAAATTTGTCAGATTACCCAGCTCAGCAGGGATGCTGCCACTGAGGGAATTATCCTGAAGCCAAAGATCAGTTAAATTAGTCAGATTACCCAGCTCAGCAGGGATACTCCCACTAAGGGAATTACTATAAAGAACAAGGGCTGTTAAATTAGTCAGAGTATCCAGCTCAGCAGGAATGCTGCCACTGAGGGAATTACTCATAAGCAAAAGCTGAGTTAAGTTTGTCAGATTACCCAGCTCAGCAGGGATACTCCCACTGAGGGAATTACTAGAAAGATTAATCATAGAAACAGAACCTGAAGAACAAGTAACGCCATACCAATCACATTCGGTTCCAGCAGCTCCCAACCAACCCGTCTTCGTTGTCCAATTATCCCCGTCGGTAGAGGCATATAAAGCCATCAGTGCATCACCCTCAATAGTGCGGCTGACTCCTTCAATAAAAGCATCAGTGACATTCAAATTTCGTATAGCCATATCAGACAACCACTGGGGAAGAGGTCCAGTTAGGAAATTATCACCAAGATAAAGCAGAGTTAAGTTTGTCAGATTACCCAGCTCAGCAGGAATACTCCCACTGAGGGAATTACTATCAAGCCAAAGGAAAGTTAAATTAGTCAGATTACCCAGTTCAGAAGAGATACTCCCACTAAGGGAATTAGTATGAAGAGAAAGCTGAGTTAAGTTTGTCAGATTACCCAGCTCAGAAGGAATGCTCCCACTAAGGGAATTAGTATGAAGATAAAGCAGAGTTAAGTTTGTCAGATTACCCAGCTCAGCAGGAATACTGCCACTGAGGGAATTAGTATGAAGAGAAAGGTTAGTTAAATTTGTAAGATTACCCAGCTCAGCAAGAATACTGCCGGTGAGAGAATTATGATTAAGATAAAGGTTAGTTAAGTTCGTCAGGTTACCCAGCTCAGCAGGGATGCTGCCGCTGAGTGAATTAGTATGGAGATAAAGGCGAGTTAAGTTTGTTAGGTTGCCCAGCTCAGAAGGGATACTCCCACTGAGTGAATTTCTATCAAGATAAAGCCAAATTAAGTTCGTCAGGTTACCCAGCTCAGCAGGAATGCTCCCACTGAGGGAATTATTAGAAAGAGAAAGGGAAGTAAAATTTGTCAGATTACCCAGCTCAGCAGGAATGCTCCCACTGAGGGAATTACTATCAAGAACAAGGTGAGTTAAATTTGACAGATTACCCAGCTCAGCGGGAATACTGCCACTGAGGGAATTATCAGAAAGGTTAAGGTAAGCTAAGTTTGTCAGATTACCCAGCTCAGCAGGAATGCTCCCACTGAGGGAATTACCTCTAAGCATAATCTGAGTTAAGTTTGTTAGATTACCCAGCTCAGCAGGAATACTCCCACTGAGAGAATTACTCCAAAAAACAATCTTAGAAACAGAACCTGAAGAGCAAGTAACACCATACCAATCACATTCGGTTCCAGCAGCTCCCAACCAACCCGTCTTCGTTGTCCAATTATCTCCATCGGTAGAATTATATAAAGCGACTAAAGCATCACGATCTGAAGTTAAAGTAAAAGCATCAGTGACATAAAAATCTGGTATAGCCATATCAGACAACCACTGGGGCAGAGGTCCAGTTAGGAAATTATCACCAAGATAAAGCAGAGTTAAGTTTGTCAGATTACCCAGCTCAGCAGGAATGCTCCCACTGAGAGAATTATTATCAAGATAAAGCTCAGTTAAGTTTGTCAGATTACCCAGCTCAGCAGGAATACTCCCACTGAGGGAATTACTATAAAGAACAAGGTGAATTAAATTTGTCAGATTACCCAGCTCAGCAGGAATACTGCCACTAAGGGAATTACTATAAAGAACAAGCTTAGTTAAGTTTGTCAGATTACCCAGCTCAGCAGGGATGCTGCCACTGAGGGAATTATCCTGAAGCCAAAGATCAGTTAAATTAGTCAGATTACCCAGCTCAACAGGGATTCTCCCGCTAAGGGAATTACTATAAAGAACAAGGGCTGTTAAATTAGTCAGATTATCCAGCTCAGCAGGAATACTGCCACTGAGAGAATTACTATAAAGAACAAGGTGAGTTAAATTTGTTAGGTTGCCCAGCTCAGCAGGAATACTGCCACTGAGAGAATTACTATCAAGATAAAGGCGAGTTAAGTTTGTTAGGTTGCCCAGCTCAGCAGGAATACTGCCACTAAGGGAATTATTATCAAGATAAAGTTTAGTTAAGTTTGTCAGATTACCCAGCTCAGCAGGAATACTGCCATTGAGAGAATTACTATAAAGCCAAAGATCAGTTAAATTTGTCAGATTACCCAGCTCAGCAGGGATACTCCCACTGAGGGAATTACTATAAAGAACAAGGTAAGTTAAATTTGTCAGATTACCCAGCTCAGCAGGAATGCTGCCACTGAGGGAATTAGTATGAAGAGTAAGGTCTTCTAACGTTGTTAGTTTGCCCAGCTCAGCAGGAATGCTCCCACTGAGGGAATTATTAGAAAGAGTAAGGGAATTTAAGTTTGTCAGATTGCCCAGCTCAGAAGGGATACTCCCACTGAGGGAATTATTATGAAAACTAAGGCTAGAAACAGAACCTGAAGAGCAACTAACCCCGTACCAGTGACATTCCGTTCCAGCAGCTCCCAACCACCTTGTCTTCGTTTCCCAATTAGCCCCACCGGTAGAATTATATAAAGCGATAAGAGCATCACGTTCAATTTGTGGAACCTGAGAATACGCAGTGCCACTCATGGTCAGACCAATAAGCAGAAAAAATATGGCTGCATGGATATCAGGTTTAATAGTAACTCTTCAAATTAACTAACCGCTCGTCCAATATAGTATGTATAGGGGTGCGATGGAACCTAAGTTCAAAATAGAAATTCTAGCGTTGAAAACTCGGCTCCATCAGAGAGCGAAAATCCACTCCCCAACGATTATCCCTTTTACTAAGCACCCAAAGTGCGGGCACGGTACGATACCTTTCATTGTTTCGATCGTAGCGCTCGAAGGCTAACTCAAAAAACACGCGTGTTGGAGTTGCATGAGTAACTTGTACATCAATGCGGTCACTGCGCAACCAACTCTCTTGTTCCCGCAGTCGATTAAAGTCAACATTGGCCAAGGGTGAGCTTGTATTCTCGGCATGAATGAAGAAATTCTGATTCAGCATAATTTGAGGAATATGAGTAACTTCTCTAAGGGCCGAGTTGTCTGCGCTATTAAATGCTATAAAAAACTCTTCGATGGTTTCCATTGCCTCAGCGATTGCAGACTCGACTTCAGCTGAGTCATGCCGCTCAAAAAACGGATCCCCACTTCGATACTGCATACCCCACTCGCCATCCTGTCTTGTCCAGACATAATAGACCAGCCCACTTAAATAGACTTCGCCATTGGGGCGTATACGGCTGAATTCTACAGTGAAATTAACTTTGTCATCGGAAGCCTGGCGCACGGTGATATTATTAAAGGCGCTACTACCCCACCCCTGTTGACGAAGGTTGTCATAGCCGACAAACCAGTCTTGCGCTTGTTCAATCACTACAAAACCATTTGGACCGTGGCTTATATGGGGAAAACTCAATTCCTCTCTTACAGCCGCATCATCGATGCTGTTCCATTTTTCAATAAATCGATCTAAAGAAGCTCGTGCCTCCCTGATGGCTTGAGAATAGTCTTGAGCAAACGCATGCTGAGCATGAACAAATGCAAAGAGTATTAGAACAATCAAACGGAATATTTTCATTGTATTACCTTTTTATAACCCTATCTAAGCTCGTCCAGAATAGTATGTATAGAGGTGCGATGGAACCTACTTGGACAAGTGGGGGTACCCCGCTTGCCGTTTGCGGAACTTCTATTATCCTACACAAGCGAGTAACCTATTCTCTGCTAGGGACCCTCATTCAACCCGATTCATTTGGAGCACTCTCCCATGAAAACAATTAGTTCACTGATTCTCTTTGTTTTTTCCTGTCTGCTCACCGCGCTGGTCGCTGCTGCCGATGCTTACCAGGCGCCCCGTACCGAATGGGGTAAACCGGATCTGCAGGGTGTCTGGAATTTCTCTTCTAATGTGCCGATGCAGCGCCCCACGCGATATGGTGAGCGGCAGTTTCTCACCGATCAGGAGATAGAAGACGTTTTGGCTCGGCGGGCTGAAGCCGATGCTAATTCGGACTCAGCTCTGCCAATTGAGGGTGTCGACGCATCCTATAATGATTTCTGGATAGAAAATGCCGGTATAGGCGACACCCTACGCACTTCCCACATTATTTATCCAACAGATGGTCAACTACCAGATTTGGCAGAAGGCGCAGTAACACGGCTCAGACGCCCAGGATCAGCAACCATCAATGGTCCGGAAGATCGAGGTCTGTCAGAGCGGTGTCTGGTGGGTTTCAATGCCGGTCCTCCTTTTGTTCCGAGCTTGTATAACAACAATGTACAGATAATTCAGAATGAAGATCATGTGGTGCTAATGACCGAAATGATCAACGATGCACGCATCGCGCCTGTATTCGACTCGAGCGATGCCCAACCCATGCTCGACGAAAAACTGCGGCTATGGTCGGGAGACTCTCACGCTTATTGGGATGGCGATACACTGGTTGTCGTAACTAATAATTTTAACGGGCTAACTAGGAGCTTTGGCCGCGCTGGTACTTCTCTGCACAAAGTGCTCACGGAACGTTTAACCCGGGTCGGTCCGTACACCGTCGATTACGAATTCACCATCGACGATCCCGCAACCTTTTCCGATAAGTTGACCGCTATTGTGTCCATGACAAAAGTGGCTGGGCTTCTCTATGAATATGCCTGTCATGAAGGCAACTACGGTATGGTGAATATTCTGCGCGGGGCACGGGTACAGGAAGCGCTCGCAGAAGAAGCAACAAATTAAGAGAAGTTAAGATGACTCAACACGAATACATCTTTATTGTCATATCAATCACTCTTGGTCTGGCAATAACACGAACTCTACAAAACTGGGCAATGATTACTAGAGCCTATTCGCGCGTTATATTCCATTGGTCCTCGGTAATCTGGACGTTCAGTATTATGCTGTACGTTTTACAGCTTTGGTGGATAGGCTGGGAGCTGCGTGCAATAGAAGAATGGGCTTTTCTGGATTTTATTGTGCTGGTTTTTGGTTCTTCATGTATTTACGGCGCAGCCGAGATGGCATTGCCTGCATCTAAAGAAGGTGTAATGGATATGCTGAAGGAAAGCCAGCATCTGGGCCGCCTTTCTGCGCTATCTATGTTGTTGTATTACCTGATTGGACCTTATGTAAATATAGTTATGTACAACAATGCGATACTGCCTTCTGTAGTCGTACCTTCTTTAGGGATTCTACTAATGGCGTTAGTAATAATGTTTCCAGTGCGATTCAACTTATGGTCAATATTGTTTCTTCTCTACTCGTTGGGCGTGCTCTTGTTGACAGTTTGATCGCGCGGGCGTAAGCGATGAATGGGCCTGACTAGGACCCTATACATAATATATTGGACGAACGGTTAGTTAATTTTGAGAGTTGCTATTAAGTCTAATACCCACATAGCTGTCTCCCTTTTGCTTATTGGTTTGACCATGAGTAGCACTGCGTATTCTCAAGTCCCGGTATGGGAGCGAGAGGCATTGATCGCGTTTTACAATTCCACAAATGGGGATAATTGGTATTTCAAAAATGGCTGGAATGGAGCCGCTGGGACCGAATGTGGTTGGTACGGGGTTCTTTGCTCTTCTCTTTCTGGTTCTGTCGTTAAGATTAGACTTCCTGACAATGCGCTCAGTGGGAGTATTCCTTCTGAGTTGGGCAAGCTAGAAAACTTAACGCACCTAAATCTTGGGTTAAATTCTCTCACCGGTGGCATCCCTGCTGAACTGAGTAATCTGACAAAGTTAATTAACCTTCAACTTAATAATAACTCACTGATCGGCAGCATTCCTGCTGGGCTAGGTAATCTGACTAATTTAACTAGGCTTTGGCTTGCTAATAATGCCCTCAGTGGCAGCATCCCTGCAGAACTGGGCAACCTGACAAATTTAATTGACTTTTCTCTTTATAATAATTCCCTCAGCGGGAGTATTCCTTCTGAGTTGGGCAACCTAAAAAACTTAACTACCCTCTCTCTTTATTACAATTCCCTCAGCGGGAGTATTCCTTCTGAGTTGGGCAACCTAACAAATTTGACTGCCCTTTTTCTTAATAGTAATTCTCTCAGTGGAAGAATTCCTGTTGAACTAAGTAATCTGACAAAGTTAACTCTCCTTTTTCTTGGTGATAATTTCCTAACTGGACCTCTGCCCCAGTGGCTATCGGATATGGGTATAGCAAATTTAATTGCCACTGATGCATTTGGATGGCCTTCATCGTATAACGGAGTAACACCGGATTCTTCCTTAGGCTTAGCGTTTAACAATATTGGAGTGTTTAATGCTAGTGATGCGATGATTTATACCTGCCTCCGGATTTTTACAGATGGCTTACCAGGATCAGCGGGTGGTATTAGCGAGTTTGATATTGGTTTAACGGTAGTTTCACTCGATGAGGCAACTGTTCAAATAACAAAATATAGAGAGTTTAATACCATCGGCGCTCTTAATGAAAATGTTGAACTGCCTGACTGCAGCGGTAAATTTGAAACTACGACAAGTGTTTATACCGACATTATCGAGGCAGGTGACAGCGTTCTTGAAACTACATGGAGCTTAATTGATCCTACTAATTTAATTTTTAAACTAAGTAGTTATCAGGAATTAACTGCGAACTAACACACCCACCGAGAGTTGTGTAGTTAGTCATCGTACAGCGTTAGATTGAGACGACCTTCGGTACTCCCAATTCAATCCTCTCAATTCTAGGATTGATTGCTAAAAAGTGCCAGTAATCCGCAGCGATAAGGTGGGGCCAGAGGCACTGCACTGGTCTTCGATTTCTTCCAATATACCGCTGGAAATTCTTCCTACGAATCGTTGCCTTTCCCGGCAAAACTCAGCGTCACTGATTATACGATCGGCATCCAAACGGAAGGTAATATTTTGAGGGCTGACCCATTCAACGAATGCTGACCAGAACGGATCTCCTGCCGACAACTCGATATCCACAAGATCGTAGGTCTTACGATTACCGTCAAAAGGGTTACTCCAGCGCATACCCCAGTTTAAATTCTTTTCAGGAATGTCATGACGGAAACTCCAGGTAGTGCGTCCGCGCCGACTGAATTGCATTCTTCGTTCAATGCCTAGGAATGGATCCTTAATCTTCGAATCTTCGACATTAACCGAACCAGTGACTAGCAGATTGGGCATACCAATCATTCGCATCCTAGTGCTGCTGTTAATATCGATTCCGTACTTCTCACCATCGCCGATGTTTCCGTTTGCTCCCTGCAAGTCATCGTCGGAAGGAGAAACGTCAATCCGCTCAATGCGATCGTGCCAATCCTCAAAATAGAGCCGACTACTTACAACCCCAATATCATTTGGCAATCGATACTCAGCATTGAACTCATAGTTCCAATACCATTCCTGTCTTAGGTTTTCATTGCCCAACTGTACGTTGGAATCTTCGTCCCGATTATCTGTCGCAGCAACGAAGTCATTAAAAGTTAACTGCTCTACTATCTTCTCAATTGTTCCACGAAGTTGGATCTGCGGAGTCAAGTCATATCTGAAATCCATTTTCGGTTTTACAAAATCGAAATCACGAGATTTTGAAACATCGCCCCTCTGAGTAATTTCCGAATCTTCATATAGCACTGAAGTTTCCAGTGACATTCTTGGACTAAAAATCCAGTTGTGAATTACAAAGGGCTCGT
>Ga0315328_10000915_pt1 | contig 13372 bp, 12 predicted proteins | sample M120032315metaG_FD_203462 | JGI IMG/M metagenome (GOLD analysis project Ga0315328, IMG submission 203462) | Ammonia-oxidizing marine archaeal communities from Monterey Bay, California, United States - M1 200m 32315 | ecosystem: Environmental > Aquatic > Marine > Intertidal zone | place: USA... | reverse complement strand
ATTTATTTTTTTTTGATCAAATGTGTTTAATGAAATAAAAAAAGCATCGGGTAATGGATTCTGAGAAATTCCTATATCAAGAGGACTTAAATTTAATTTATTTTGTAATTTATCCCATGCTATTAACTTACTTTCAAAATGAGTTTTTTTGATTATTGTGGTTTTATTTAGAGCTGATTCAATGAAATTAATTTGATCTTGTTTGACATCTTTTTTTAGAAAAAGACTTAATTCTGCATCGTATGCAATATTATTAGAAATTTGAGAAATATTTTCTATAATTAACAAACCTGAACTCGGTAAAAATAAAGTAACTCCTATGACTATAAACATCATAAGTGATGAACTTAAGTTAGAGAAAATCCTAGTTAAAGCCCTTTGAAATGCTTGGAAGTGATTATGAAAGTAATTGAACATAATTTGTATGATCTTTTAATTCCCCGTTAATTAAATGTATTTTTTTGTGTTTAATCGGTGTAATTGGTAGTTCGTGTGTTGAAATGATTACAGTTACTCCTACTTGTTGAAAACTATAAAAAATATTCATAATTTCATCAGCGTATTCTCTATCTAAATTTCCAGTTGGCTCATCAGCAATTAAAATAGATGGTCGGGAAACTATAGCTCTAGCAATAGCGAGTCTTTGTTGTTCTCCTCCAGACAGAGAGATTGGCATTATCTTTTCTTTATTAAGTAAACCAACTTTATCTAATGCAGCTCTAACTCTACGATTGATATCTATTCCATCAATATCATTTATAGCGAGTGGTAAAGAAACATTTTCAAAACAGTTTCTGTCGTAAAGTAATTTATGATCTTGAAAAATCATACCAAATTTTCTTCTAAGATAAGGAATGTCTCTAGTTTTGAGTTGGGATAAATTTTTATTTTCAAATACAATAGTTCCAGAAGTTGGCTTTTCAACTGAAGATATTAATTTAAGTAAGGTTGATTTACCTGCTCCTGATGGGCCTGTAACAAATACAAGTTCAGCTGGAAGGATTTCTAGGTTAATATTTTGTAAAGCATCCATATTGCCTGGATATCTTTTAAAGACTTTATCAAAAGTTATCATTCGAACATTCCTTTTGCATATTCTTTTGCTTTAAATTCTCTAAGGTCATCTATTCCTTCTCCAACCCCAATAAACCTTACTGGAGTAGGAAGTTCTTTTGCTATTGCTGCTAGTACTCCTCCTTTAGCGGTTCCATCAAGCTTTGTCATTATTAATCCTGTAATACCTAAAGCCTCATTAAATATTTTTAATTGAGTAATTGCATTTTGACCAGTATTCGCATCTAAAACTAATAATATTTCTTGAGGTGCTTCTTCATGACACTTTGTGATAACTCTTTTTATTTTTGTGATTTCATCAATTAAATTCTTTTGTGTGGGAAGTCTTCCAGCAGTATCGGCAATCACAACATCAATATTTTTTGCCTTAGCTGAATTGATAGCATCAAAAATAACTGAACTTGGATCAGCTGTTGCATGAGACATTACTTCAACATTATTTCTTTCTCCCCAAACGGAAAGTTGTTCAGTTGCAGCAGCTCTATAAGTATCTCCAGCTGCAATTAGTACTTTTTTTCCTTCATTCTGTAAAAGTTTTGTCAGTTTTCCAATAGTTGTTGTTTTACCAGTACCATTAACCCCAACAACCATAATTACAAATGGTAAATTTTTATCAACCTTAAGTGGGGATTCAATCGGAATTAAGATTTCAGTGAGGCAGTCTTTTAGAATAATTTTTAATTTTGATTCATCTTGTACATTACCTTCTTTTACTTTTAATCTGACTTGTTGAATTAGTAATTCAGTTGCTTGTATTCCTACATCTGCTGTTAAAAGTATCATTTCAAGTTCTTCAAAAAAACTTTCATCAATTTTCTTGCTCTTAAATAAATTAGTAAGTTGATTTCCTAAATTCTCTCTTGTTTTTGTTAATCCTTTTTTGATCTTTTCTGTAAATGAAAAGAAACCTTTTTTTTCATCTTTTTTAGTTTCTATTTCAGCAGGTTTAGGTTTTGCAACAGCAACTTTTACTTTCTTTGGAGGAGCAGCAGGCTTGACCTTCTTTTTGGGTTTTGCAACAGCAACTTTTACTTTCTTTGGAGGAGCAGCAGGCTTGACCTTCTTTTTGGGTTTTTTTGATACTAATTTTTTTAGGAAATCAAACATTTTTTTTATTAGTTTAGAACTTATTTTTATGAGTTTGGTCAGTTATTCATTATTATACAATGTATTAATAAAAAGGATTACATGTGAATCGTATAAAAATAGTGTTTTTTTTATGTTTGATGCCTTTGTTTGCTCAAGCAGGCCTAAATGTTCAAGAAATAACCCTAAAAAATGGTATGAGGGTATTAGTTAAAGAAGATCATCGTTCGCCTGTAGCAGTCTCAATGATATGGTATAGAGCAGGAAGTCTTGATGAAGTTAATGGAAAAACTGGAGTTGCTCATCTACTAGAACATATGATGTTTAAAGGTACTAAGACAACCAAGCCAGGAGAATATTCAGAAATTGTGGCAGCTGCAGGAGGAAGAGAAAATGCATTCACTGGCGCAGATTACACTGCTTACTTTCAGCGCTTAGAAAAATCAAAATTACCCATATCTATGAAAATGGAAGCTGATAGAATGCAAAATTTAGTTATAACTAAAGAAGAATTTAAAAAAGAAATTCAAGTAGTAATGGAGGAGCGTCGTTGGAGAACTGATGATAAGCCAAAAGCACAAGTTAATGAGTTATTTAATTCTTTAATATTTAGAGTTCATCCTTATGGAAGACCTATAGTTGGTTGGATGAGTGATCTTGAAAATATGACGCATGAAGATGCAATTGAGTGGTATAGAATGTGGTATAGCCCTAGCAATGCTATCTTAGTAATTGGGGGAGACGTTGATGCAAAAAAAGTTTTTTCTGAAGTAAAAAAATATTTTGCTGATATTCCCGCATATAAAATAGCTAAAAGAAAGCCACAAATTGAACCAAAACAGAATGGATCTAGAAGGGCGATTCTAAAGGCACCAAGCAAGTTACCTTATATTCAAATGGGTTATCCTGCACCTACTTTAGGTAAAGATGGTATAAAAAATAAGAAAGAAGCTTTTGCACTGGAGGTGTTGGTTGGTATTTTATCAGGTACTAGTTCATCCAGACTTAATCAGAATTTAGTTAGAAATATTTCAAGAGCAATAAATGTTGGAGCAGGCTACAATATGCTGTCTCGAGGAGGGCAAAGTTCATTTGAAATGTATGCGACACCAAGTGAAAAAGTTTCTGTAATTGATTTAGAAAAATATTTAAAACTTGAATTAAAAAATATTGTTGATAATGGGGTAACTGATGCCGAATTAAAAAGAGTAATAACAAGCGTTATTGCTGGCGAAGTTTACCAAAAAGACTCTGTTTTTGGAGCGGTTATGCAAATTGGACAGCTCGAAACTATGGGATACTCTCATAAAATAGTGGATGATTATATTGATAATATTAAGCAAGTTACTTCTCAAGATATTCAAGTAGTCATTAAAAAATATTTTCATGATGATGCTTTAACAGTAGTTACTTTAGACCCTCAACCTTTAGATAAAAATAAGCTACCAAAAGGAAAACCCCATGCTCATTAAAGCTATTTTTATCTCGATATTATTTGTCTTTTCAAATCTTACATTTGCTAAATTAAATATTCAGCATTGGGAGACAAACAATGGAGCACGTATATATTTTATTGAAAATCATGATTTACCAATAGTAGATATCAACGTTGATTTTAGAGCAGGGAGCGTTAAGGATAATAAACAAAAAAATGGACTAGCGTCACTTACAAATCATATGATGGTTTTGGGCTCAGGGGGAATAAATGAAGAAGATTTAGCTAATAAGTTTATAGATTTAGGCGCTCAATTGAATAGTTCTTTTGATCAGGACAAAAGTGGATTTAGCTTAAGAACTTTGTCTGATAAAAAGAGTGAGGCTGTTGATTTATTGACATTGGTTCTTCATGAGCCAGATTTTGATAGTGATATTTTGGAGAGAGAAAAGAAAAGATATATTGCAAGTATTAATCAATCAAAAACAATGCCTGGATCAATAGCTTCAAAAGCTTTTATGAAGGCTTTGTATAATGAACATCCATATGGCTTACCAAGTTCAGGCGAGGTTGAGGCCATAAAAAAAATAAGAAAAAAAGATTTACATGATTTCTATAAAATTCATTATTTATCAAATGAATTATCAATTGTAATAGTAGGTGATATTTCAAGAAAAGAAGCCGAAAATCTTGGTAATAAAATTAGCCTAGGATTTTCTGAAAACAAAATGACTTTAGAAATCCCTTCAGTAGATTATGTAAAAGGACAAGAAATTAAAATCAGTCACCCTGCAAAACAAGCCCATTTATATTATGGCGCCCCAATAATTAAAAGAGGAGACCCTGATTTTTTAGTTTTGTACTTAGGCAATTATATTCTAGGAGGTGGAGGATTTGTGTCTAGATTAACACAAGTAATTAGAGAGGATAGAGGTCTAGCATATAGTGTTTACAGTTACTTTATGCCATTTATTGAAGCAGGTCCTTTTCAAGTAGCAGTCCAGACTAAAAAGAGTCAAGTTAAACAAGCAAAAGAATTGATTCAAAAAACTGTTGCAGAGTTTATCCAAAATGGTCCGACCTCAAAAGAACTAAGAAGAGCAAAAGATTTTATGATTGGTGGATTTCCTTTGAGGCTAGATAGCAATAAAAAAATTCTAGAATATGTAAGTATGATGGCTTTTTATAAGTACCCATTAGATTATCTTGAAACATTTACAAATAAAATTGATAAAATAACTGCTGAAGAAATTAAATCTGCTTTTCAAAGGCGCGTTGATATGAGTAAATTTTCTACAGTTATTGTAGGTAGTGAATAATAAAAAAAGTAAAGTAAAAATTATTGGTGGCTCATGGAAAAGAAAAAATATTTCTTTTTATGGCTCTAATGGTTTAAGACCTACTTTAAATAGAGTTAGGGAGACTTTATTTAATTGGTTAGGTCAAGATTTATCAGATAAAAGTTGTCTCGATTTATTTTCTGGAAGTGGTATTTTAGGTTTTGAGTCCTTATCTCGAAATGCCCAATCATGCACATTAGTTGATAACAACAGTTTAACTATTGAATGTCTTAGTGATAATAAGAATAGATTAAATGCTAATAATGCTTTAATAATAAATTCAGAGGCAGCAATATTTTTAAAAAACAATAAAAAGCTTTTTGATATTATTTTTTTTGATCCTCCTTTTGAAGACCCCAATATATATAATCTTTTAGTTGAGATTAAAAATCATTTAAAACCCAAAGGAATCATATATCTAGAAATGAACAAAAAATATTCTAGAAATGAATTCAAAATTTTAAAAAATTCTAGAGCGGGAAAGGTATACTTTTATTTATTACAATAAAAAATTTATATTTTATGAATGCAATATACCCAGGTACTTTTGACCCGTTAACATTAGGTCATGAAGAAATTATTCACAGAGCTGCTAATCTTTTTGATAATTTACTAGTTGCAGTTGTCAAAGATTCTTCAAAATCAACTATGTTTAAATTAGAGGAAAGATTAAAATTAGTTGAGATTATTTCAAATCGATATTCTAATGTAGCTTTTAGCTCTTATGATGGCTTGACTATTGATTTTGCTAATAATAACAACATTGATGTGATTGTAAGAGGTGCTCGAAATTCCACTGATTTTAATTATGAGTCACAAATTGCTCAAATGAATAATACTATGGATAATTCTATAGAGAGTTTATTCTTTATTGCCTCAGATCCATTTAAATCAATTACTTCCTCTTTGGTTCGGGAAATTATTAATCTTAATGGTGATTATTCTAAATTTATATCAAAAGATATTGCTAGTTACTTAAATAAAATAAAAAAATAAGGTCTTTATGAAATATAACATTCATTTATTTTCTGCAGATCCTGGATATCTTACTTATAAACTATTAGGAGGTTTTTAAATGAGAATTTTGCACAGTATGATTAGAGTTAACGACCTTGTAGAGTCAATAAATTTTTATAAAAATTTATTTGGTATGAAAGTTTTACGACAAAAAGATTATCCTGAGGGGAAATTTTCCCTTGCCTTTATGGGTTATGGCGATGAAAAAACAAATACAGTCATTGAGTTAACACATAATTGGGATACTAATAATTATAATCATGGAAATGCATTTGGTCATATTGCTATTGAAGTTAATGATGTTTATAAAGCTTGTGAGGAAATAAAGAATAAAGGAGGTAATGTTGTTAGAGAGGCTGGACCTATGATGAAATCAAAACTACTTTTAGCATTTATTGAAGACCCTAATGGGTATAAAATTGAATTAATCCAAAAAGGTACATTCTAGATTATTCAAAAAAATCTTTAACTTGATCTAGCCAGGTTTTAGATCTAGGACTATGCTTACTTCTATCGGCTTGATTCATAAGCTCTAGTTCTTCTAAAATCTTTTTTTGTTTTTCTGTTAATTTTACAGGTGTCTCAATTACAACGTGGCAGTGAAGGTTTCCAATTTGACTTTCTCGAACAGGTTTAATACCTTTACCTTTTAAGCTAAATGCGGCACCTGTTTGTGTTCCAGCTGGAATTCTAATTTTAGCGCTTCCATCAAGAGTTGGGATTTCTAATTCACCACCTAGTGCAGCAGTTGAGAAACTAATAGGCATTTCGCAATGTAAATTTGCTCCATCACGTTCAAAAATTTGATGTTCTTTTAAACTAATAACAACATAAAGATCACCTGTAGGACCCCCATTAATTCCCGCTTCACCTTCTTCAGATAATCTAATACGATCGCCATCATCAACACCGATTGGAATTTTAACTGATAATGTTTTAGTTTCTTTTACTCGTCCAGAACCACTGCAATCATAACAAGGGTCTTTAATAGTTTTTCCTGCGCCATTACAATCTGGACATTCCTGTTGAATCGAAAAAAATCCTTGTTGCATTCTTACTTGTCCTTGTCCATTACATGTTAGACAATCAATTGGCTCCGATCCTTTTTTTGCCCCCGAACCATTACATGGGTTACATGCAATCATCACAGGAATTTTTATTTGAGTATCTGTTCCTTTTGCCGCTTGTTCAAGTGTTATTTCCATATTGTATCTAAGATCGGCTCCTCGAGATACGCTAGATCTATTATTAGATCTTCCTCCTCCAAATATATCTCCGAATATATCTCCGAAGTCAGCAAAATTACCAGCACCAGGACCCCCGCCCATATTTTGATCTACTCCAGCATGGCCAAATTGATCATACATTGACTTTTTTTCAGGATCAGATAAAACATCATATGCTTTTTTAACTTCCTTGAAGGTTGCAGTAGATTCTGGATTACCACTATTACGATCTGGATGATGTTTCATCGCAAGTTTTTTATATGCTTTTTTGATTTCTGTATCAGAAGCTTGTTTATTTAATCCTAGAGTTTCGTAGTAATCTTTTTTATCAGCCATAGGGGGACAAATAGAGGTAATTTGTAATTAACCTCTACTATATATAATTATTAATCGAATTAATTATTTTTTCTTATCTTCTTTCTTATCTTCTTTCTTTACTTCTTCAAATTCAGCATCAACAACTTCAGCATCAACAGTTTTTTCTTTATTTTTACCATTTTCTTTTGGTTGTGCTTGGGATGCTTGTTGTTCTGCATGTATTTTTTCACCAAGTTTTTGAGATGCTTCAGCTAGCACTTTATTTTTAGCCTCAATATCATCTTTTTTATCTGTTTTTAAGGCCTCCTCAAGATCGCTAATCGCTTTCTCAATTTTTTCCTTTTCATTTTTTTCTACTTTATCAGGATGGTCAGTCATTGTTTTTTTAACTGAATGAATCATACCTTCAGCAAGATTTTTTGCGTCAACTAATTCTCTTAGTTTTTTATCTTCTTCAGCATGAAGTTCAGCGTCATCTTCCATTTTTTTGATTTCTTCTTCACTAAGACCACTACTTGATTTAATAACGATTTTATTTTCTTTACCTGTAGCTTTATCTTTTGCATTTACATGTAAAATACCGTTTGCATCAAGATCAAATGTAACTTCTATTTGAGGTGTGCCTCTTGGAGCCGCAGGTATTTCATCTAGATTAAATTGCCCTAAGCTTTTATTTCCTGCTGCCATTTCTCTTTCACCTTGGAATACATTAATTGTTACTGCACTTTGATTATCTTCAGCAGTTGAAAATACTTGTGATTCTTTTGTTGGAATAGTTGTATTCTTTTTGATTAATTTTGTCATAACACCGCCCATTGTTTCAATTCCTAAACTTAGAGGCGTAACATCTAACAATAATACATCTTTAACATCACCTTGAAGCACTCCACCTTGAACCGCAGCACCAACTGCAACAGCCTCATCAGGATTGACATCTTTTCTAGGCTCAACACCAAAAATTTCTTGGACCTTTTCTTGAACTTTAGGCATTCTAGTTTGCCCACCAACAAGAATTACATCAGAAATCTCATTAGACACTCCTGAGTCTTTTATTGCTGTTTTGCATGGAGCAACAGTTCTTTCTATAAGATCTTCAACTAATGATTCAAGTTTTGCTCTAGTTAACTTAACTACTAAATGTTTTGGTCCCGCAGCATCTGCAGTTAAATAAGGTAAATTAACTTCTGTTTGAGCGCTACTTGAAAGCTCGATTTTGGCTTTTTCTGCAGCTTCTTTTAGGCGTTGTTTAGCTAACATATCTTTAGTGATATCCACACCATTTTCTTTATTAAATTCTTCAGCAAGAAAATCAATGATTTTATTATCAAAATCTTCACCACCTAAGAAAGTATCACCATTTGTTGATAAAACTTCAAATTGATGTTCGCCATCTACACTTGTTATTTCAATAATAGATACATCAAAAGTGCCACCACCTAAATCATAAACTGCAATTTTTCTATCGCCTTCTTTTTTATCTAAACCAAAAGCTAAAGCAGCTGCAGTTGGTTCATTGATAATTCTTTTAACTTCTAATCCTGCAATTCTTCCTGCATCTTTTGTAGCCTGTCTTTGGCTATCATTGAAGTATGCCGGTACTGTTACAACAGCTTCTTTAATTTCTTCACCTAAATAATCTTCGGCTGTTTTTTTCATCTTTCTTAAAATTTCTGCAGAGATTTGTGGCGGCGCCATTTTTTCGCCCTTTATTTCAACCCAAGCATCTCCGTTATCTGCTTTAGCAATAGTGTAAGGCATTAAATCTATATCTTTTTTGACTTCATCTTCAGTAAATTTTCTACCAATTAAGCGTTTAACTGCGTATACAGTATTTTCAGGATTTGTTACTGCCTGTCTTTTAGCAGGAGCACCAACAAGTGATTCACCTTCATCTTGATAAGCAACGATTGAAGGAGTTGTTCTTGTACCTTCAGTATTTTCAATTACTTTTGGTTTTCCATTTTCCATGACGGAAACACACGAGTTTGTTGTTCCTAAATCAATTCCAATAATTTTTGCCATTTTCTTGTTTCCTTAATAAAATAAATTGTTACTCTCTAAATAGGGATGCTTAGATAAATTTCAAGCTTTTTTTTCTTTTTCTTTAGAAACTGATACTAGTGCTGGCCTTAAAACTCTTCCATTTAATTTGTAACCTTTTTGAAATACAGAAAGAATTTTATTTGGCTCTTCATCAGAATCTAACATTGTCATTGCTTGATGAAAATTAGGATCAAAGTTTTCACCAATAGGATCTACCTCTTCAATATTAAATTTTTCAAATATAGTAATTAATTGTTTTGCGGTTAACTCAACACCATTCTTGTAGCTTTCTAATGAAGCATCTTTAATTGTTAAAGCTGAGTCAAGACTATCTTTAACAAGAAGAATTTCTTGACTAAAGCTTTCAATTGCATATTTTCTTGTTTTTTCCGCTTCTTCTAGAGCTCTTTTTCTATTATTTTCTGATTCCGCTTTAGAATAAAGTAATTCTGCTTCTAAAGTTTCAATCTTTTCAGCTTGATCAGCTAAATTTTTTTCTAATTCTTTTGATTTAATTGGTTTTTTAGTTTTTTTTGATATCATTTTATCTTTCATAACTAATTAAAATTTTAAAATTTAAGATGAAATTTATATGGAGTCTTTTATAATAATTTCAAGGTCGTGTATAAAATTATTTTAAATTAAATCAATTATGATCATATTTGACTTATTCGTATCATTTCATTGATAATGCATGGCTAAAGTCAAAAAAATACATGGAATTATGAAACAATCAATTATTGAAATTACTGAGAGAATTAAAGAAAAGAGTCGTCCAACTAGGACTGCGTATCTTGAAAGAGTTTCTTTGATGAAAAAAAGAGATAGAGGAACTGATCGTTTAGGTTGTGCTAATGTAGCTCATGCAATTGCTGCTTTACCTAAGAATGATAAATTAAAGATTGTTTCAGAAAAAAAACCTAATCTTGCAATCGTGACAGCTTATAACGATATGTTATCTGCTCATAAACCATATGAAAACTATCCTGAGATTATTAGAGAAGCAGCAGCTAATTTTGGAGCAACTGCGCAAGTTGCCGCTGGAGTTCCAGCAATGTGTGATGGGGTTACACAAGGCGAGACTGGAATGGAACTAAGTCTTTTTTCTAGAGATAATATAGCTATGGGGGCAGCAATTGGTTTATCTCATGATGTTTTTGATGGGGCTTTAATGCTTGGTATATGCGATAAGATTGTCCCTGGTTTACTAATTGGAGCTTTACATTTTGGTCATTTACCTGTTGTTTTTGTGCCAGCTGGCCCGATGTCTACAGGGATTGATAATATATCTAAATCAAAAGTTAGAGAACAATATGCTGAAGGAAAATTAGATAGAAAAGCTTTATTAGATTCAGAGTCAGCAGCTTATCATGGAGAAGGCACTTGTACTTTTTATGGCACTGCAAATAGCAATCAAATGCTTATGGAGGCAATGGGGTTACATGTTCCTGGCGCAGCTTTTATTCATCCTTATAATGATATTCGTAAAAAATTGACCATTGAAGCAGTTCAATTATTAATTAAAAATATTACAAATAAAAAAACAATTTCTATTGGAGAATTAGTTGATGAAAGGGTAATTATAAATGCAATATCAGCGCTTCTTGCAACTGGAGGTTCAACTAATCATCTTATTCACTGGGTTGCTATTGCTAGAGCATCTGGAATTATAATTGATTGGTCTGATTTTCATGATTTAGCTAAATCTATTCCTCTTCTAGCAAGCGTATATCCAAATGGAAAAGCTGATGTAAATGATTTTCAAAAAGCGGGAGGACCAGCTTTTGTAATAAGAGAATTAATACAAGGCGGTTGTATGTATCCAGATGTTGTTACTATAAGTTATGGAGGTTTGGCAGACTATACTAAATCGCCTATATTGGCTAAAGAAAAACTTTCATGGAAAGATTTACCAGCAAAAAGTGGTGATGATTCTATTATTAGAAGTTTTGATAATCCATTTAATGAATCAGGTGGATTAAGATTGCTTAAAGGAAATATTGGACGATCTGTAATTAAAATATCTGCAGTGCCTGAGGAAAAACATATTATTGAAGCACCAGCACTTATATTTAATAGTCAGGAGGAATTATTAGATGCTTTTGATAAAGAAAAGTTAGATCAAGATTTTATTGCTGTAATTCGTTTTCAAGGTCCAAAAGCTAATGGTATGCCAGAACTTCATAAACTTATGCCACCTTTATCTGTAATTCAAAATAAAGGATTTAAGGTTGCAATTGTTACTGATGGAAGAATGAGTGGAGCTTCGGGTAAAATTCCTGCAGCTATTCATATGAGTCCAGAAGCTGCATCTGGCGGGGCTATTGCAAAAATAAGAGAAGGAGACATTATTAGACTAAATGCTGTAGTTGGTTCAATGAATGTACTTGTTGATGATGATGTATGGGATAAAAGAAAGCCAGTAGAAATGACTGAAGATCAAAAAATAAATAATGGTCATGGAATTGGCAGAGAACTTTTTGGCAATATGAGAAAAAATGTTTTATCAGCAGAAGAGGGAGCTATAACATGGATCAATTAAATCTTAAGAGGTAAATATGAAAACAATTGAATTAGCAAAATATGGTCCTGTAATTCCAGTAATTGTAATAGATGATGTTGATGATGCTGTACCTATGGCGGAAGCTTTATTATCTGGAGGAATGAAAGTTTTAGAAATTACATTAAGAACAAAATGTGCTTTGAAAGCAATAGAAACAATAACAAATAAAGTACCTGAGGCTATTGTGGGCGCAGGCACTTTAAGAACAAAATCCGATGCAACCAATGCCAAACTTGCTGGTAGTAAATTTGCAGTTAGCCCCGGATATACAAATGAAATGAGTTTAATATGTAAAGAGATAGAATTACCTCTCCTACCAGGAGTTTCAAATGCAAGTGAAGTTATGAATGCTAATCAAGACGGATATTCTTTTTTAAAATTATTTCCTGCAGTTGCTGTAGGAGGTATTAATCTTTTAAAGAGTTTTTCAGGACCCTTTGCTGATATTCAGTTTTGCCCTACAGGTGGAATAACTATTGAAACTGCCCCAGATTTTTTAGCACTACCTAATGTTTCTGTATGTGGAGGCACTTGGCTGACCCCAAAGAAATTAATCAAAGATAAAAACTGGTCAGAGATTACAAAACTTGCCAAACAAGCAAGTTCAATTTAATTTTTTTAACGATGGATTTAAATAGATACCAAACAATTATTTTTGATTGTGATGGAGTTATTTTAAATTCTAATTTTCAAAAAATAGAAGCTTATAGAAATACAGCTTTAAATTATGGCGCTACTAAAGATCAGGCTGATGAACTTGTTCAATATCATATAAAACTTACAGGTATTTCTCGATATGTAAAATTTAAATATTTTTTAAGAGAAATTATGGGTGAGAAGGTTTTAGATTTTTCTATGAATAAATTAGTTAAAAATTTAAATGATGAAGTTATTAATCTTTTAAAGAATTGTGAAATTACTTCTGGAATAAAAGAACTTAAATCCAAAACATTACAATCAACATGGATGATCGCTTCAGGAGGTGACCAAGAAGAGCTAAGATTTTTATTTAAAGAAAAAAATATTGATTCTTATTTTGAAGGAGGTATTTATGGAAGCCCAGCTTCAAAACATGAAATTATAGAAGAAAAATTAAAGGATAAAAATTTCTTACCTGCATTATTTCTTGGTGATTCTTTGTATGACATTCAGACTGCAAAAAAATATAATTTAGATTTTATTTTTGTTTATGGATGGACAGATTTAAATGATTGGGAAAGAGTATGTAATAAAAATAAATTAACTTACATTGAAAAAATTCAAGACTTAG
>Ga0315328_10000914_pt1 | contig 13376 bp, 9 predicted proteins | sample M120032315metaG_FD_203462 | JGI IMG/M metagenome (GOLD analysis project Ga0315328, IMG submission 203462) | Ammonia-oxidizing marine archaeal communities from Monterey Bay, California, United States - M1 200m 32315 | ecosystem: Environmental > Aquatic > Marine > Intertidal zone | place: USA... | reverse complement strand
CCTGTACCATCAGGGCTGCGATTCCGGCCATCAGAGGAGTGGCCATACTCGTCCCAGACTTGCTCGTGTAGCCATCCTTGGTAGCAGCATCCGGTGCCATAATGCTAGAGCCTATAGTAGCAACATCTGGCTTGACTCGCATGTCTGATGTGTATCCTCGGCTGCTGTATATGGCCAGCCCTAGATCCTTGTCGAGGCTGGCTACAGTTACAGGCAGCTTAGCGTCCCCAGGACTATCTATGGTGTTGCAGCCGGCAAGGGTCGCGCCTCCAAACTCGTTTCCGGCAGACAGTGTGGTGATGATTCCCGCCTCAACAACCATGTCCATCTGACGGCTCCAAGCAGAATTGCCGTCATTATCGACATGAATCTCGAATTGCTGCTCTCCTAGTGAAGAGGTAACAATGTCAATCCCATGCTTGTCCTTGTTGTCTATGGCCCATTGGGCCCCTTGCATCACATCCTCGATGTCGCCGTCACAGCAAGCTAGTATGTTGATCAGCCAAGCACCTGGAGCCGCTCCGACATATCTCAGTCCCGAGGTGGGGTCTGTCTGACCACCGCCACTGCCGGCGGCGATACCCGCAACATGAGTCCCATGTGTGCCGGAATCGTATGACTCGGAGGGGTCGTGCTCCTCGTCAGTGAATACCGCATCGAAGAAGGCGATGACTTTCGGGTCACAATCAGCAGGAACTGGAGGAGGATTAGGGTCAGTAGGATCCGGTTCTGGTGGGTCATCGATGCAAGTGAATGGATCATCATCCATGTCATTGAGGCCCTCATGGTCCCCCCGAACCCCAGTGTCGAGTATTGCAATAACAGAGCCGGTTCCATCTAGTCCGAGGTCGTTCCAGACATCATCCACTCCCATGTTCGGGACAGCCTCGTGCATGTTTGGCTCAGCGAGGCCGAGGTCCTCGACCATGACCACGCCGGGCAGTGAACGTATTCCCTCTGAATCTAGAATTGCTTCGAACGGAGCGGTGGCAGAGACTGTATCTAGGTAGGTGAAACGGAAAGTCACCTCAACTCCGAGTTTCTCTAGAGCAGAAACATCGGCATCGGTAGGATGATGATCGTAGTCTACGAACACCCTAGCGCTTCCCGGAGGAGCTCTTCTCCACCAGTCCTGCTGCAACTCGGTGGGCTGCTCGAGCAGCCACTCAAGTCTGTCATCCAGCTCGTTCACGTCCTTGTCGCGACTCCAGTGCAACCACCAGTAGGGGTGAACGTCGTGCTCAACTGAGGCACTCCAGTCCCCCTCGGCGTCGAATCCCCCTGCCTCCTGAGACGCCACGATGGTCGATGAGACCAGAGGGAGGAGGAAAAGCAGAACTATTGCTGAGGCCAGCGCTCCAGAGCGTCCTACCATTGGTAGGACGAAAGTGGGGTGGTGTTTGAGACTTAGGTAGTCATCAGTCGTCAATTGACCTGCATACCCTGATTGTCATAGTCCCATTCGATAACTTCCCAACCAGCTTGTTCTATTGCGGAAACCGCTGCACTGACACCCATTGGAGAGCAGAGCAGTCCGACTGAACCACCGCCGCCCGCGCCTAAGGCCTTCCAAGCGACGACTGAACCAGCCTCCTGAAGCGGCGAGATTACGTTCCTGAACGGGTCGTGAATGGCAGGATCGAGCATGTCTACACCCTCGCAGACGTCCTTCAGAGCCTTCACAACGAGTTCTCGACGGTCTCCCTGCAGTCCATTTGCCATCATCCTCGCAGCTCCTCTGATCAAATGCAGCCCAGAAAGCACAGACTGGTCGCCCTGATCATAACGCCCCCATACTCCCGAATGGATGTCCCCTGACTTATGCTCTATCCCGGTGTAGGCGATAACGAAGTGCTTGCGCAACCAGTTCCTAGCTGACTTCATCGGCTCGAACGGCATCTCCTCAACCTCGTCGCCGAGGAACAGAAGATGATTGAATCCGCCGCGTGCTGCAGCCCACTGGTCCTGCCTACCACCTCGATTCTCAAGTAATGCCTCGAATTGAAAGGCCATCTCCGCTATGTCCTCCGGACTCTTACCTCCTCCTGCTATAGTGGCAATTAATCCGACATTCATCGCACCGCTGGTGCCGAGGCCTGAGCCGGTTGGAATATCGCTACTATACTCGACCCTGATACGGCCATCGGAGTCCTTCTCCATCACACTGCGGATGTACTGATTGATGGCGAAATTTACGACCTCGCCGCCGAAATCTCCTGTGTAGGGTTGCACATCGGTCCAGCCCCCTGCGAGGTCGACTCTTACGGGTACTGACACCTCGATTCGCTCCGCCATGGCCAAGGCAGATATCCGGCCCATGAGAAGGATTCGGTCTGTGACCGAAAATAACGGGTAGGTAAGGCCCCTCCGCTAGTCATGGCCTCAGGCGTCGAGCAAGCCATCGCGGCGTTCGCTGCGGGCGACCCTGTGATGGTATTCGACTCTGCCTTTAGGGAGCGTGAGACTGATCTTCTGTGGCCTGCCGATGCTGCCACACCCGAAGTGATACGGACACTGCGCAATGACTGCGGTGGACTGCTGTTCCTCGCCATCGGCAACGAGGTTGGCGAACTGTTTGGCCTGCCGTGGCTGCAGGACATACACACTAATCCCGCACTAGTCAAGGAGAACCCCGTACTCGGGCTACTCATTACCGACGATTTGCAGTACGATACTCGCTCGGCGTTCACTGTGTCGCTAAACCATAGAGACACATACACCGGAATCACTGACAAGGACAGAGCCTTGACTACGCGGAGATTCGGAGAGTTGGCAGGGGAACTGCTCGCAAGCGGAGTCGACGGTGAGATCGCACGTACTGCTCTCGGCGAGGAGTTTCGCACCCCTGGACACATCCCAGTTTGCAGAGAGTCACCGAAGGGTCTCGAATCTCGACAGGGTCACACTGAGTTAGCCGTGTCGATAGCCCGGCTCTCTGGACACTCACCTTGCACCATAGGCGCCGAGATGTTACAACCTGACGGCGACGGTGCTCTTTCGGTCGATGATGCACGCGAATATGCCAACAAGCGTGGAATACCGATGGTTACAGGCGACGATATACTCAAAGCACTGGAGATTGGTGAATGAGCGAAGCATTGAGGCGGGTCCACGTATTGGGAGATAGAGCATGGTTCGAGTGATGGCAGTCGGTGTGTTCGACCTCCTGCATGCTGGACATCTGCACTACGTAGAGCAGTCCAAGTCGCTCGGTGACGAACTCGTCGTCGTCGTGGCTCATGATGACACGGTTCGCAAGCAGAAGCACGAGCCGATAACAACGCACGATTTGCGCAGGCGAATGGTGGCCGGACTGAAGCCGGTCGATGAGGCAATAGTCGGCAACCCACCGTCAGTCCCGATATTCGATATCCTAGATGTCGTGAAGCCAGATGTGGTGGCCCTTGGGTACGACCAGAAGCACTCGATGGATGCCATCCGAGCAGGAATGGCTAGTCAAGGCCACGGGCATATCGAGGTCATCAGAGTCGAGGGGCTCTCCGACGACTTAGACGGAACTCGGAAAATCATCTCTCGCATTCTTGATCTATGGCCTGGAACGCAAGGTGGCCCATACGAGGAGGACTAGGATGTACACCGGAATCGTATCCGGGATGTGCCAAGTACTAGCGATTAAGGTAGGCAAGGAGATACACAGTTTCGTCGTCGAACTCGCTGGTTATGAAGATGGTTTGGAGATTGGTGCTAGCGTCGCTCTCGAAGGCGTCTGCATGACAGTGGTCGCGATTGATGGCTCGCAGATTCGCTTCGATGCGATTCCAGAGACTCTTGAACGCACGACTTTTGGTGACCTAGGAGAAGGCGATTGGGTAAATGTCGAGCGCTCGCTAAAAATGGGTGATGAACTCGGGGGCCACATCCTATCGGGCCACGTGATGACGACCGCGCAGATTCTTAGAAAGACCGAGCGCGGAGAAGGTATTGACCTGATAATCGAGAATCCGGAAGAAGTACGTCCTTACATTCTCGAAAAGGGCTTCATCGCCGTCGATGGCATGTCCCTGACCATCGGTGAGGTATCTAACGAAAGTTTTGCCCTCCACATCATCCCCGAAACTCTGAGGATTACAACCATCGGAGATAAGGAGGTTGGGGGCAGCGTGAACATTGAGATTGATTCGCGCACCCAAGCGATCGTTGAGACCATGATGAAGAATATGGGGGAAAATGTGTGAATCTCGGAATAGTGTGCGGCGCTTTCCATCGCGAGTACGTCGAGAAGATGCTGGAATATGCCCGCGATGAAGCCGAGGCGAAGAACTGGGAAGTTGCCGAAGTTGCTTGGGTCCCCGGCTCGATGGAAGCGCCACTGGCGCTTGACAGGATGCTTCAGAATGAGGATGTGCACGGTGCTGTAGTGCTCGGCATCATCGAGCGAGGGCAGACTGATCACGGACTGGTCATGGGGCAGTCCGTAACCAAGGCGATCATTGAGTTGCAGATATCGCACAACAAACCGATTGGGCTCGGGATAATCGGTCCCGGGGCTGAACCTGAGCACATCGAACCACGACTAGAACCGCATGCCCGCGCCGCTGTTGGAGCTGTTGCAGCGATGGTTGGGTAATCACAGCCGTGCCGCTTTCAGGGTGAATGACAACGGCATCGGAACGTTACCATCCTTGAGTCGCCAGTAATTGGGCCTAGAAGGCTCGAAGAACTCGGGCCATGGTGCAAAGAAAAGTTCGTCACGCTCGTTCAGGAACTCTATCTGGAAGCCCTCTTCTATCAGCGCGTTGAAGATGGTGTCGTAACGGTACTCCCAGCAATGTGTAACCCTCTCCCCTGGCCAATCTGGATCTGCATAACTGCCCTCGCCAATCTCTGATATTGGATCCTCGTTGAACAGATTGTATTTCGGGACTAGGTACGGGCCGTCCGGCCCCTCCTTCGAATCCAGAATGTTCACTGTGGGAGTGCTCTCCTCGAAATACAGAATACCGCCCTGCCTGAGCAGGGCTGCGCAAACCCGTGCCCAATCCTTCAAATCTGGCAACCAGCAAAGTGCACCCCTGCCGGTGTAGATGATATCAAACTGCTCGCCATCGAGGGCCTCGACCGCCTCGGAGACTCTGCTCACCACGAATCTAGCATCGTCGAATCCGAGGATGTCTGCAAATCGCCTTGCCTCCTCTACCGCGTTCTGAGAGAAGTCGAGACCGGTCACCCTCGCGCCCTCACGCGCCCATGACAGGGTGTCGGTACCGATGTGGCACTGCATGTGAAGCAGTGACTTGCCCTCGACCGAGCCCATCTCATCGATCTCCCAAGGGGCCAGTTTCGACTCGCCTGCCAGCCATTGCTCGATTCGGTAGAACTCCGCACCGCTTCCTTGAGCGTGCATGTGGGCCATAGCATCCCACGACTCAAGGTTGTCACGGATGCCTTCCTCGTCGTCTGCAGGGGGTGGTGCTGACCTCCATGCCATGCGCCCGGGTTAGGGGATTACGGTGAAATCTTATCGGAAGCGGTTCGCTACTCCTCGATCTTGATGCCTTGTGCTATCATCATCTCAGACTCAAGGATAGTCTGGCGGACCGCCATCGCGGTGTCGGGGGTGACGGAGATAGAAGTGATGCCGCAGTCCACTAGAAACGGTGGGAACTCACTCGGATGATCACTGGGGGCTTGGCCGCAGATGCCTATCTCGAGGCCTCTCGAGGTGAATGATTCGATAGCCGTACGAATCATCGACTTCACCGCAGGGGCGCGGGCATCGACTTGATGTTGGTAGCCCTCAAGATCGTCCCTAGAGACTGCGTACACCGTCTGAACAAGGTCGTTGGTTCCGATTGAGCCACCGGACAGTTCCATCTTGTCAATGAAGGCATCTGCGTCGATCACATTTGACGGCAGTTCGACCATTACGAATAGTGGAACTCCATTACTGGGTCCTATCGCGTGCTCCTCGAGCAGGTCCTTGACCGCCTCGCCCTCTTCGGGAGAGCGGCAGAATGGAATCATCAGCTGTAGGTTGCTCAGACCAAAGTCGTGGAATACCGAAGCCATGGCCTCACACTCCATCTCAAAGGCAGGCTTGAAAATCGGGTCGAGGTATCGTGAGGCGCCTCGCCAAGCGATCATTGGATTCTCCTCCAGCGGCTCGAAGATGCTCCCGCCGAGCAAGTCTCGGTACTCGTTGGACTTGAAATCAGATAAGCGTACAAGAACTGGCCTAGGGTAGAATGCTGCACATATCAGTCCGACCCCTTCTCTCAATTTGTCGATGAACAGTCCCCTTGGGTGGTCGTAGTTCCAGCACCTCCTCTCGATTGCATCTATGGTTTCACGTATTTTCTCTTCGGGCTCCTTAGTGAGGTTTCTCGAGAACGGTTCAATCTCAGGTGTAACTTCACCGCTGTCTAGGTACTTCTTGAGCGAGCGATAGTGAATGAAAGCTAGAGGGTGTATGCCGATTTCGCCGGAGAGAACGAACTCGATGCGGGCTAGACCGACACCCTCGACGGGTAGTTGCGAGTCGGTTAACGACTTGGTCGGGAAACCAACGTTGAGTTTGAGCTTGGTCTTCAGAGGGGTCGATATGTCGACCTTGTGCTCGACTATCTCGAATGGGTGCTCTCCATCGAAGATGTATCCCGTGTCGCCCTCAGAGCAGGAGCCGGTGACTATTCTCTGATTATCGAGTTTGAGTGCCTCAGCACAACCAACGATAGCGGGAATTCCAAACTCTCTCGCTATAATCGCCGCGTGGCTGGTCCGGCCTCCTTTGCGAGTGACGATGAGTGAGGCCTGTTTCATCATCGGCTCCCAGTCAGGAGTAGTCATCTCGGTTACTAGCACGTCCCCTTTCTCGAAGACCAGTTCATCCCAAGGTATCTCCTCGACCCTCTCTCCGCCGGCCAGTCTCTTCTGCAGGACGCGTCGTCGCTCGAGCACCTCTTTGTACGAGCCATAGGTCCTGATTGGCCCCGAACCGATTCTCTTGCCGACGGCCTGACCAGTGGCAAGTACGGAGTCATTCTTGAGTTGATCAACCAGTGAGCGGTCCATCTCGTAACGAATCAGGCCGTGTGAGGTCTTGCCGTGCACCGTCTCGGGTCGGGCCTGTACTATGAACAGGCGGCCTTCGGCGCCGTCCTTGGCCCACTCGATGTCCATTGGCATCCCGTAGTGATGCTCGATTCGGAGTGCCATGTTCGCCAGACGCTTGCACTCCTCAGAGCCCAGAGCCCAGTCGCGACGCTCAGAGAACGGTACTTCCTCGACAATGGTCGACCGCACTCCGTCGCTCGCATACACCATTCTCTGATCCTTGCTGCCCAGATGTCTGTGGACAATAGCGAACTTGTCCTTCAAAAGTCCCTCCTTCCAGATCGTGTAAGTGTCTGGGGAGACTGTTCCCTGAACAATCAGTTCCCCGAGTCCGTAGGATGCTGCGATGTGGACGACTCCGTCGTGACCGGAGTCGGGGTCGATGGTGAACATCACCCCTGAGGAGGCCTGATCCGAACGGACCATTTTCATCACTACGACACACAACGGACTCGCCAGAGGGTCCATGCCTCTGTCGAGTTGGTAGCAGATGGCTCGCTCGGTGAACTGGCTGGCGACGCACTTGCGCCAGTGCAGAACCACGCTGTTCTCGCCATGGATGTTGAGGAATGACTCGTACTGACCTGCAAATGAGGCGTCCTCGGAGTCTTCCGTTGTAGCAGATGAGCGCACTGCGACATCTGTTCCCTTGCCGTACTGCTCGCAGAGCTGTCGGTATGCGAGGCAGATTGAATTCGATATCGCCTCAGGAACTGGAGTATAAAGGACTAGAGAGCGAGCCAGTTCAGCTCGTCCGTGCATCGCTAAGGAGTCGTTCTGGTCGGCACCTTCGATGCATGCCCTCAGAGCCTCGGACAGAGTCTGCTGAATGATTGCGAGGGCTCGAATGTCCGCAAGGCCTTCGACTTCGGGGATTTGTTCCCAAGTCCCTCGAGGAACTTCGGTTCCAACGAACTCTCTGTAACTGTCAGAAGTCGTGCAGTATCCATTCGGGACGTCCACACCGCTGCCCCTGAGGTTCCGGTACATCTCCCCTAGAGAGGCTCCTTTCCCTCCAACTGCAAGCGCATCGTCGCGCCCTACCTCGTCGAACCAGAGAACGTGTGATGCTTGCCCCATGAATCCCCAGTTCCCCATTGGACCCCTATGCCCAGACAGCAGTTACACTCGGCGACAAATAATAGTTGAGTTTTCACTAGAGCATGGAAATCTAATGGAATACCCTGAGCAGGGTTGAAGGAGGTCCCGCCATTGGCGAGCCCGTGGGCGACGAAGTACACAATGTGATCATCATCGGTTCAGGTCCGGCTGGTTACACGGCTGGTCTGTACGCTGCACGTGCTATGCTGGAACCACTGATGTTCGCCGGCTATATGTCTGGAGGGCAGCTGATGCTGACTTCGGATGTCGAGAACTTTCCTGGATACCCCTCTGGAATCGGCGGACCCGATATGATGGTCCACATGCGCGAACAGGCTGAGCGTTTCGGACTCGAAGTACAAGACAAAAATGTTGAGAGAGTGGACTTCTCGAAAAGGCCCTTCGGCATATGGGTCGAGGGCGAGGAGCATCGCGCCGAGTCCGTAATCATCTGCACTGGCGCAGAGGCCATCTGGCTCGGTGTAGATGGAGAGGATGCACAGAAGGGCAGAGGGATCTCGACGTGTGCGACTTGTGACGGCGCCTTCTTCCGAGATCAGGAGGTCATTGTAGTGGGGGGAGGCGACTCCGCGATGGAGGAGGCGACCTTCTTAACCAGATTCGCTAGTAAGGTCACGATAATCCACCGGCGTGAGGGATTCAAGGCCTCGAAGGTGATGTACGAGCGTGCTGCGGGTCATCCAAAGATCGAGATTATGACTCATAGGCAGATTAAGAGGTGGCTCTCTAATGAGAACGGACTCAGTGGAGCAATCCTTGAAGATCCCCGGGATGGAAGCGAGGAGGAAATCTCCTGTACGGGGGCGTTCATCGCCATCGGCCACAAACCGATGACCGGATTCCTAGATGGTAAAGTCGAGATGGATGACTCGGGCTACATCCTGCACTCCGAGCACACGATGACGAGTGTTTCCGGGGTGTTCGCAGCCGGAGATGTGGTAGACAAGCGCTACCGACAGGCCATCACCGCCGCGGGCATGGGATGCCAAGCGGCGATGGATGCCGAGAAGTGGCTGGAAGACCAGCATTGAGGTGCTGACTTGGAGCCCACGAGCGAGACAGGTTGGTTGAACAACAGGATTGCTGACTTCTTCTATCTCCTGCATGTCGCTATCACCTTCTTCTGCGCCTTCGCTTGGCTGGGGCCGTACGAGTGGATGTGGTGGGGCGTTTTCATCCTGTATGGGGTCACCGAAATTCTCTGGCTACTGAGGGACGGTTACTGCATCATCACTGACATTGAGAGGTACTTCAGAGGAGTGCCGCGACCCGAGTCTCATCTAGATCAGAACTTCATTCGCAGATTGGTACGAACCATGGTGAGAAGTGACATTCAACCGGAGAGTGCCCGGAAGATGACTCGCTTTTGGGGCCGCATCGGGTGGCTGGTAGCCACCGTCCGCCTGTTCGTGCTTTGATGTCAGCGGGAGTCTTGAGCCGAAGAGGCCATGTTGGGTCGGCCCTCTCGTGAATCCGTGTCTGACAAGCAGGGTGCGCGATACGCGAGGCATCTGACCCTCCCGGAGGTCGGTCCCGGAGGACAGAGGCTCCTCAATGATGCCTCGATACTGGTAGTGGGGGCTGGCGGACTAGGCTCGCCGGCTCTGCTATACTTAGCGGCTGCTGGAGTAGGCAGGATAGGGATCATCGACGACGACTCTGTCGACCTCTCAAACCTGCAGAGGCAGATTCTGCACGGCACCGCCGCTATCGGTGAGGCGAAGGTGGTTTCTGCCGCACGACGACTCGGTGACCTCAATCCCGAAATCACAATCGAAGCACACGAGAAGAGACTCGGAGTTGATAACGCCCTCGGGTTGATTGGTAGTTATGACCTCGTCATCGACGGCTCTGACAACTTCGCAACGAGATTCCTCATAGGTGACGCCTGCGAGATACTGGGCAAGCCGTGGGTTTTCGGTAGCATACACAGATTCGAGGGACAGGTCACCACATTCAATCTCGACGGAGGGCCCAACTACCGTGACCTGTTTCCCAAGGCGCCCCCAGCAGAGCTGGCACCAAATTGCGCTGAGGCGGGCGTACTAGGGGTCCTGCCGGGGATTGTCGGATCGATACAGGCCACCGAGGCAATCAAGATCATTCTAGGAGTTGGCGAGCCACTCAGCGGCAGACTACTGGTCATAGACACCCTTGGCATGGGAATGCGTTCGCTCTCGTACTCGCACGACCCATCCCGGGCAACGGTGACTAATCTCTCCAATTATACGATAGAGTGCTCGAATCCAGCAGATGTCGCCGAAGAACCTCAAAGCGGGATGCTTGAGATTAATCCGGTCGATTACATTCAGAGGGTTAGCCAGGGATGGTCGCCTTTCCTACTAGATGTCAGGAGAATGGACGAGGAGAGGATTGTCTCACTGGAAGGTACCTCATTGCGCATCCAGCACAATTCGGTACCACAGCAAGTAGGCGAGATCCCCTCTGATCGTGACGTGGTGGTCTACTGTAGGACCGGAAACAGATCGGCTGCTGTGGCGCGTTTCCTAGTAGCTTCGAGAAATCCTGAGGTGCATGTGTACAACTTGGCTGGAGGGATTCATGAGTGGTCGGACACAGTCGACTCGAGTATACCGAAATACTAATTGTGGTAATAATTACTTGAAACTAACATTTTTTTGTGGTATTTCCTACACTATAACTGTTGATATTTGCCCAATTACTCAAATATTCGATATTTGTGGTTGCTAACCTTTCAGCACATCGAAGATTTGTTGTATTAGTTCCTTCTCGGAGTAGTATGGCCACTATTCGTCAAGGAGTCTGGAAATGCCCCTCATGTGAGCATCACCAGGTATGGAGAGTGCGACAAGAGACAGCGCGTCTAGATAGGAGATGTCAACACTGTGAGGGTAGAATAAGAGCCACTTTGAATCGCTCTTCTAGCGGCCAAGGGAGGCGGCGCAACGTGCAGATTTGGGAGAGGGGGGGTTCGGTCGATCCCGAGGAGTTGCGAATCGAAGCTGGACGTAGGAACGATGGGGTCGGGAAAACGGGTGGGCGTCTTGACTCCGGCACCTCGTCATCTCCTAGCGAATCATCTCAGAGTGACCTACCAGTAATCTGGGGGACGGGGTGGGGGCCAAGCCGGGCCGTAGATTTCCCCAAGCCCCTTCGTTCCTCCGCTGCGAGGGCGGAACTGCTCAGGTTCTTCGCAGAGAGGCATGATGGACATCTGGTCATCGCCGCTGCCTGCTGGGATGGAATGGGGGCCCCTGACTCGTTCGATGGAGAGTCTTTTCACAAGTACTCCGAGGAGTATGTCGAAGCGTTCGGAGAATCTCTCCGAGACCGTTTGCTCTCCCCGGGCCTGAGCTCGGTCCACTCTGTCGAGGTGATTCCAAGGAGAACTGCGGATACCCATCTGGAACGACGTACTGCTAGGCTTTTGATAGACACGGCACTGTGTCTCAGGAGGATTGCTCACTACTCATCCATCACTCCCGAACAGCGCATGGATTGGCAGAGAATGATGACTCGGACGAGGGTCGTTGACGAGCATCTCAAGGACCTGTTTGCAAATGGTATCGAGACCCCCGATGGAGGAAGTTTCGGAGGCAAGGGCTTCCGTTCGACATGGCAGGAAGGGATAGTTGCCTGCGCCAGTGCCATGCGCAGGGCCGTCGATTTATCCGTCGACGAGAGGCACCGTGCCGACATAGTCGCGCCGATGATTCGAGATGTCGGACTAGCTCTTGCCATGGGGCAGACTGCACTCGAGGTCTTCTCCTCGCAGATGGGTAAATCCGGATCTTACATGGACGGGGGGCACGAGGGTGCAGGAGGAAGGGATCTCCACATCGGCAACTGGGAGAAAGGGATTCTTCCACCCACTGCTCCACTGCCAATTGCCAGTGCCACTACAACAGGAGTGGCTCTGGCTGCCTCTAGGCTCTCAGTGGACCGTTTTCATCTTGCTCCAGTAGGAGAGGGATGCAGTAGTAGCGGTGAGTTCTGGGAGGCTATGAACCTCGCTGGAGTCAGAGGTCTGCCGATATCGTTCATGATTCAGAACAATCAGATTGCACTCGACACATTCGTCACCGGCCAATCAGGAGTGGAGACATTTGGTGACAAGGGCCATGCCATGGGGATTCCGGCATGGACCATTGACGGCTCTGACCCCGGACAGTTCTACTCATCAACAGCGGTAGCTAGGGAGTTCGCCCTTGACGGCTGTGGCTCCACTCTAATCCACGTCGAGACGATGCGCGGCTGCGGACATGCTCACCACCATGACGATTTGTACCTCGGAGCAGTCTCGGGCAACCCACCTGGGTACGTCGACAGGGGGCTGCTGACGTACTGGGCCGAGAAGGACCCCGTTCCGAACCATAGGGAGTTACTGGTCCAATCGGGCTGTGACGAACAGACGCTGGATGCCATGGAGTCCGAAGAACAGACCTCAGCAGATGCGGCTCGTGAGGAGATGGAAGGAATGCCCTGGCCCGAGGGTTATACAGTGACTAAGGGAATCACGAGCCTGCATGACGCCACCAGTCACACTGAACAGTATGAGAGGTTTGGGCGCGAGGTCGGCCTCACTGAGTGTCCACTAAAGCCCGGAGAGGAGGTTCTGGAATTCTCTGACGCGTCCAACGCCCGAACTTACAGCAGAGCCATTCAGGATGCTATGGCCTCGATAGCGGACAAACATGGCGATCGGGTCGTCTTCATGGGAGAAGACATGGAGGTTGCTGGTGCCTTCGGACTGAATCTGCCCCTGAAAGCGAGGGGGCACTCTGACAAGCTCCTCGACATGCCGCTGTCCGAATCGGTAATCGTCCACTCGGCAACCGGAGCAGCGCTCGGCGGGCTACGCCCGATAGCTGAGATACAGTTCGGTGGCTTCGCGGCGCTAGCGATGAACGCGTTGGTCAACAACGCGGCCCAGCTTCGTTGGCGCTGGGGCGCGGAAGTCCCCATCACAGTGCGCATACCACTGGGGGGAAAGACCCGCAGTGGGCCGTTCCACGCTAACATAATCGAGTCGTGGTTCATCAACGACCCCGGACTGGTCATCGTCTTCCCGAGCACCCCGCAGGACGCCTACGATCTCCTCATTGAATCGCATGAGTTGAACGACCCGGTTATCTTCCTCGAGCACATAGGGCTCTACGGACTCAGAGGCGGCCTGACGGGGTGGGGAGAATCAATCA